>Ga0123355_10001665_pt1 | contig 30937 bp, 12 predicted proteins | sample TergutEmb28metaG_3_FD_89872 | JGI IMG/M metagenome (GOLD analysis project Ga0123355, IMG submission 89872) | Embiratermes neotenicus P1 segment gut microbial communities from Petit-Saut dam, French Guiana - Emb289 P1 | ecosystem: Host-associated > Arthropoda: Insects > Digestive system > Gut ... | reverse complement strand
TTTTGGTTTTTTTCCCCCCACATTTTCCGCTTTTTACCTTCACCAAGGGCGCCCAAAAAACCCCCCTGGTTTTCTTTCAACGCCAAAGAAAAAAACCCCCCCCCCCCCCCCCCCCACGAAAAACATTCACAGGAAGTCCCTAATCCGGGTAGAGAGCAGAACAGCGAATCAAATTATGTGAATTTTGCCAGTACCACAAAATTACATTGAAACGTGCCCGTGCAGTAAAATATCTAATACCTGATGAATTGTATCACAGGCTGCAACCCCGAACTTCAGCTCGGGGGTTTAGGATCCACTTAGCGTTGGCCATATGACCCATGACATTGTGACTCAAAACTCGCGGCCTCTGGCCAATTATTCCTGGGATCATACCTTGCTGCAGGAAGTGGCAGAGATGCTTCGACCGTTGCAATTTATTTTCTTGTGTTGCAACTCGTCAGTAGACAGGAAGGCCTGTGATTGTTCAGCCCGTGCTCTTGGTTCATGCTGTTCTTGCTGAGAAGGTCTAAATGAGAAACGCGTGTATAATTTCAGTTGAAGCCCCTGAAGGGAGGAACCTCCTGTGGAGATTAGATGGGAGGTAACCTGAATGTTAGTTCTTACCGTACTCAAATAAGCACCTGCCTTGAAAACACGAGGGACTGGGTGGAGGTAGAGCTCCAATTTGTTGAACTTCGGCACTAGTCTTTATTAAATGTCACCTTCACGTCGAGGCCGCTTTAACCACGAGAAATGAAAGGCTGATTAATGTCGGGATATGCTTGCTACTTTCGGTCTAGAGTTTTTTGTCTTCACTCTGTCTGCTCTTTAACAAGGTATAACTAAAATGGACAAACGTTTCGCGTATTATTGTCTGTGGGCACCAGACGTGATCTGTCATTTTGAGGGAGAAATCTGTCTGAACGTATTTGAACGCAGGGTGCTGAAAACAGTTTTTGGCGTTTATGAGGAAGACGTAAGAGAAGGCTGGAAACTAGCTGGATAGTGAACACCTTTATGATTCGCTTTCCTCACCAAACATTGTTAGAGAGATGAAAGTTAGGAAGACTAGATGGGCGGGACATGTGGCACCCACTGGAAAGAAAGGAAATGCATAAAAGTCTTTGGTGGGAAATGCTTAAGGAAAGGGACCACCTGAAAACCTACGCGTGGTTTGAAGGATAATATTAGAATGGATCAGGCCATGCCAAGTGTCAGGCTGTTGGTTGCCGGCTACCTACTGTGTTGTACCGGGAACCCGGGTCAGTACATATGGGATTGTTGGTAGACAAAGAGGCACTAGGACAGTTCTTCCTCTGGGTCAGCCGCTTTACCCTCTCAGTGTGCCCCATAGTAATCTTCATATTCAAAGCTTCCCTTAATAGAAGAAAAAGCATGCCAAGTCTGGAGACCTTCCAAAAAAATGATGCCGTTTTGAAAATCGGGGAACACCAAGAAAGACAAATTCTTTATCAGTCATATTAAAACAGCAGCACGCATATTCGGGCTGTGTTACCAGATTGATACGTTTTGTTTGCCGGTCTGCTGGCTAGGAGTTGATACGCAACTGGTTGTTCCTGCAATCGGACAACTTGGCGCAGGTTTTTGTTGGAATTCCTGTGTTTAAAGAAGATGGTGAGATGACAACCAAAGTCCAGACTACTCTTGCTTATGCAACCCACCCTACTGAAAATTCATCAGAATTCATCCCCTTGATTTAAAGACCTCCAAACTATATTTAAAAATTTCAGTTTAATATTAATTAAAATCCAGCAGCATTTCTTTCAATCCACTCCCTTTACCTTTCTGGCACTTTTATTTTGATGCTAATACACGTTTTAGAAGGAAGAGAAGGATAGTTTGGAAACTACCAAGAAAGCAATGTATTTTCTCCTATGACCTTCACTTTTATGCACTCTTCTAATATCTCTTACGTCTCATCCTCTCCTCCGTCTCACCACTTCTTCATGTCCATCAGTAAGTCTTGCTAAAACCAAAACCTATCGCCTCACGCAGCACACTGTACATCAGCTGTGGATCATTATGAATCCGATACCCTGCGATGAGGACAGACAGAGCCGGAAGTCAGTTTTGGTGTTGGTGATGCTGTTAGTCATCAGACTGTTACATAAATAAACAAGATCCATGAGAGAAGTACGGAGTCTAGACAAACCTATTGTCCTCTTATTTTATTCTCATGGAGAGAATTTTCTTTCATACACCTCAATCTGTGACAGTTCATTCGGTATAGTGAGTAAGCTGCTGGATGGCCTTCTGGACAATGGAGTTTGAGTCCAGTCAGAGGCTGCTTCTTTCGTCAGCATTTGCATACCAACAGAACTGTTCCTAGAAGGGTGCGGGTGACAGGGTTAAGCAATGTATGCGGGGCCCCGTTTTTATGAAACAAAAATTAAAACCCCTAGCCTGTATATGTCATGTTCACATTAACGGTTAGACAGTATTAAAGAAATGAAGAATTGTATTAAACAAAGCAATTTTTCCTATTTCTTTCGTGTTGCAAGAAAGCTATAATTTTCCACTTTGAAAACCTCAGTTTTCTTGTGTCCATCGTAACTGTGACTGTAAAAATTACCCTACAAGCTATTTATTTGCCAGATTTCTTCCGTTTCTTACGATTTCTTGAGGTCGTAAAAAAACAAAATTTTCAGCCTCGGGAATTATTGCGATTTCAAAATAATGACTCTCTAAAAGCCGAAGTTACAACGGAACTACGATATAGACTATGGTGGCTTTTCCTAGACCAAGCGTGTTTGTTGGTTTCATTAATATTCAAGTTCCTTCTCTTTTTTTACTTTTCACTGTATTTTCATATTCTGTGTTTATTTTTCACAGTTTACTTCAGTCGATTTATTCAAATGTAAAATGTGCTTACTTGATATTTATTGTGACCTCAGCCTTTCACTAAGGTACCTTCCTTTACCAGCTTGCCTGGTGTCTTGGCAGAAGTAAAAACTAGGTAATTATCATTTCCTTTGCATACTCTCTCATTCGGAAATGTTCGCTTATAGTATTCTTCAGAAGTTGCCGACTGTAACTAGGTTTCTGAAATCCCAGATCACCAAATACTACTTGTAAAGGACATATTTCCGTTAACAATTCAATAATCGTGTAGTCTAACAAACCCGTCCAAATGAAGGGATCATATCAGTTCCTTTCAATATCAACAGAAGAGAGTCGATGTTGGCAAGAGTAACGCACACTCAATCTGTGTGTTCCTGTCTTCCTGAAACTAGCACAGCCCTTCGATTATTTTTCTCTTCTTCTTCTGCATGCAAAACACTTTTCGCCACTAAGAAGTTTTCTGCTGAACCTCCCAAAGCTTTTAAAATGCCTTTTCTCTCCATTTTCTAAAGTCTCCTTTCAGCTCCTGAGCCATTCTTAAGGCACGCACCGTGTCTCCGCTAGCCGTGACTACATTGCAATTAAAAATAACAATTATTACGAATTTTAGAAATAACGGCTCACTGTCAATACTGAAAATAGCACATTCACTCACCAGTTAATTCTCTACTGCACACGAATCCAGCTGCTTTTTTCATTGACCATATAAAACTCGAAAATCTTCGCTTGTGTCTAGTCTCAACATTCTCCAGGCCATCCTGAAAACACACACACACACCTGGGACCTCAAGGAGTGGGCGTGTTAATATTTCCCCTCCTTCCCACACATGCCTCCAAAAAGGCAGTTAAATTGTCATGGAGCCTTAAAATCTAAACAACACGCAGCCGTTGAGGTGAGTTTCGCAGGGCAACATTATGCTGTGTGCGGAAGGATTTGCAAATTTAAGTCTATTGTCTTTCTTTCTTAATGGCTTTTAAATTTTTAAATTATGATATATTTTCATCTCAGATCCATTCAAGTAAACACACTTTTCGCACTGCTTATGTCAATGCGCGAGAACTTTTAAAGCGCGGGCTCTGGGGCATTCGAACCTTCATCCCAGCCCTAGGGACGCCACTGCATACCGGACTTGAGGTCCACCCAGCCTCCTACCCACTGGGCAAGGGGGGTTTTCCCCGGGATTACAGCGGTCGTTGAATGATGCCCACCGCTCGCCTCCGCATAGAGCCGAAATAAATATCCGTGGAGCTCTACTTCCGTCCCTCCCATACGTTTCGAATCCCACAACAAAAATTTCGCTTTCGTCTTACGCTTTATTTATAATAGCCGATATATGATTTATATGATAGCTTTTTGAGTCTGAGTCGCGTCTTGAGTCGGGAGGCCTTTTATACTGCAGCTGACAGTGAATTAACAGTCACTACTGCAACACGGATGTTGACAAACGTGGTTGAAGGACATCAAACAAAGACGCGGCTCGTGTAAGACAGTACGTGTTGTAATATGGCGTGTCATTCGTTACCTGCATATATCTGAATTACATAATACATTAATTTACTGCTCTGATATATATATACACACATACACACACACACACACACACACACACATATATATATATATGTAATATATACAAATTTTCCTTGCATGGTTCGGTGAGATTGTGTGTAATGAGTGCACTGGCCTTTCCCCGTATAACAGCGAACGGATATAGAAGAGGGTGGAACGATAACTTTTTGACAAACCCAAAATACTCGGAATAAAGTCTGTCCCATTGCAACTCTGTCCACGACAAATCCCATACACACTGTCGCGAGCGCGAACCTGGTACTCCGCGGTGACAAGCCGCGGTATAACAGCCTGAGGTATGGTAGGTAACTGCACTTGGTATCTTATCTATTAAGCAATGGGTACATGAGTAAATGTGTAAAAGGTCAACAAGTGATATTCATCGTCTCTTACATAAAACTAATCCGCATTCTTCATTACTACGTGCACAGAACATTTCAGTGCTTCTGTCGTGAAGCAGACGAACCAGATCTTATTGATAGCAACTTGCCAATCATATAGCGGGTTGCAGCCATCATATTCACACATTCATGTGTGCTAGGTTTTTATCCTGTAAGCTACTGGTATAGGTTTAAAACCATAAAAGCATTAGCTGAATAAAAACATGTCTAAAATACCCCGTTATGTACCTGCTGCGGTCTATGCTAGGCGGTTAGTTACATTGAAATGAGCGTATTTCGAGGACAATGACAGGACGGAGAAAATCTCCAAGGCCAGAAGACTGTTGATCTAGGTCAGGGCAAACGGAACAAGCCGACACCCCTGTCTTTTGTGTGTGCATGCGGAACTATAGCTTCATCTGCAGAGCCTGTAAAACGGAAGTGACATGAGGTTAATTGCGGCTCAGTATATATTCTAGGGCTGTACGAGGCTCAGCACACGTTCTAAAGCAGCATAAGTCGCAGCATTTACTCTAGAGATGCATAAGGCTAACCACATGGTCTAGTGCTATGTCCGACTCTACACATAATCTGTTGCTGCAAATGGAGCGAAGCATTCCGCACAAATTCTCTAGTTCTGGGTGTAAGGCTCAACACATATTACAGTGTTGTGTAAGGCTCAGGACATACTTTATTGCTGTGTAAGGCTCGGCACCTGCTGTATTCCTGTATAGGATAAAGCTCAGCACATGTTCTAACACTGTATAATACTCACTGTGCACTCTAGACTGCTACAAGTCTGCGCACACTGTTCACTATTGTGTGAGACTCGGCACATGTTTTAGTACTCTTTAACGATCTGTAATCTTTATGTGTGTGTGTGTGTGTGTGTGTGTGTGTGTGTGTGTGTGTAAAACTCAGTAGTACATATTATATTGCTCTGTAAGAACAGTACATACTATATTGCTCTGTAAGAACAGTACATATTCTATTGGGGTAAGCGGTAGCACAGTTGGTTGAGGCACTTCGATTCCCGATGTGATTATTGGAAGTTTTCTTTGGTTTAATGGTTCCGGTCTTTAACAGAAATGAGTACTTGGTGTATCTCCCGGAGAGAAAAGGCAGCAGGTGCGTAGAGCTGGCAGCCTTACCACTTCCATATGCCGAGTGTCTAGAAATTCTTGGAGCCTGAGTCTCTTGGAGCCCTAAGAACCTCTCCAGGCCTGTGTAGGGATAGCTTTACCCTTATCTTATCTAGTGCCCTTTAAGTCTCGAAAGAGTAAACACGCTTTCAGTTTCACTGCACTAAGAATGTGCCTAAGCACTCAGAGACAAACTGAATATTATTTTGTTTAAAGATGTCGTTTCTATTCAACAGGCATATAACGTGGAATGATTGCGTACCGAACTGCTGATGAGTGGGAAAATGCAGAAAGAGGTGGTTGTAGCCTATATGAGTATACTATCTTAGTATTTAGCTCACGGACGTGGCTAAAATAATAAGAAACCTGTCAGAGTAGCCGAAATCTGGACCGATATATTAGTCCCAGAAACCCCGATTAGAGGGAAGGCGTGCCGACGTCTCGGCTGCAATGTTAGTACGGTCCGTTGCCTACGAAACGTTGTGGCAGGAGGCGACAATAACAGACAGAAGAGTGGTATGACCCCGAAGTCCACCCTGAAGTGACAGCAAGTTACGTGAAACCTCAATCTGAATTCCGATATTTTAAAACGCTAAACGTCGAATAGGGATTTCGACCATTTCCAGACGCCACACCAGCCAATTTCTCATCACCGACCGACAAAATCTTGGTAAAATATTAAGAAGACTGCAGACTGGGGGAAAAAGGAGCTGAGAGGAATGTTGGTAAACTGCAGGATTGAAGCCTTCCGGGATGTGACGTCATGTCAGATGTTAAACTTACCTACGTTTCGGGGGAGCGTAGTATTTCCATTTTCAGGGACTAAACGTCACTATTCTTGGACTGGTGGAGCCTGAAGAGGGAAACAACACGCCCTTCCGAAAAGTTGAAAAGTTGTGTACTCTTCGCCGTGATCACAGCGTTACGTCCCGGGAGAACTGAATCGTGATCAACCCGATATGAGAATCTCCAGTATCGCACTTTGAATTTGTACTAAGCTCTGCGTCGTCACGTCTCAGGAGGCAGTAATTTTGAACTGACTCCCAAAGTGGGCTGCTAATTATCCAAGTAACTACTGCAAAGGGTCCTTGATAAACCGGCATTCGTTCCTCTAGTCAGTCAATTCTCAGAGCTCATGATTGTTTTTATACAACACGGCAACTGGGAACTATCTTGACATCCTTGTCAATCCAGTCCATACTCGAACACCCTACGTCTCTTGCCTTCCATCTATATTTAAGTCAAGCAAGACTTCCAAGTAAGATTCGGTATGCCTTTTCATATCCTTCAGGCGTCATAGATTAAAAAAAAAACTAGTTTTATTTTCGTCGATTTGATCACCTCAATCCTGTGCAGTCTAGAAGACATCTGACGAAAGTCTTCATTGTATACTCTTCTCATTCCCCATTTCACAACTGTTAGGTTCAAAAATTATTAGAAGGATTTCTTAACAAATTTATTTCAATAAGATGAGCCCGTACGAAAGGGAAGATAAAATTGTACTTTCTGTATTTATATTTTCAATGGAGAAATGTACTATACATTTTCTGACGTCTTCGGGTGATTAAACCGAATGAAGAAACTGCGTGGGGGAGAAATAGGTATAATTTTGTAGTTGTGAACATTCTTCTGTGGCTTACGAAGTACACGTATGATGTAATGGGAAGTAAATCGAAGTGGCCCGTCTTCCTGATGCATCATGCACGATTCTTTGTGGCCGCTGTGTTGAAACTGCGGCTGCTACTGCCAAAGCATTCTTTCACACAAACCGTATGTCAGAAACTGTGAAATCCAATTCTGTCAGCCTCAGTGACACACGAACAGAGGAGCGAGAGTCTGAGGTTCAGCAAGTGTGAATGCTGGCAGCCGTTTCTGTTTGTTGTGGCCAAGCCTGCTGTTACAATGCTGTTGTCTCAGGTGTGGTAATTCACATGCCGAAACCACATTTTGTAGCTGTTTTTTTTACGGAAGAGTCTGATCAAAATGCCTTATTTAAACTGTGAATTCCAAGGACATCACACTCCTTATTAGAGAATGTAAACCAGTTCTCATCGCTCTCTTATAGGTACACTGCTCATAAATATTTCAGTTCCTCTTGGCCGTGAACATTGATTTGTTTAGGAGTGTGAGGCCGAATATATTAGTGGATACTTTCCATCGTACCCTTGGCACTATCTGCCAAAATGTTCTGCGTGCTGGTTCGGAAGAACCTAATATTAACTTTTATGGTCTGTTCCGTTCTTTCAGTCATTAATGTGAAACATGCGATGCTTTAACGTGATATTTGCTACCTCTGTAAAACCGACTATCCGCTCCAATTAAAAACGAATTAAATTGAATTTAATTAAACTTGATAAAGTTCAGTGTTTAGACAGGATTTCCTGCATCGAAATCAGAATAATAAATTCAATAAAGAAGCCGTTGTGCTTTGATCAGAAAAAAATTGCTCCTCATTGGGAGAAACTATTGGAATAATAAGAAATCGTTTCACAATTAACACTGTACAGCAGGTATTCAAGTCTGGATATCGCAGATTTGCCGACGGTGTAAGTAAGCATAGCATGAAGGTAGAGAAGGCAGTTTTCCGTTGTGTGTGAGGTATTTATGTTTTGCGCCTATTAATAATTTTAGACCCTTTGGTCACATGGTATTGGTTTAAGCAATAATAATAATAATACTCCAGCTAATGAGAGGTTTCAACCGATATTAGATAAGCAAATCGAATGAACGGATTCAGAATTTGAAACACCATCAAAGTTCCTCTGATGTAGCAAGATCGAAGCGCAGGTGAGTTTTTTCGACCCTCGGCCACCGACAAACTTGAGATTTGGTTTCGGAGAGAAAACATAATTATTGAACTTTAAGAATCATCATATAATTCTGAGTTAGGACTTCGACGATTTAAAGTTAATTATTGGTCAGAAACAATAATTGTAGACCTTAAAATATGAGAATAAATTTCAATTTTAAAATGCCATGTCGTGACACAATTTTTAGTACGTTATGCTCTGTGACATGACACTGTTAATCCCGCTGAACGTTACATCAAATACAGTAATTGTAAATTAAACAACTAATTGTAGAAGAAAGTAGGACTATGTTATTTTTCAGTGCGTAATAAACGGCCAAACTTTTGAAGAGTAAATTGAGATTTTTTCCCCGTAAAATCCTTGAAAAAGTCTTATTTTCCTGACAGGAAGCAAACTGCGTCACAGATAGTATAGAGAACAGTAGATGCAGCTTGTTATAACAAAATTTACTAACATTTTTTATGACGTCTGAAGTAGCTTTTCAAATTTCACAAAATCTCGATCAACAGAGGACATTCTATACACTAATAGAACATACAGAAAACACGTGACAGCTAAGAGAAAAACTGGCGAAATCGTTGCTGGAATGGAGATATCTCCAAGAAGGTCGTTGGTAAAGGTTTTGCAGCAAACAGTTGTTTCTGTGTTATCAGACTTCTGGTGATGCAGATGCAAACGGTTGCTGCAAAACCTTTAACGACTTTCGTAGAGATATCTCCAATCTAGCACCAACTTTGTCCGTTTTTTGTTACTTCTTTACCAGAACTGTTGCATGTGCACTGAAGAATGTTTTCTTAGATGTGACTATTGTCTGTCAGCCGAAGGAAAAAGTGTTTAGTACCTCCAGCTGCGATGAGTAAGAATGTAGCATTCACTGCAGTAGTAAGTTTCAACTCACCAACACCTTCCTTAAATGAGTAAAGTGACTAAAAACCTGAAACTAACTGCGATAAGGTGACCTGAAATACGTGGAAACTGGGATCGTGGCGAACGTTGCGGTGCCTGCTGTCAGGCGAAATGGTCTGCGTGAAGAATAATGTGAGTTGTCAGAAGAAAGTAATGCTTCTGTAAGAGGTAAAGTTCACTCTAGAACAGGCCACGAAGGCCCTCAGGGGAAGAAGAGGTATAGCTCTACTCTTTCTTTAACCTGTACACTAGATGGAGGTAGGTGGTCAACGTCACCCCCTGGCTCCTTTACCCCCGGGAATGGCCCGGTACCAATTGTGTAGGAGGATGGGTGGACCCCAGGGATGGACGGGCGCGGAAAATCTCACCCACTGGCATTCGATCCCCGGACTGTCCAGACAGGACCGACTAGCTATACCGACAACGCTGTACCAACCCACGCTAAAGCTTCTATACCTGAAGATAATCTTGTAAATTTAATGTAATATTTAATACGTACTGTAACACAATGGGATGAATCACCTCAGAATGAACACAGTTCCTACCGATTCTGTGTGCTGTATCTAGCAGACTGAAGTCCGTATCGCCTGTGAAGTGCTTGTTCGCCATTGATAATACATAAAATGTATCCCATGCGAGATTAATGTTTCCAGAGAGGCGTAGGAAAAAGTGCTAGCTGTTAACAGAAGTCACAAGGAAAATTGTGAGAATTAACACAAGACTTTCACTGTAAATACACTTGTTTAGCTACTCGTTAGGTAGCCACAAATACGCAGCTTCCCGACATGAATCTGCATGAAAGGTTAGGTTAGAATGTTCAGGTGCATGTAATATTCCACAAAGAAATTCAAATCGAAAGGAGGCTTAGTTTCTTCTGTTAGTAAGCTTTTGAACCAATATCTGGATATGAAGTAACACTATCCACACATGTACTTTTATGTATATAGGTACATTCATATACATATGCATACGCTTATACACACGTACTGACACACACGCATACTCGAATAAATACATGTATGTCGATGTCTTAGTGCTTCAAAATTGACGCAAGAACAGAAGTTATTTGCGAAATTGAAAACAGCGACTGGATAGCTATGGAAAAATAAATGTTAAAACTAAATTTACAACTTTAATTTCAATGCTAAGAATAATATGTCCTCCACATGCGACTGAATGGTTAATTCACACGATTTCGTCTTATGGAATTAGGCAGTGGTATTTCTTTAGACCATACAAGAGGGCAATGAGTCAAAATGGGTTTGTACTGCCCCAAGTTCGCATTGGCATTGATATACGAAAAGCGTTAATACAAGCATTATGACCTTCGTGTCCCAGTTGGGTTTTCTTTTATAATATTTATTTTTAAAGTTATTAAAGTTATCAAGTTCAAGGGACTTCACACAAAACGTGCATTGCTGTAAAGAACTGACTGCGTCCGTGAACTTGGCAGAGCGCAACAGGCAGTGTGCTGTGCTGCTTGACTTCCATAGTGGGGCAGCAGAATAATTAGCTGTGCGACACGTGACAGTGACGTTACATCTGTCAGCTTTTTCTTCTTCTTCTTAAAGTAGGAGAATGTTGTACAATAAACATACACGAGTACACTACATTTGTAATCTTTTGATGCAAACTTTCTTTGAACATTTCAAAGGACACGGGTAACGTAAGCATTAATAAAATATCGCACACGCCGCTACAAAAAATTGCTGATTTTAGACGATCATTTGTTATTTAGTATTACAACAAAGCTGACTCCAGAAATACACTGTTGTAATTAAAACTCTGTTATGGAATGTTAAGCAAGGGGATACATACTTTGGTTGAAAAATAAGTATGTCTTATAATTTTTTTAAGCTCGCGGTTCTGTGCATCGTAATTCAATGTGAATAAAAATCCAACAGATGCAACAGTATGTAGATATTTATTTACTGCAAAACTACTGCACATGTTTCGGGTGTCACAGCACCCATCATCAGGAGTATTAAAAACTGTACCCGCAGCCTCCGGTACAGGTCATACTACTTGTACTGCTACATCCCTCCAACCACGTTGGAAGGTAGTAGCGGTACAAGTAGTATGGTCTGTACCGGGGGCTGCGGGTACAGTTTTTAATACTCCTGGTGATGGGTGCTGTGACACCCGAAACATGTAGAGTAGTTTTGCAGTAAATAAATATCTGCGTACTGTTGCATCTGTTGGATTTTTATTCACATTGATATGTCTTATAATCTTATGGGGACCGCGGTAGCCCAGTGGTTAAGGTAATGTGCTACAAGTCTGAATGTCGCTTGTTCGATTCCAGATGGTGTTATTGGAATTTTATATTGACACAATCCTTCCGATCGCACTATGGCCCCGGGGTCGATTCAGCTTCTAACAGAAATGAGTACCAGGAATATTTCCTGGGGGTTAAAGCGGACGTTGCGTAAGGCTGACAACCTTACCACCATCCTGGGCCATTGTCACGTAATCTGGGAACCTTAACTTTCTGGAACCATCTGGGCACATCGGGCCTGCAATGGGACTGATTTACCCTATAATCTGATACTGAATACTAAGTATTTGTGACAAAGGCTTGTATTGAATATTTATCAGCTCGTATAGGCTTACCTAACTAAACTTATGCTGTGCAGCATCACACACTTACAAAAGATTAATGACTGATATGTTTTCTAATTTATATTCAGATTTCCGTAACATCATAGGTGCCCGATATGGCGTCTGATATTCTTCGTCGTGAGAAAACAAACAACAACAAATATCGGTCTAAACTTATTCTTTCATCTCCACAAGTTCTGTAATTGATGCACTTGTTCAGAACTGTTGGAGTTTACTGTGAGAAAGCCGAGTCCTTATTTTAAATTGTAGGAATAGACATGACCTGAAAGAAAGATGCATAATTTCAAAAATTAATCTCCATATATGTCATGACTCTGTATTCCTCGTCTTCAGTGATGCTCCCACATCGCAAGTCCATGAGCGTTTCTGAACACAGCCAACTGCAGAGCACGAATATGCTATGGTGTTTTAATGCGACTATAGTTGAAAAAAATTGGCTGTCAGTTCGTTACAAAATCGAAAGGAAGCATTTCTATCTCGGCGCTCCACATAAATGACATTGCGAAGGTAATGATACGAGAAGTGCTCTTTCCAAAACAACTAAGCTGGGCTAAGAATGGGTTTTATTTTGTAAGAATTCGCTCTTTATGAATATATAAGAACTGAAATACTTTTGTTTTTTAAAGTATTTTACCCACTTGTTACTTTCAAATTTTTAAGTTAGAACAGTGCATAAAATTCTTATAGCTGTTTCTAGACATCAGGACCAACCCAACCACCTTCATTATGCACATTATTTCATTATCGAAAACTTAAATTCGCCACAAAATTATGTATGGTTAATTTATATTGCGCAGTTACTTTAACTATTCCCTTTAGCTGAAGCATAACGGAAACTGGACGTTGTACGTACCGTGTAATATTTGCTCCGTCTTATTGGAAATTTAAACTCTGCCGAAATAATGGCATTTCTGTGAATCCAGTACCGTAAATTTAATAATATGTATTGCCAGTTACCACGAAACTAGAGAGCATTTTACGTGGATCGCATCATGCATTATACAAAGTGGTTAGGATGGCTTAGAAGCCAGAGAATAGAAGAGTAAGCTGATAAATTACAAGAAAAAGAAATTTGCCTCAACCCAAAATGTTCATCACATGAACCCTCGAAAATTTTATAGCAAACATCCTCACCCGATATTGTGGGCTGGTTCGCGGACCGCACTTGCAAAAATGGGAGTAATTGCTATACCTAACAGTCTAAACTATTGTGTTCTATTTATAGGGTATATACAATTGACAATTGTAGCCTCAGGCCGCATAACACAACCTGGCGGCCCATTGCACGGTTTGGAGACCCATGATTTAACATTTCCATTAAGCAACTTCTTGGAATTCAGTCATTCTGGGGGTCGAGATAAGGTTGTAAGAGTGTGTAGTGTTGACATGAAACTTGGAACAAACAGGCTGCGATATAGCAGCTGTAAATGTACTGCTGAAATGTACTTTGTTTCCAGATGAAATAAAACCCTCAACAGCGAATGTACTATTTTCTGTGTTGGAAAAATTACGTAATATTTGTTAAATTTAGCGGCCCTTCTTTATCGGTACTTCACTGCACAAAAGCAAGTATTTAATAGCACATATTCTTCCTTTGGGTAGCTTCATCAGTAAGTTCCTATTCTTTAGATTTATTGTAATATTCTTTCCTTTCAGTTTCCGTCAATTGCGTACCCTCTTGCGTTTCTCTTCTTGCTTTAATTAATTCTTTATTTCTTTTTTAACTGCTATGTAAATACTTCACAATTTTTAGTTTCTGCAGATCACCCAGAAGTATTAGTGTAGGGAAATCATGCATTTCTCGACGGGATGTAAGTAGGCTTGGAAGGGGAGAGAAAAAATAAATAGAGCTCTTTGATAGAACTTGGAATGAGGCTGTTTGTGTTCGAAAGGGTTCTGGAGAATGAAAATAGGACGGGTCGTGGCTTGCGAGCTCTGGTTTGGATACAACTTGCACAGAATTGTGTCGTGTCATCTTGCTTTGGTTTAGTGTTCTTGAAACCTCGAGTCGTGTTAATAGAGATTGATTTTAAAACCTAATGGGTACGTTACAACATTCAACCTTCATTCTCACGACAAACCACTCCTTTCTAATGGAGCGGGTGGGCCTACTTCACGAATTTTACATTGCTGGACCGCTTCTTGCTTGCGTGTGCGATGCATTTGTGTGATGGTAGATCTTACTGCTAATCTTGCATGTATCAACCAAGACTTTGCAGTCATTGTGATTTTTTGTGATCTCTGACTGACTTTAGACTTATGTTCCATAACTCATTTAACTAACGAAGTACTAATACGGGTACAGACTACGTTGTACCTAGGTCCATCTTTATCTTCTGTAACTTCTGCCATGTTATAACAATAAATTCAACGGGTTCCCTGCTTGCTGTCGACTTGCTATTGACGCAGTGTTTATGATATTATGGCATCATATTACATGACATACGTACAGCCAATTTAGTTCTCTTGCCTGCCATGTTAATTGTAGGTAACTGAAAATTATGGTGTGGGGTCGCCTCCAATGCCGTGACGTTAATACCAAGTATCACGACAATTGGCCAAATGGATCGAGTGATGGAGGCCCTTAGACTGACACACAGGCGAGCAGACAGACAGCATGGCTGGAACATAACTGTAACTATTTTCCGTAAGGAAGGAAAGTAGGTTACAATATATAATTGGTTTCGTGAACATAGTGGTAACGATTTCTTTTTTACCGTCCGGACAACATCCATATTATTAGTGTCTTTGTATGATATTAGAGTAACTCAGGTATTTGAAAGAAATCTAATTCAATTAACAGTAGAAAACAGATCAAACGTCGTAGAAAAATATGGAGCCATAATTTATACTCACATACACAAAAATGCATTTTTTTATTTTATAGCAGGCGGCACATACAGCAGCAGCTGTGCTCTTGCGTCCAGAAGAGTGACACTGCCGTGGTATAGACTTAGTGTGTATGCCGCGTGTGACAGACACAGCCGTAGACCCGTGTGATACTACTGCGTGAAAGCACCAACAGAAACATGCTATCCGGAAGATGTCAGCGTGGAATATAGAGTGATTTTAACACAGATCATATAGGATCGTCAGGAGTGAAAGTGTGAAGTGGATTCAACTGGCTCAGGATATTACCTCGCGGTAGGCTCTATTGAACAAGGTAATGAAGCTTTAGGCTGGTCCCAGTGGCCGCGCCGTCTATTGCGCAGGTCTGCGGCCGCTCGTCTGCTGAGATTGTGGGTTCCAATCCCACCGGGGGCATGGATGTTAGTCTGTTGTAAATGTTGTGTGTTGTCAGGTAGAGGTCTCTGCGACGAACTGATCACTCGTCCAAAGGAGTCCCACCGAATTTGGTGTGTCGCTGTGTGTGATCTAGAAACGTCGGGAATGAGGAGGCCACTGCCCGTGTTGGGACGTAGTGCTACGGGGGGGGGGAGAAGGTTTAGAGTCCATAACAGCGAAGATTCCATGACCATAAGCCCCTGTGTCAATGAACAAGTGCTGTGCCTCCGGCGGCGTAAGAACTCACGACTTCAATATGCAGATTTTCTATTACTGCACGTAACATGGATGGACGGACAGTCGAAAGGATCCGGCATTAGTTAATACATATAATATTACTAACTTCTGATGTTACACTTAACAGACGTAGTTGCAATTGCGTAATCACATATGAGTTCCATTGTTCTCTGTTACAATATGTAAATCATGTCAATGTTCTGACTGCAGTAAAAATCCTTGTACCAAGGATACAAACCTGATTACAACTTTAAACTGACATGTACTGGTTTCTTCTAAGAAGAATGTAATGTAAGTGCAAGGTCACTGAGGGGGAAAGTACGTGGGGTACAGCACGCCATGTTGAACTTTCACAATGTAGCCTCCACGAAAATAACTGTTGTATCATATGGGCGTAAAACTAGGTCTGTCTGTCTGTCTGTCTGTCTATTACATGATTCAAGGAGTCCGAAAACGAAGTTGTTAAGATGTTTTAAACTTATTTACATTTAACAAATTGGTAAGTAACTCAGAGTGGAGTCGAATGATTTGATGAGCGTGAATAATTAATTGAAGGGAATACGGAAGGAACCGGTAGTGTGTAGGTTGAGGTATTAACCGTCACTTACTGTGGGAACCGAACAAAACCACAAAAATCTCAGAACGTGTTTGCTTATAGCCTGCTATAGGCGAAATTAATTTCTCCTTAATAAAAAGTGGAGAGAAGTAAGCAATTTAAGTGAATGTTAATAACAACGTGCAGATTCGTGGTTAAGTACCTGTGTTTTGGATGAATTGCTGCCTTCAAGCATGACAAGAGAACTTCCATCTTGATGGAGGCACCGCAATCCTCCGAAGCTACAGGGCAGCATCTACCGAGCGACAAGGCACCACTTGTCAAAAAAAATTCTAATTTTGATACTCACTGCCTTCAGAAACCCAAATATCATGACGACTTCATGAGCACCTTCATAATTTATTCACTTCTTGTAATATTCATAATGTTTGTCTCACTAAACTGGGAAGGAGGGTTGTGAGAAAATTGTAGCTAACGGAAATTTTACAAATGCTTATTTTATCTCTCTGAAGAATTTCACGGGACAATATCACTTGGGAGACAAAGATGAGGTGAATTTATGGTGTTAATCTCTATGTTTAGAAATTGTGACATGAGGGTGGCACAAATTGGGTGCCAGTGGCGAGGTGTTTGGAAATAGGCACTGAAGTTCAGGCTTTCCACAGAACGTGAGAAATGTCATCATTATAGGCGAAGTCTCTTCTAGTGACTACTACATTTATACATAACGGTCTTCCCTTATTGTGCCACAAAGGCACAGAGGTGCAGTTGAGGAGTAGCGTTAGTCATTCTTAACCTCGGCACTAAATGCAGGTGGGTGGTCCACGCCAGGTCCCGGCCGAACTCCCTAGGAAAGAGTTCAGGTACCCATTTTACATAAGGCAGGGAGGACTCCGTTGTCGTTCTGGATGGATGTCCAGAAAAAGAAATCTCTCCGCCACTGTTGGAGCACTACGCTATCCCGGCCCGTGAATTCATATATAATACCCATTTTTGGACGGAAAAAATTCTCCTCCATTGTTCTATTGCGCTTTATGTCCTTTGTAGGAAGTGTGCGGGCAGGTCATGGTACTGCCAACTCAGTGTTCTCACAAATAAATCGGGACTTCCGTGTCGTTGTGTAATGCGGTCTCAACAATATGCCGTCCGTGGGACAATTTGTAACCCAGACGCTAATGATTACTGTAGCCTACACACTGAGCGGTTCGTGAAGAAGCTCTGCACCAGCCTGCGTTACTCCTTGGTGCTGGGTTGTGCTTCTACTGTTAATAGTCGTTCATTTACTTCAGCAATTTGCCGAAAGCTTGTGAGTCGGTTAGGTGGGAGATTTTCAATAATATTCCTATTCGGTTTTTGTATTCATGAAAGTAATTTGGTAAATGAAAAGTGTTCAAACGAAAGCTGTATTACAATCAGGTTAGGCAAACATTTGGGACATTACCTATTCAGAATGGTCCGAAACAAGGAGAAGGATTGAAACTGCGTGGGACAAAGTAGAGTTTGCTCTGTGCTGATGATGCTGATCCAATGGGCGAAAATATTACTTCTACTGTAAGGCAACACAAGTCAGCATTACTGGTCGTTAGTAAGGAGGTTGGTATGACAGTAAATGTCATGACAGCTACGCAGGCCTATACAGTCATGTGTTGTGGACAGAGTAATAAACAGGTGTGTAAGTACTGGCATGGGTAATACGTCCTTTCTGAAGGTTACAAATTTCGAATATCGGAGACGACATTAACAAACCAATTTCCCTACATACAGCAATTAAGAGCAGTTTGAACACGTCGAATGTTTACCGTCATTGTACCCAAAACATTTTGTCCTATCGTATGTTGTTTAATAAGATGGAGGTTACAGTATTACAGAACTCTAATTGTCATTTTTCTTCTGTGTGGGTACAAAAATTTGTCCTTCAATTTAAAGCCGCGGTAAAAAATAAGTGCAACGTAACACTCAGGGGTTCAACGATCTTTAACAAACTGAGCCGCGATGCTTTGAATACAGAATAATTGTATAGAATTTGGCGGTAAATTACAGTTTGAAAAATGAAAACTGATAAAGCAGTAATTCATACACACGTAGATGTAGAAAGTTAAGAACGGTGATGGGTGTTAAGTGAATTCTTTTGTCAGCCGGGGGGATGCCATTCGTCCCATATAAAGTTGGAATATAGTGTATTTACTTCAGCTTTCTAACATTGACTTTTGTGTAAAAAATGCACCTTTTTTCTCATGTAGTATGACTTTATTTCTACATAAAATAAACGGCATTTTAAAAGCAACTGTAATTTTATAAAATTTTTATCCATATTTCTATTCTTATACTCCACGTAAAACCACTGTGGCTAGCTAGACCATTCCACTCAGCCGTTCCGCAGATACTAAACTAATATCTTTTGTATTTGCTTACGATCTTCCTCACTTATGACAGTCACTGGCTGGTGCCACAACATCCGAGGTTATTTTCCCTCCAGTACATGCTGCCGGAGTTACAGGTCGTTAGTTATCACATCGCTGTTTGCCGCGACATTAACTTGTGCTTGACGTGAGACGAGCAGTGGCTCTCGTGGTACCTCCTGAATGATCATTCATGAGCCACCGGTCTACCAGACGGTAGTGAACATGGTAAAGGAATGTTAGCAACTGAGAAGCTCTAAATTGAAGAAGGAATACATTGGGTTGAATGCATTCAAGAGCACGATTTTTTGGCTGCAGAGGGCGGAAGTAACAGGGCAATGGAAGAAACTACCCAATAATGAGCTTGAAGATGTGTACGCCTCTCCAGACATTATATAGGGCGGTACATGTGACATGCATGCAGGAGTTTGGTGGAGAAATCTGAAGGAAACAGCACGCTTGGAAGACCTAAGCGTAGACAAGATCATAATATTAAAATGGATCTCAAAGAAAGGGGATTAGATCGAGTTGGATTCATCTGGCTGAAGGACCAATGGGGGGATCTGGTGGACACATTATTTAACCTTCTAATTTCAAAATTTACATGGAAATTCTTGACTGTCTACGGAAATATTGGCTTTTGAAGAAGGATTCTGCCCTACGGAGTTGTCAAATTAGCTAGCTAGTTAGCTGGTTTTGTACAAATGTTCTCAAAATTCCATTTGCATTTACAACCCGTGTATGTACACACACACGCGCGCGCGCGCGCGCACACACACACAAACACACACACACACACACACACACATATATATATATATATATATATATATATAAGAATACAAATAAATTTTATTATTTTTCTTTGTATATTTTTAGATTTAAAAACTTCTTACTTTAAAATCATAAACTTTTGCTTAGTATTAACAAATAGTACTTTACACTGTCAAACATAATGTTTATTAGTAAATAAATCCTGTTCACATTAGCTCTAGCTATATGTTTAATATGAAAATATAATATTATATAATTTTACATTTTTGTATCTTAATAGATTAGCCTGATGATGACTGAATGAGCCGAAAGATATATCTCTAGGTTTAATGTGAACAAGACCTACTTACTAATAAAGGTTGCGTTTGACGGTTTACTGTACAAGTGCCTTTTGATAATACAGATAACACAACGGGATACCAGCCGTCAACGTTTGTGTGGTAATTTTTACTGTTGGCTCATGTGAAGTGGGTCATGGCCAGACCAGAATTTTGATGTTCTAAAACTGTATATCTAGACCACTCGGTACACTAGATTTGCAGAGGTCGTTATCCATCTAAAATACACTCGTTTCTTCTTGTCTCCCCATTTCGAGTAAATTAGTTAGACCACCACAATTTCCTTCCGTTTTGCGATCTTAACAATGCTCCTTGACCTCTGTACGCCACGAGTTGTCTTCTCTAATTATAACATGTCTATTGGCGTGTTAATTTTTGCAGTACTTGGTATGGCAGCACTAAAAAACCAAAGAAACACAGCATTTCGTCCTGGTTACGTAAATTTGAGCCAGGAAGGCCTGTTTGTAATTACACGTAGCCGATACTGACTCACCTGCATGCGTGTGCACTTAGTATCAGTTCAGTTTTCTAGTGTGAAAGTAGAAGCTATGTAATGCAAGATGTGACATATTTCAGAATGTGCATCGTCAGGGTGCAGCTTCTTATTATCCTGGTACTCATGACAAAGCGCATAAATCTTTCGTATCTTGATTTGTGCATCAGTAAGAGATTCTGAATAGCTTTGTGCGTTTTCGATTTTTTTTTTTTTTGTGGCAGAAAGACTAACGCTGCAGGATTGTCAAGATGGTTAGGATGTGGAAGTGGTCGTGGTTTACAGTGGAATCGCACTGTTTGTACAGAGCACGATACTAAGGAAAGGAGATTTATCGGCTAATACGGGAAATGTAAAGCCACTATGGACGTAACATGCAGCTGAGAGCAGTCAGTGCACATTTCGACTGTATGAAGAGTTATTCAAGGTCACTGCCAGTGGATTGCGTGCATCATTCTCAAATTACTTAAAGGAGTTTCTTCATTTAGCTGGCCACAGAACAAAGAATGTTATATATTAGCAGCTTATGAATGTAACGGAACGTGATGAGTGTAAAGACATTATATCAGAACATGCCTGGAAGGCTGAAGAAAATGAAGACAGTGACAAATCTCTTCTCGTGATAAATCATTGCATAATATTGCAATTACAATGCAGTTAACTCCATAAAAAGCGATCATATTGGTACTACATAATTATAATTATCATCATCAACAGCAGCAGCGCAGTAAACACCCTTTTAATATTCGGGCAGCGGTTCTGAATCCGGGGCCAACAAACAGTTGAGTATATGAGATATGTGTCATACTTTGTCATATACACATATGGGCACCTTCCCTCGGTACTGCACTTTTCTGTGTGATATCAGTAAAGTTTTCTTTAAACAAAAATATCTTCACTGCATTTCGTGTTTAAAATGAAGGACGTCAGCTGTTTTGAGATGAAAATTTGGTCGCCAAGAAGATGGATATGTTAAGTTTCACCCTTCAGCTGAGGTTATGGGAACTGAAACGGACATCAGGCATTGTGTGTTGTTGCGACATAACGCCACGCTTTCAATATTATTCATAAACTTCTCGCTATGAAATAATTTTTTTTCGTGTTGTGTTCTTTATGTTTCTTATCTGTTGTTTCGAGTCAGTCAGGGAGTTTGGTATACATCTTAAGGTTAAAATAACAAGAGCTGAGATATTTGTCTGACCGGAGGCCCATGAACGGACAGCAGTGCAAGGTGTGGCACTTTGCCTCTTACCTCTACATATCTGCGATTTGTATAGAAAAATGCGTGGCCTGTGTAAAGTAACTACACATTTGCTCTTCCCAGGCTATTAAGTAATTTCAGCCAAACATGAGTTTTAATTACAAAGGGCAGGAATGTATTTGGAGACGAATTCCTCAGACTGTACTACGGAGTGATTTCGGATGAAAAGACGAAAAAGTAGATCCTAATAGATATAGGCGTTAATAGGAGAAAAATTTGTAAAAATTAATCTGCAACACATTTTTAAATATATGAGCCACTTTGTATGCCATATGTGTCTTTAGAATATAAAACTTTGTACAAAGGAGTGAAGGAATATATCACATGTTGAAGCTTTTATTATAATTAAAACATATTCGCTGATTATTTCGGAAAAGAAGCTTAGACTGATGGGAAAGCAGTTGAAAAGAAGTTGTCTCTGTCGGAAATTGAATTTTTGAAATATAATTAAATATCATTAAGGCAGAGCCAAAATTGGGCATGTGAGAAGAATCTAAAATTTATCATATGTGTAAAGAAAGCGTAATTTGCCTGACAACATTTAATGTAGGCTTCAAAATATAAAATAATTCGTCCAATATTCGCTCACCAGCTGGTCAAGTTTTCCCCTTCTTTCGGGGAACCAGTAAGGTCCTTGTGGTTTTCAGAACTGCCCGCCAATGGACCAGATGACCACATCGTCAGACGTATTTCAAACGGTATTTGGTTTATAAGGCTTGGAGGGATTTTTTTGTACTCGAAATACGGGTGGTATATTGAGGTGAAGGATTTAAAATACTATTTGTAGGATTACATACGGAGGATTCGAACTCCAAAAAAAGCGGTGTTAAGTAGACCCAGGCTTATACACACACACACACACACACACACAAATGCACACATACACATACATACATACATACATACATACATACATACATACATACATACATACACACTGTTTCCTTAACAACAAATTTCAATATCGTTTTTCCACTAACTTATTTTTCCTACGTAGTGTCTTGCTTCTAGTCCTTCGACTAAACCCTTTTATTATATTATAATCTGTCCTATGCTTGCTGCATAATCTGCTCATCTTGCCTTCCTTTGCTTGGTAAACCTAATATTTTACAAAAGCTAATAATCTTCTCAACGTGCCGTTTTCTGAATTCTATGCTAAAATACCTCTTTTGATTACACGTAGAATGAATTTTATATGTACTTCGTTTTATGTCGTCAGTATCTCCGATTGCATTCTGTCGCTGATATGATGATCAGTTGATGACATATTAGAGATGACTTGCAAGGAAGCAATCCGGATGTAATCGAAACACTTTTGCACTGTTAGCTTAGAGACTAAGGAAAATCACGATAACTTGGAGGCAGAATGTACAGTCTACCATTCGAGATTCGAACCAATAACTTTCGTACAAAGTCAGGAGACCCATTGCTACGAAATTTAACAGAATTGCGTTTGTTAGTTACGGAGATGAAACATGCAGAGCTATGCAAGGTACCTGCGACATCTCCATTATGTTCCTATATTTCAGGAAGTCTGTGTCAGATAATGGGAACACTATCAAAATATCCATGCACGGAAAGGAAGTAAAACTTACTCGTCCACTCTTTAGTGGAATGCACGTAGAATACCCATCCCCCTGCAGTACTTCCTGTGTCTTCAAGACGACGAAGTTCATAACTGACATTCCAGTACTGAAAGTTCGCCCCTAGCAATGTGACACAGCATCATTGGAGGTATTTCAGCAACATGGACTATTTGCTGTCGTTTGTTACGTCACCGCTCTGTTAACAACGTGAGTATTAGTAATAAAAGTTATGTATCTCATTTTTTAAGCTTCTGGGAAATTAGTGAAAATCTTACATTTTAGGAAATAATAATAATAATAATAATAATAATAAAAATCACAGTTGTAATTACTCCGATTCTTAATGCGAGTAATTTAGATAATTATCTGGTTGTGGGCTGCACGACCGGGGTTCGATATTATTTTTACTTCCAATCAGCGTCTCGCTCAACGGACTCTGAATGCATTTTACCCGGAGACAAATTTGTTGGAGGCAGAAATTGACCGCCCACGTTGGTCCACTGGGGACATTAACGGTGTTCAGAGCTTGATTAAACCCTAACATATGCCTTCACGATGCAATATTTCGGAAGGACAAATCTAAAGAATTATTATGATTATTATTACTAAGTGAATAGATAGTGGAGTTAACGAATGTCTTTGTAATGTCAAGGAATAAGCTGGGTGGGTATTGAAGCCGCCTCTGTGGCATATATTTTAGATTCGGAAGTGATATGAATATCCCTTTTTTCTGTTAGACGAAGAATATTAAATTAGTGAATCGGTTCGTACTAAATTTGTCGGTCACTTTCTTGGTCTTTGTGTTTTTCATTCGGTTCCCCACAATAACCTACAATCACTGACCGCGGTGTTCAGCAGACGTTAAGTAGCCATTCTATTGTTATGACAGCCGTATGAAGACGTTTCACTGTGATTATGGTGTCTAGTTAATAACAAATGATGGTACATTAGCGAACTTCCACAACGTTAATCAGATAAAAATCACAAAGAGGAGAGATATTAATCCTTGTAAGCTTAAGTATATATTTTAGTCGACAAACGTGGCTAATTTACTAGCAGCAGGTACAATGTAAGTTATAAATTTGGGCGTGGCAGGGGCTATTTCATTCACAAAGATATTAGGAGCCCGTTTAGTCAATTAAATAGGGGAAGGGTAGTTGGAAATATTTCACATAGTTAAACATTTCATGTAATAAGTTTCCATAATCCCAAATAAGTTCACCTATTTTACATATTTTGCACGACAGTAACATTTTGTTATAGGCACGGTGCAAATGTCATAAGGTTTGTCATCTCCGTTGTGTTCAATAAACTAACTAGAGTGGAGTGTATGTACTTGTCTAACACAGCTTTATTTGATGGTAGACGTATATATAGTATTTACTACATAAGGTACAACTACATGTTTCGGCGCTTGACAATGGCCATCTTCAGGTTGTACATGAAATACTGCTTACTAAGTATTTCATGTGCAACCTGAAGATGGCCATTGCCAAGTGCCGAAATATGTAGTTGTACCTTATGTAGTAAATACTGTATATACTTCTACCATCAAATAAAGTTGTGTTAGACAAGTACATACACTCCACTCTAGTCAGTACAAATATCGTTTCGATAAACCGAAAAGTGTGAAATATATTACATCATTCTTATCACAAATAATTAACTAGATGCAGCACAGACCCTTTGAAAAGGAAATAGTCGCTCAGATAAAGCGGTCCCATTACAGATATGGACAGGCCCAGAGGGTTCCAGGAAGTTAAGGCTACCAGATTTCGTGAAAACGGCACAGGATGGTGGTAGGTTTTTCGGCCTTACGCACCGGCCGCCTTTACCCCCAGGAAATACTCCTGGTGCTCATTTCTGTTAAAGGCTGAGTCGACCCCAGGGCCATAGTTTGATCGGAAGGATTTTATGTCAATGAAAAATCCACTGACACCAGCTGGGACCGAACCAGCGAACTTCCGATTTGTATCACAGCAGCTTACCCACTGTGCTACCGCGGTCCCAGTCGCTCAGATAGTTAAAAAAATCTTTATTTTTGGAAACTGAATATTTTTACCGTGTTTATCAAAGCCCAATAATAGTTGCAGTATTCAGCAGAGCTGTCTAGCCTCAGCTTCATGTATTAAAGAAAAAATTATGCTTATGAATCAACAAACATTGAAATGTTAAATATATTTCATGGATTGCTTCTTGTAAATAAATTTCACGGCTTGCTTCTTGTGTAATATGCAAAAGGAAATATGTAGTTACCCATAATTTTTTCATGTAATTGCCTTATGCACGTTGATCCGTTAAGAATAAATAAAACATAAGACTTAGCTGCGTAAATTAGCGTTATAATCTGCTGTAAAACCAAAAGAAAATTTATCCCTAAATTTTCATGTTGCGTCTTGTATCATTTCACACCCACATCACTGAACGAGACAGCAGAATTCAGTTATCTGTTACCCGGTAGTTTATAAAATTACTTTGTGAATCCAGTCGTAGGAGAAGCTTATAAACATGCAATAAAATATGGACTTAATGACATCACCTAATTCCTGTAGATTAGCCCAGACATACCTGACAAGAATGTAAAGAAAATGCAACTCTGAAGTCGAGGAACCAACAAAAGGTGGCACATACATACATACATACACATACGTACGGTTCTGGAGAAATATGATAATCCAGATTTGTATGTGGTTCAATGAAAACTTACGTAGTCGTGTTGTCTGTCCATTTTATTGATGAGAGTCGAAAACTAATAGGTATTTTGTGGCGGAGTAATTTACTCGTATAACGACGTCAGTTACTGAATTGCCAAATAACGTCGATCATCAGGGTGGGTTCGTCGGTGCGTTCATGGAATGCTCGTTGGGTAGAACAAATGTATCTTTATGAGGTGAAAGGTAAACCGTCTTGCATTTCCTTTCAGAGTTGAATCCTTTAATTTTTGTACCACGTATTAGGAATGTGGAATTACTACATCTCAGAGGATTTTAACTCCTCTCTTTATTACAGGAAAAATAGACCTAAATGTAAATTTGGGCAGTTTTGCCCTGTTGCTTCTCTTTATTAGGAGTAAACTGTCTTCATATAAAAGATACATTCCCGTAATGTGCTTAAATTGTGTAAAAGGGTAAAGCTATCCCGTTACAGACCTAAACACGCTCTTACGGCTGCAGGAGTTAAGGCTCCCTGAATTTCTAGTAATTGGCACGTGAAAGTGGCAGGGTTGTTAGCCCTACCCACCGATCACCTTTACCCCCGGAAGATATTCCTGTACTCCTTTCTGTTAGACACCGAGTCGACTCCAGGATCAAAGTGCGACCAGAAGGATTAAGTCAATGAATTGTATAATAGAAATTGTTGTCCTGCGGTAATAAGAACCGCGGTTGCTGAGGGGCTATGAATTGTAAACTTTGGAATAAAACGTGGATTTAAAGCAATCTTCTTGAGTGGAGTCACATTGCATACTTTGAAATATTGGCAGAGTGACAGTGACTTGTCCATTATGCTCATCACATTAGTGAAGCAGCATATCTTGTACAGGACTCGTACGTTTCTGAAAATATCTGCGGAAATAATTTCTCAGTTTCATTAAACGCAAAATAATAATCAATGCCATACATATTATCAAAAACAAATAGCAGTAGTCCATGGACTGCTCTTGGCTTCTTCAGAACAATTCGCCCCGGTCCACATTATGACGAAATATAAATGGACTAGAGGTATATAACTCAACTCCTTCTTAAGCTATAAATTAAATGGAGATGAACAGTTACGCAGCTTCTCTCGCTGCCTACCTAACTCCCAAGGAAGAAACACCAGATACCCAATAAATATGAGGCTGGTTGACTCCAGCGTTCTGAGACCTATGTTGTGGAGTAAATAAAAATATATTGCTCCTGCCGTAAATCGAATGCTGTATCGTCTAGATAACATTTAAGGTAAATATTCAATTAAGCCCCGGAGAATAATTACGAAATCGGACTGGCTTAAGTGATTTTTTCTGCACGAAATATGTTACAAATCCATTACCATTATATTATTGTCGAGATCTAGCTAGAATCTTGCTTTGAGACAACAAATTTTGAAAGGTGCATCTGCAGCAGAAATATTTACGATCTATGCACAGTTGCAGAAATTCTGCATTACTTTACTGATCCTATGTTACTTAATGCGGATATTGTTCCATCCCTTCTCCGGTTAAGTTTAGTGGGTATTTAGACTGACCTGTACAACTGTGCATTAAGTAGGTCGAATTCATATGCGGATCGAATGATCTGTTCACGCGTGGCTTAATTTCTTTAAAAAGTGAACCAAAAACCTTGTTGGTTTGAACTTCTGTTTGGAATGACACATGACCCAAATAGTGAAATGAAGGCAACTTCGTGAGGTGATTTAATATTTGATACTCTGTAATGAGCCGGTCAGTTTGCTATAGAGACAACGCCCTGTAGTTTAACAAATGGAAAAGACTGGTTCAAATCCGAATCGAAACCCGTTCAAACGTGAAATGTATTCTGCAGCCCTCTGGCAAAAAGTGCAAAGGGTAGACATGGAAATCGACAGCGTAGGTTATGTATGTATAACATAGCACTCTGGAGCTTTGGATCTTCTAGCTCTGATGTGTCCACTGAATTCGTAATGCCATAACTTTTATGGGCCTCATGCATACAAAATATTGTATTACTTTGTGCGTAATCTCTGTTTAAGGAAAACAGTCCTAAGACCAGTGAGCGGAAATGTCAGCGACTGAAACTTCATTGTTAATTCGCAATTGCAATTAGCAGGAAACAGAATTATGCAAATTGAAGCACCAATTTTTAAAATAAATTGTATTCCAACTATCTGACGTCACACATTCCATATACCCCTGCATAGAAACAAAGAACCTTAGTTTGTTCGTGGACCTATTTAGACGTACAATCTGACTAAAGAGATCGTAATGACAAACAAGTCGTTGCCTAGTTTTTCAGTTTTAAATGTTGCCCTCAAGCAGTTCACAAGATCAGGCGGAATTAATCAACTATGAAACAAAAAGAATAAAATATTATATGTGTGTGTCTGTATTTTTGCCTTAGTTATCCGGCAGGAAAATCGTATTTTTATGCGCCTTTTATGTTTCTATCTGTGACCTGATTATACCACATTTTTTTTACATTGTCTCTTAAACAGAATAGTTTTCGGAACAAACTTATTGAACGTCAAATATGCATTATTTTCTTTACAATTTTCGTCTACAACGTTTCTCACTCAAAAAGGAATACAGAGAGTTAACATAAATTCACAGTAGCCTTCTTGTGAAGTGCCGTTATTTTTGTCACATTTTAATAAAATTTGTATTTTCTCAACAGATAGTATGAAAGTATCAAATATCAACAAAATTCTTCTAGTGGGAGATGAGTTGTTCCATGCGGACAGACAGACAGACAGACAGACAGACGCACGAACGGATAAACATGACGAAGCTAATAGTCGCTTTTCGCAATTTTAAAAACGCACTTATCAGTGGTGGTTTATGCCTCGTAGCACTCTGCATAGCATCGGTAACGGTATAGCCTTGGTAGAAGAAACTGTTTTGATCTCAAACCTTTGTCTTTACCAACAAGAAACGTTTTTCTTAAAAAGAAAAAAGAAAGAAAGCCAAACAGGGCCTCAAATTCGGAAGCTGTTTCTGCGAAAGAAGTGAGGAGGAATAGATCCGGGTTTTCAAACCGATGGGCAAGTTATCACCTGCACGCAGGATTTCCAGCTGCTCTCTCGCCCTCTGCCCGCACATTGTGTGTTGTATTTCCTATTTAATATTATTCTATCATTTGAAGAGCTATACGTATATTCACATGCAAGACATTTGTCAGTGCATGATGGAAAAGAAGACTGTAGACAATGCTTTATCTCACAGTCCGATAAGAATAAAAAAAAGATTATTCAAAACTTGGAGATCTCAGTCGGTAAAGTGCCAATGTTACGGCCTGGATTTCCCGGAAGGGAAAGCAATTTTTTCTCTTCAACGAAACATCTAGACCAGTTGTGTGATCCACCAAACTGACTCAACGTATTGTGGAATCTTGCCCCAGGAGATAGTGGCCGAAGCTTGCAGCAAAACACACATCTTCCTTTAGCACCAGTGCTAAGTGCAAGTATATTCCCACACATGTTTTTGTGGCGTGCGCAGGGCTTTTACATTTTAGGTGATCTTCGGTTCGAATCCCAATATAGGTAAGAGATTTCCTCTTCTCGAAACCGATCCAGGCCGGCTGTGGGTCCCACCCAGCCTCAGCCTCCTACTGAATGTATACCGTTGTTCATTTGGGGGGGGGGGATAAACAAATCAAAATTCTATTCCAGAAGAAATTAAGAGCAGATTGAGATCAGGAAATGCTTGCTATCATTCGGTGCAGAATCGTTTGTCTTCTAGGTTGCTATCCAAAAATTTAAATATTAAGATATATAGAACGATAATATTGCCTGTTGTTTTGTATGGGTGTGAAACTTGGTCGTTGACATTGAGGAAGGAAAGGAAGCTGAGGGTGTTTGAGAACATGGTGTTGAGGGAATGGAGGAGATTGCATAACGAGGAGCTTAATGATCTGTACTCCTCACCCAACATTGTGCGGTTGATAAAATCGAGAAGAATGAGGTGGGCTGGGCATGTAGCGCGTATGGGTGAGGAGAGGGGGTGTTAGGGTCTTGGTGAGGAAACCGGAAGGAAGGAGACCACTGGGGAGACCTAGGTGTAGATGGGTGGATAATATTAGAACGGACCTCCAGGAGGTGGGATGTGTTTATATGGACTGGATTGGGCTGGTCCAGGATAGGGACAGGTGGCGGACGCTTGTGAGTGCGGTAATGAACCTTCGGGTTCCGTGAAATGCGGGGAATTTCTTGACTAACTGCAAACCAGTTAGCTTCTCAAGAAGGACTCCGCACCATGGAGTAAGTAAGTAAGTAAGTAAGTAAGTAAAGCGACTGGGGTGTTTGTTTGATTACTCAGCTGCATCTATTGCCGAAGTTAGGAATGAGTAGAGCTAAACTTCTGCTCCACTTATACGCCGTCATGGCGTGGACAGGGACAAATTTTTCCTGTTGCTGAAAAGTCTGAGATGTGAGCGAACGGCATCAAATGAACACAACTACAATATGGCAAATCGAGCGCGTCCCGTGCTTCGGGCGCGCGACGCTGAGGAGCTCAGAATAAATGTTCACATATCAGCCCAAACGTGCTACACTACTGGGAAAATTGCGTATTTATACAAATTCAAACTGACCTAAGCCTATTGAATTCCAAAATTTGCGTCATATGTTCCTGGTTTCACTCTCCCTGGTACCCAAATTTTCGCCGCCCCTTTCGAGAATAGCGTTTGTTTCGGCGTCAGATCAGTTTTGAAATAAAAACAGTTAAGTTCGTTCATGTCATCAGTACTAGGGAGCTTCGTTGTCTGGCAGTAAACACACGTTACAAATAATATTACTTTTCTTTAATTTCTGAACAATGTCATACATTCATCACGTTTTATTTTTAGACTATCCGAGTCAGACTTGCATCGTGACTTCTAAACGAACATCTGAAGCAGAAAACAGAAAACAGCGAGAATGAGGGGGGGGGGGGGGAAAACTTTTGCGGGGGCTAAGCAGTTTCAAAATTTTCCCTTGAATGAAAAAGCCCTTTTTCTTCACAATTTTTTTTAATTTGGGTCTTAAATTTTTTTTCGGGGTTTTCCAAGGTGGGGGTTTTTTTTT
>Ga0123355_10001664_pt1 | contig 30942 bp, 28 predicted proteins | sample TergutEmb28metaG_3_FD_89872 | JGI IMG/M metagenome (GOLD analysis project Ga0123355, IMG submission 89872) | Embiratermes neotenicus P1 segment gut microbial communities from Petit-Saut dam, French Guiana - Emb289 P1 | ecosystem: Host-associated > Arthropoda: Insects > Digestive system > Gut ... | reverse complement strand
TAAGGATAAATCAAAACCCTGCTTTTGGATTCGTTTTATATCTTTGCGATATTGTGATGTAGTGCTAAATTTCATCATTTTCAGCCTCCAAGTCGGCATAGAACTCGTCAAGGCTTGCAAACATTTTTGTAGGCAGTTGCTCTGTCAATATTTTTTTTGTTTCTAAAATAGCCGCTTCAGTTTCGGCATTATATCGTGGAAGAACCACATCAAAAGGTAGCCCGCCAACCATAAGTGATTTACGTAGGAACATTATAATTGCATCAGATGTAGTTATTCCAAAACTCGAAAACAGTTCTTCTGTTCGGGTTTTTGTATCTGGGTCAATGCGTATATGAATATTTGCTGATTTAGTCATTATTTTCACCTCATTCGCAGTATATCCAAATGTGTGTACAAATGCAACCTACGGGCTTGAATAATGATTGCAGTTTCAGAATAGTAGCGTTATTTCCACCCCTCACAGCTTACATCATAATTGATTGTGTCCAGTCCCAAATTACAAGTCCATCAATATTTTCAAAATCTTTGATGTTGTTTGTTACGATGGCACAATCATAAACAAGGCAAAACGCTGCGATAAGAATATCCAATTCCCCAACTGTAAAGCCTTTGCAATACAAATCTTTATATACATCAATTGCTCGTTCCCAAATAATGGTGTCCATTTCAATAACGGGGCAACGCTGGGTAAGTAACTTGTACACATGTTCCTTTCGATGTGAGGGTTGATGCATCAGCTTGAAACCGCGACGCACCTCATAATCTACCATTTTGGGGATATATAGTTTGTGATTATCGGCAAGCGCGCTGTTTATATTTGTAACGGAGGGCAATTCATTTTTTAAATAACGGAAAATTACATTCGTATCAAGTGCGTATTTCATATGTTCGCCCGCCTTTTCATACTGTTTTAGAGGAAAAAGTATCATTCATCAAAGTTTATTGGTGGACGCATTTCTTTTGAACGCTGAAAATAAATCTCTGGCAATTCTTCGTCCATCGAAAGCGCAAGGGCTTCTTTTATACGTTTATGCCATACTGAAAAATCGTCATCTTCTTGCGTAAGCTCATCAATATCTTGAGATTGATTTATCACAAAATCGAGAATTGTAACTATCGCGTGGCTACCTTTTGGGATAACAACTGGCTCAAAAGGTATAAATGCACCTTCATCATAATACGCTTTGATTGCTTGCATTCGTTCAACTCCTTTGATTCTCTAATGGGCTAGAATTATAACGACAAATTCTTATAGCGTCAAACGCAAATTGCGGAGAGGGTTATTTTCCTGTTTCGAGTGTTGAATTTTCTCGTTTAGCGCGAATTTGCAAGGCATACGTGTATGCCGAGTGCGTGTACATAAAAACGGCAATACTGCCAACGAAAATTAAAGTCAGCGGCATCAACAATACAGTAGGAAGTTGAGTTTCCATTGAAAACAACCCTTGCTGAATCCATAAAACGAACACGCCGATAATAAACACGCCATCAAACAATGCAAGTACACCCGCAATCGCTGCAACAGAAGCTGATTTTTTTGGTTCGCCCCAACGCCGCACTCCGTAAATTCCTGCAAAAATTTGCCACGTCGAAGTAAAAATAATAATCGCAACAACACCTAGAAAAATAGACATATGCGCCCCACTTAATAAAGGTTCGTCTAACCCAAACGCAAATGGTTGCGTAAGTGAAAATGATATGAAGCACGAAATTATCCGCAATACGCCCAGCAAAATGCAAAAGCCTGCGGAAACTCTAAGTTTTGTATGCCAGTTTATTTGCCCGTTTGTGTTCATCAAAAAATTCCTCCTTGCTATACCCTAATCAAGGGAGTAGAATTATAACGACAAATTATTACAGCGTCAAACACAAAATTTCAAATTATATTATGAGGGGAAATTTTTTTTATGAATGGAAATGGAAAATCTCGTGGGCTATTTTTTAAAACTTTTGTAGTAACAATGCTATTGGCGTTGGCTGTTGTTGGGGGCGTGATGTTTTTTATGCGGCGTGGTGTGGGACAAACTCCGACTGTTCCTGCGTATTCAGCCCAGCCGTTTTTTAATCCAAATACCCATGCGGAGGGTAATTGGACGCGCCGCGAAACTTTTTTCACTTTGTTGATTTTCGGTTACGATGACGGACTGAACACCGACACAATAATGGTGGCGGCCTTTGACGCAGTAGAACGAAACGCGTATATAATCAGTATTCCCCGCGATACGAGAATAGATGTAGGGCGTAATGTTCAAAGGCTTAATTCTGCATATGTAATAGGGCGAAGATTCGGCGGCGACGGTCACAACAGCGGCGTAGACCAGCTAAAACGGGAAGTTCAAACGATAATCGGTTTTCGTCCCGACTTTTATGTAAGCGTGGAAGAAGACGGGTTTGTTCGCCTAATTGACGCAATAGGCGGCGTAAATGTAAACGTGCCGTTTCACATGCGTTACAACGACCCATTTCAAAATCTTCGCATAGACATTCCAGCGGGCGAACAACATTTGGACGGCGAAAACGCATTGCATTTTGTTCGCTACCGCATAGGTGAAAATAATCAAAACACAATCAACGATACGCGAAGAATGCAACATCAGCAACAATTACTAGACGCAATAATGCAACAGATGCTAACCCCCGCAAGGATTACAAGCATTCCAGAATTAATGCGCACCTATCGCGACCATGTAAACACCGACTTAACCACAACACAACTACTATGGTTTGCAGAGCAAGCCCGACAAGGCGAAATAACCCTGCACACATATAACTACCCAACCACAAGTGTAAGACTTACGCACTGGTACGAAATCCCCAATGCAGACGCGGCACTGGAACTAATCAACCGCACAATAAACCCCTTCACGCAAGAACTTACTATGGACAACTTGCAGTTGGCACGGTAGCGGGAACACGCACTAATTTTGCGGCAGCTTTTTGAATAGTTCCAGTAGTCTTTCTAAATCTTCGGTGGAGTAGTATTCTATTTCGATTTTGCTTTTCTTCTTGCCAGGCACGATATGTACCTTAGAACCCAGAACATGTTTTAATTCCGTTTCTGCTTTGCGATACGCCTTTATGGTGTTTTCGTTTGCGGTTGACGGAATTTTTTCTTCTAAGGCGGCTTCGTCTTGTTCGGCTTTTTTTGCGGCGGCTTTTAGAGTGGTTGCTATCAAAACTTCGGATTCGCGCACGCTTAGACCTGCTTCTGCTATTTTTTGTGCGCATAAGCCTTGTAGTTCTTCGTCTTCTACGTTTAGAAGCACTTTGGCGTGGCTGGCGGTTAGTTTTCCTTCGGCGGCTAATTCCTGTGCGCGTGGGGTTAGTTGAAGCAGATGCAACGCGCTTATTACCGCATGTTTGTTCTTGCCAAGTTTGGTTGCTACATCGTCTGCGGAGAAAAAGAAGTCGTCCATAAGACGTTTGTAGCAGGTTGCTTCTTCTATGGATGTTAAATCTTGACGCTGTATGTTCTCGATTAACGCCACTTGCAGAATTTCCATTTCCGTATAATCCTTGACGATTACTGGAACTTCCGTAAGTTGCGCCTTACGCGCCGCTCTATAACGGCGTTCGCCCGCGATTATTATGAATTGCTCGCCCTCTGCTGTAACCAACAACGGTTGCACTATTCCAAAAGTTTTCATGGATTCCGCAAGTTCTTCTAATGCGTCCTCGTCAAAATACTGGCGCGGCTGTGTTGGGTTAGGTTCAACCTTGCGAATATCCACCATCAAAACCCCGCCAGACGCAGAAAAATCCGAACCAGAAGCATCACTAACCGCCGCTCTAGCCGAAGGATAATCCTTCTCCGCCGCAGACTGAACCCCGCTTATTAATGCCCCAAGCCCCTTGCCTAATCCTGATTTAGCCGTTTTCATTTGGATTCTCCTTTACTACATGTTTTCCACGGGAATACCCATTTGCCCTAGCCCCTTTTTTGCTATTACTTCTTGGGCTAGTTGTTCGTAGGCCTCTGCGCCTTTGGACGTTGGAGCATACAAGGTTATGGGAAGACCGTGACTTGGGGCCTCGCTTAGACGGACGTTTCTTGGGATTATTGTTTTGTAGGTGTGTTCGTCTAGGTGGGCTTTTACTTCGTCAACTACTTGCGCGCTTAGGTTTGTTCTCGCGTCGTACATTGTGAACACTACGCCCTCTAGCTCCAGCCTTGGGTTTAGTTTTTTGTGGACTAGATTAATTGTATGCATCAACTGGGTTAAACCTTCCAGTGCGTAGTATTCGCATTGGATTGGAACTAGCACGGTGTCTGCGGCGCATAGGGCGTTTAGCGTCAAAATATTTAACGACGGAGGGCAGTCTATTAGTATGTAATCATACAAATATTTTGCGTGATTAAATACTTCGCGAAGTTTGTATTCCCGTTGTGGCATATCAATGAGTTCTATTTCCGCGCCGCTAAGGTCTATGTTGGCGGGTAGAATGTGCAAACCTTCTACGCCATCTATTTTTAATGATACTTCGTCAAGCATAGCTTCGCCAAGCAATAGCGAATAGATGGACTTATCCAAGGAATGCTTGTCCACCCCAAAGCCGCTTGTGGTGTTACCTTGAGGATCCATATCCGCCACAAGAACGGTTTTTCCCGCTTGCGCAAGGCATGTTGCCAAGTTTATGTTGGTGGTAGTCTTTCCGACTCCACCTTTTTGGTTTGTGATTGCGATTACTCTTTTCATGAGTTATCTCCTAGTCTGTCAAATAAACTATCTTCATTATATAGCATTGTTCCCAACGGCTGTCAATGTGCAGTGATTGAACTTTGCGAATCGTGCGAACATTTTTGATATTTCGGCTTGTAATTTCTTTGTGCTTTTTACGCCAGCTTCTAGCCAAATATTTTTTATTACAAATGTTTTTGCTTCGCGGGAAACATCTGCGCGCCCTATGAACCTATCACCATGCAGAATCGGTAGTGTGTATGCGCCGTATTTTCTCGAAGCTTCGGGGGTGTAGATTTCCCATTTGTAGTCGAAGTCGAATAATTCGCGGATTAGTTTTCTGTCCCACATTAGGTTGTCTAATGGCGCGATTAACTCTGTTTGTGGTGGGAAGGGTTTTTGCTTTTGTTCTGTCGCGTTTAGGACGGCTTCCATTATTGGTGCATCGGCGGATTGGTAAAATAGTTCTTGCCCTTCTACTGAAACGCTGGTAATCTCGCCGCTTTCGATTAGCGTTTTGAAGATTTCGTTGCGATTGTTATTTTTCAAGCCGTCTATGCCCAGCCACGCGCTTGATGGTTTATTCCATAGTAGACCAACTGCACCTATTCTTCTGAATACACGCCATTTCATATGCTGGAAATCGTCGGGGAGAGGGTCGGGCGAAGATAAAATTTCTTTTGGAATATGTCGCGTTGCTAGGTCGTAGTATTTTCGCGTTCCTTTTTTGTGATGAATTACCAGTTCTCCAGTGGAGTATAACTGCTCCAACACAGCACGCGCCGCGTTGGTTTTTTTGCCATTCCAATTGCCGCTCCAATGTATGGACGAGTGCCAATCAATACTGCCCTCAAGCGGCAATTCCGCTGAAGAAACAGCACTATTTGCTTCTATAAATGTGAGGGCTTCTTTTTCAAGTGCGGCAAGCCCTTCAAATCGCGAACCACCTTGCCGCGCTATTTCGCGGAATCGCTCGAAGTAATGCCAGTTCTCCACAGATATGATTGATAGTTGCTTGTCGGGGTAATCCACCAGCAAACGGTCTTCGTATAGAAGCTCTGCCAACATTTTCTTGTCAAAGTCAGAAACACGCGACTGTAATATTATTTCCACATTCTTGCCGCAAATATCCACGGGGTCAAACTGAACACACCCAACCTGCCGAATAAATTCAATAACCCCCGCTTTGCCCAAAAATTTTTTCTTACCAAGCAGCCCATGCTTCAAAAGCATAAACTGCCGCGCCTGTTGTTTTGTTATACCGTCACCCAACGCGCACCTCACATTTTTTATATAATAATATCACATAGTATAGTTTTCGACATTTACTATTGAAGATAACAACATAAAAATAACACCTTTCTTTGAAATTTCATTTCCAAAAAAAGGTGTTGGCAAATGGAAGTGCGAAAACATTAACTTTTATTTTGAAGATTTTAACCGCTGACTTTGCTTTGCGGCACTAAATTACAACCTATACCATCTGCGTATTTCAATATGGTTTTGATGTTGCCGCCAATGCCCGTTTCAAAACGTGAAATAGCCTGTTGCGTTAAACCCGTCCGTGTTTCCAGTTCCTTTTGGGTAATCTTTTGCGATTTTCTAAATTCTACAAGCCTGTTTCGGAGTTCCAATTCTTCTTGTTCAAGTCGTGCGTTTTCACGATGGGCTTGCTCAAATTGGCGGAACATTTCCCGTCCTTCGGGGTCATCTTCAAATTCTTTTTGAAGTTCAACGGCTTCAGCGATAGGGTCAACTTTAACAAACGGCATATAATCCGCCTCCTACCCCCTACAGAAAAAACTATATTTGATTTCCCTCGCCAATTCCGTTACCAAAAATATACCTCTCGCTTGGATCGTGGCATTTGTCACAAGTAAGGGATTTATAGCTACCATCATCTTCCTTGTATGCACTATACGAATCCCCATCATTCGAACGCCACCAACTACGCCCACAATTTTTGCACTTAACTTGCATAGGATACACCCCTTTAAATAAAATTACAAAAGCCATACTTGCGGGAAGCAAAACAATATAGTTGTCGTTGCAAACGCAAGTATTTTCTACCAAATGGCGAGGATTTCGGGCAGTGAAAAAAATTCCACTGTCCGAAACCCCTCATTTTCACAGCGTTTTATTAGCCGTCGATTTTTTTCATATGGCGCATGAGTTCGATTAGTTTGCAGGAGTAGCCCCACTCGTTGTCGTCCCGCTTTCGGACTTTCACGGCGTTGTTTTGGAGGGCGACAGCCCGCTTGTTTGGCGGATAAAACGCTGTTAGCAATTCAATTTTTAGGTTAGCATAACGAGTTTGTTTTGGCGTTGCGTTGTTCTACCAATGAAAAAACGCAAAACCTCTCTAATCGCAGTCTAATCCACTGGCGAGGAAGAAGTCAAGCGGTTTTTTTTACCCCGCTACGCCACTACATATACATATTGTCGCATATCGTTGCCGTGTTTTTTTGTTGCCATTCTGTTTACCGTCTGCCGCTGTTTTATCTTCAGTCTATCTTGCCGCTTTTGTTTATATTGAGATTTCCCTGTTTGCTCGTATTGCCGCAATGAGTGATAACGCCAGTTGCTTTTCCTTTTCCGTAAAATCTTTCACCGTAGCATATATCAAAGTTTCTGTGTGACTCGTTTCAATTTCGGCAACGTCTAAACTGCGGAAAAAATAATTTACATCAACGTCAAACATATTCACAATGCGTATCAAATTATCAAACGACAAAGATAATGACGATTTGTAGCTTTCGACCTTCGCCCATGAGTTGCTATCTTTCAAGTCAATCAATTCTGCCGCTTGTTCTTGTGTTAGATTCCGCAACTTTCGCAACTCACGAATACGCGATTTTATTAAATCCTTGTCGAAAACAAATTTATGCTGATTACTCATGTCAACACGTCCTCTATTCAAGATTAGCGTGTTATGTTCATTAGCGTAATTGCGTTAAATTCATGAAACATGAACAATAGGGATATTTCCTCTTGTCTTCCGCTTTGTTCCCGTGCTATACTTGGGATATACTCAAAAAAGGTGGGATATTTGAAAATGAATCCACAAATTGAACAATTACGAACGGCATTCAACGGCTACAACAACGCCCAGAAAAAACAATTCATTGACAATCTGAAGACCAAACTGCAAACGCACAAAAGCCCCGAATATTCAAAGTTTTTGAATGAGTGTATGCAAAAATACAATTCCGCAATCCGCATAGCTAATCGACCTAGCGATATACCAATTCAAGTAAACACTAAAACGGCTTCTGCCCTAGTGCAAACACCCGTTGCTCATATGCCCGCACCACAACAAGTAAAACAAAAAAATCCGTTGAAAGGCGTTGTTGTTGCATTAAGCCTTATTGTGGTTTTACTTGTTGTTGGAATTGGTTTTTTTATGCTTACAAATTCGGATTTCTCAAATACACCAATTGCAATCCCTACCAGCACCCCTACAGAACAAATAACATACGATATTTCGGACAATCACAGCGATTTAATTGGGTCATGGCAGTATCGTAACGACCAAACTTTAGTGTTTATGAGTTGGACACATACATTTGATGCTGACGGACGTTTCATTTATATGTTCCGATTGGTGACTGATACTGGAGGGGTATTGAATACTGATGGTGTTTCTGGGTATGTTCTTTGGGGAACGTGGTATGCTGAAGATGACAACCTAACTATACACTTAGAACAACAAGCACAACTTAATTCAAGGGGGAATGTAAACACCGCCGCTGCTGTAAGAGTTATGGAAACGTGGAATTATTCTATACAAGACTTATCTGCTAATTCCCTAACAATGCGGCGAGGAGGTCATTCTCGCACATATCAAAGAATTGATTAGTTATGCAACATCTCATAACATAAAAGAAAAGCCTTGGCTTAAAAATTATAGTCAAGGCTTTTTCTTTTATTCCGCATTTCCTGCCGTCTTGTATATTTTGATGTATTTATTCACGCTTTGACGGCTGATATTACATAAACGTGCCAGTTCCGCCTGTGTAAGTTGTTTCGCCGTGTATTTCGGATAATGCCGTATAAAATCGGCTGGCAAGTTGTCTACAGTGGTTTCGGGTCTGCCCAAAACAGAACCCTTTGCCTTCGCGTTTTCCATGCCCGATTTTACACGTTGGCTAATCATGTTTCTTTCCATTTCCGCGAATACCCCCATCATTTTTAACATTCCGTCTGTCATGGGGTCAAGACCGTTTCTACAATCTACTTTGAACGTGCCTATAATCAACTCTAGCCGCTTTTCCTTCGCTTGCTCTATAATATCACATAATTGCTTTGTTGAACGTGTAAGGCGTGATACTTCGGTTGTGGCTATGGTATCGCCAGCATTGACGGTTGCAAGTAACCTTTCAAGTTGCACACGGTCTGCTTTTGTTCCGCTCTCATATTCAAAAAATATATTGCTGTCCTGTATTCTCATTTTGCGAAGCTCGCGCTTTTGACGTTCTACATCTTGCTTGCTTTCGTTTGTGCTACATCTGGCATAACCATATAACATAATCCGCAACCCCTTTATTTTTGTTGGTGAGGATATTGTAACTCCGATAAAATGAAATGTCAACAAAATGGTTGAAAATATTTCACTGACATTTCACAGCGATTTCATGCGGTTTTTGGTGTCCAGTCTGGGTCTTCTTTGGTTGTAATTGCGTGTCAAGGTAAAGAACTGTTTTCTTTGACTTCACAATCTCCAGTTACTGGAGCGATACGTTCGGATATAACAACTCATAAATTTTATGCGTGTTCGTTCGTCCTGCTACATCTAAGCTACATCTTTTCACGCTTCGGCAAAACTTTCATGCGTTTTTTTGAAAAACACCTACGAGTTTGCACACCCCGCTACAATCTAAATAAAATTTATAGAAGAAGAAAATGCCGTGAATACGGAAATAATCCATAAACACGGCGGTTTATTACTTACCATTGATACGCTTTAGAACACGGTTTAAGCTATCGTCAATAACCTTCTCCAACTTTTTCTCGTCAAATTTAAATTCCACATTCACTATATATTTACCGTCTTTCGGTGGGTTATCCTGTGGGCGTAAATTCCCCGATTGATGTAAAAGCGACATAATTTTAACCTCATTTCATTTTGTATTTGTCATTGAAAGTTAATCTGCAAACTATACTCATAAGCCAAAATGCCAACAAAAAAGGCTCACCCATTACAGGCAAGCCCCTCCGCTGTCGCTATTTTCTTCTAAAATTCATAACCGCAAAGGGCATTTACCCATTCGCCAATATTACTTACAATGCTGTCTAACTCGTCTTCTGTTTTATTATATATAGTTTCGACATAATCAAGTCTTGTAAATGGTTCATTCTCACAAGTGCCGTCCATTTCGGGAATAGAATAATCATAAGCATCATAAACGTGTTCCACAACAAAATCCTTTGGCGCGTTTTTAAAATGGTGTATGCCGTCAATCACCATGTATATTCTATCGCGCTCCACGCTTGCATCCAAAACAAAATATCTGTTTTGGTTTAGCTCAATTATTGCATGATACAACTTGCCGTTAATTTTGTTAAGATAACACCCTTTACAATAAGCCGTAGGGCAATACTTAAACTCTTCTGCTAAATTCGTATCAAAAAACGCATTACATAAGTTGCAATAAAATAAATTTCTTTCTACTGTGTTCATAATTAAAAATCTCCTTTGTTATTCGTAAATGAATTTAATTATCGAAGGGCTTTTTGCGTGGCGGGCGGGTGTTCACCATAAAAACGCCAGTTTCCCACGAAAATAAGCCCCCGATTAATTTAATTTTGCTTGTTTTGCCCTTGCTTTGCCACTTTCACTGGCATTTTGAGAACAACTTTTTATGTTATTTACTCTATATCTTTTTTTATTTTACTTATGAAAGTGGCAAAGTAATATTAAAAGATGCAAAAATACATCTCTAACAGGCAAGTTTTATCTTGCATCTTTATGTTTCGCTACTGGAAAAGTAGCAATTTTGCTTTGCATATTTACGCCGTTTGGCTTTCTGCACTTGATAAAATTGTATTATTTCTAACGATAGAACCCCAAAAATAAGTAGGCGGGTTTATTCCCATGAACCCCGCTAATGACGGGCTATTATCAATACTCATCTTCTTATTTTCGAAGTCAAGTTCTTTCAATCGGCGGGTGAAAAGGTTACTTGTTATGTGATTTATACAATATGCGTTTTCGTTTGCCCAAAGTTTAAATATTTCAAATAAGACTTTGGTGTGAATTTTATGCGTTTTGTCTGTGGTGTCGCAATCGCCTACAAACGCTTGTATTATATCGTCTGCATTTAATAAATCATTCCGCATTTCTTTAGATTGTGCGGGTTGCGTGAATACTTTGTTGTTATCTAAGAACGTATACAGGCGTTCTATAGATTCCCTTATTATGTATTCCATGCTTATTTTTTCAAGAATATTTGTGATTTTGTTGGCTTCCGATACCTTCGATTCAAATTTAACGGGTATCATGCGTTCGACAAATGCGGTTTTATCTCCGCCATTCCATAGAGGGGGTATAGTGTTTCCCGCGAAAATTAGTAATGCTTTGGGTGTTACTTGTTGGGATTGTTGAATATACTTTACCTTGCACATAATCTTCTCGCTACCGCCGCCTGTCAGCTTTTTAAGCGTGGTTATGTCCTTTAATGGCATATCGCTTGTTTCGGTGAGTATGTTGGCTTTTCTGCCTATTATTTCGTGTAGGTGGAAACTGCCTTCGTTTAATTCTTGAATAGGTAGAGAAGAATAATTTTCATCACCTATTAATTTCATTATTAAACCGCAGTATGTAGATTTGCCTGTATCTTTCACACCTTGAATGAATAGAAAGTTCTTTAATTCTCGCACGTTTGATAATACTACGCCTAAAACTTCAAATATTAACGCTCGCTTTCTTGCTTCTTCCTCTTTGTTATCTGATTTTATGAAGTTTTTGATTAGTTTTTCCGTTAAAACGTCTGTAATCGCGTTGGGGTTGTAGTCATACGGAATTTTGCTGAAGAAAATAATGTTAGGCGTGTGCGGTATCAGTTGACGTTTTTTCAAGTCAAGAATACCGTTCTTGAAATTTATGTAGCGGGCTGGCTCTATTTGGTAGCGGTTTTCGTCTAATTCGAAGTCGCTATCAAGGTGCAAAAGGCTTTCTACCTCTTTTATTAATTCTGTGGATATAATTTGTCTGTTATTTATGTAACGCGCTATCCACTTCTTCATTTTACTAATTTCTTTGTAGTAGTTGTCCTCGTAGATGAAAAATTTTCCCGAATAACAAAATAATCGTATGCTTTTGTCGTTCGCTAATGATTCCACGATGCTGTTAGGCAGTCGCGTGTTGCTTTTAAATGGCATATTTGTATGCCTCCTTTAGTGAGTGTAATTCAAAATAAACCGATTTGATTCATTTTGTAATTTATTATAACATATTTTTTGTTTCTAGTCAAGAAATTAGGGACTTCACAAGGTTTTAAGCGGTTTCGGTTGGTGTCAAATATTGCTCATAAGGGTATCACTTTTTCGCCTTGTTGATTGGTTCATTTTGTATTTCAGTATAACATTTTTTTTGCTCTTAGTCAAGAAATTAGGGACTTCACAAGGTTTTTGACGGTTCTGGTTGATGCTGAATATTGCCCGCTATGGGTGTTTCTTTTTTCTATAAATTTTTTATATTATCTCTGTGGTGTCTGTGGTCGTTTTTGCGGGCTTTAGTGTTATAAGTGCGGGAAATCCAATGCAATAAAAAAAGGGCTTACAATGCCCGTATACGCCGTGTAGAAGCGGTTTCAGAAAACCAAACAAACCAACCCATTATATTAATGGCTCGGTTTGCTTTGCTGATTATGCTACTCGCTCACAGTTATACTTACCTTTTATGAAGAAATTGTAGTATCTGCCGTGCGAATCGGCGTTCATTAACTCGTCGTATTCGCTTTCTGGCACGTTGTAATAAGCGTATACATAACCCGAATTGAACCTAATTCCCAGTATTGCTTCGTCTTTGTCATACCCAACACAATCAAGGCATGATGAATTAACATTTTCTAAAATCATTCTGATGTCCCCCTTTCTTCAGTTTTCGCCGTTTCTAAGCTATCAAGAAGTTCAATCATAGCCTTTTCTGCGTCCATTTCCATTTTAAAATCTTCCGATGACACGGTGTTAAATTTGTTAATGAACCATTCTTTTATCATTGCTAAATTGTCTTTGTGGTTCGCATAACGCTTTTTAATTTTGGTGTATTCGGCGGTTAATGCGGTGGCATAATCGTGGTTTTGAATGTAATCGTCCATAAACTCGATTGTTAAAATGCGGTGCTTTGCCCGTCTTGCTTCTGCTGTCATTTCGGGGAATTGACGTAAAAACCATGCCTTCATTCTTGCGTAATAATCGGGTTGCCCCTTGAAGGTTGCTTTCTCTCTGCAGAAACTTTGTAGAATAACAGTGTTGTTTTGGTTTAACTTCATGAATCTTTCCATAAATTTAATCGTCAAGCCTGTGTGTTTCACCTTGTTTGCGTTCTTTTTGATTGTCTTTGCGTGAATTGTGTAACCTTCGCTACGCCAGTGTTGGATTGCTCTGTATTCCTCGCTCTTGGGGTCATTCATTGCTTTTGCAAAGCCTTTAGAGATTGTGGCGGTTGTTCCTACATGGTCAAGTGTTAAGCCTCTGAAAGTTTTCATGATACATTCTCCATTCTTTTTTATGAGATTTGAGTGAGTGCCGTGTTCCATCTCCTCACTTTTTGCAATAAAATAAGACACAAATATTGTGAAAATTGCACACAAAAAGCCACTAGGTATATTTAACTTCAAAAGTGATTAACTTTTAAGAAAATTCATAATTCTAATGGCTTTTTATTATTGCTATTTTTTATTGTCATAGTTCACAAATTACTAAGTTGCAAAATGTGAACTGAGTTGACATATAAGTTATGTTTTCATCTTATCACCTCTTTCCAAATTTTGTATTTGTTTTGTTGTCTATATACGCATTTATTGAAATGTTACTTTGAAGTTTTACTGAATTATTCGGTTGTTTTTGCGCTGTTTTGCTCTCTTGACTATGTGAAAATTATATCACTTTTTTCCTGATTCGTCCATTGACAAGCCACACAACAATTTTTTTATAAGTCTACAGACGGGGAACATTCGTTCAAAAAATGTCACAAGACAAATTTTCAGATTGTGACATGTCACATATATAAATTCATTTACGGCTCTCTTTATGTGCAAAATTACATTGTCGTTACTTCCACTCGTTTTGAAAACTTCTAACCACTACATTCTCAAGGTAGTTCTTAATTACACGCTATCCTTAAAAATTGTAATAAAATTGATGAAAGTTTCACCATGGTTATTAAAACATAAAGAAAGACGGTAAATGACGTTGAATCATCTGCCGTCTTTCTTTTCTATAAATTCTTCAGCCCGCTACACTATAAATTCATAAGCGGGCTTGTTTTTTGTGCTTGTTCTAAAACTTCTTCGTCACGCAAGCCATTCAAATATGTTTGCGTGATAGAAATGTTTTCATGCCCTAAAAGTCGCGATAACGTGTATATGTCAAGCCCGCTTTTCAACTGGTATTGTGCGTATGTGTGGCGAAAAGTATGTGCGGAAACTCTTACATCACGCGAAATATCACAAGCCCTTCCTGCGTCTTTGATAATCCTATCGATTATCGCGTCACCCAAAATTTTACCGTTCTTGCTTAAAAAAATATTGTTGTCGGTTGCCCTGTATTGAAAATACGCTTTGCGAACTGCCAAATACTTTATAATCCATTTGCTTAATAATGGTGATTTTGGCACAACTCTTTCCTTGCCGCCTTTGCCCTTTATGATAATGTAATCGTGTTTAATTTGTTCCTCCGTCAAGCGGATTAATTCACCGATTCGGATGCCAGTGTCAACAAGTAGCATAAGCATAACCTTATTGCGAATATCAAGATATTTATGCCCGTGATAGTGGTTGATAATCCGCTTCGTTTCTTGCTCTGAAAACGTGCGTATGATTGTTTTATCACCCTTTGCGTTCTTGATTTTGGCGGTTAGCAAGGTTTCGGCATAGCCTTCTTCATAGGCATAGCGGAAAAAAACTTTGAACGCCTTTAGTAAGTCGTTGAAATAATTTACGCTTCGTCCGTTCCTCTTCATTTGCAAAAGAAATTGCTTGATGTGCGACGGTTCTGCCTCTTCGATTTCCTCAACGTCTTTTTCCGCTTTGAGATAATTCAGCAAGTAGCCGATTTGGTTTGAGTAATTGCGGATTGTCGCGTCGGACAATTTGCGACATTGGCAGTTGAACAAAAACTCCTCTTTGATTACAGATAGCAACATAAAAACAGCATCCTTTCTTGGACACTAAACCCAAAAAAGAATGCTGTTGAAAAAAACATTTGGGGATTATACTTGGCAGAATAAAGTTCGCTTCGTTGTTCTACCGAAAGCGTTTATTCCATACCACGCGAAACTCAATTCAGAATATCGCATTTCCAAAAAGAGCCGCAACCCCGCAATTTTACAGCATGTTTATTAGCCGTCGATTTTTTTCATATGGCGCATGAGTTCGATTAGTTTGCAGGAATAGCCCCACTCGTTATCGTACCATGAAACCAATTTCACGAAGTTATCGGTCAAAGAAATGCCTGCTGATGCGTCGAAAACTGATGTGCATTTTTCGCCGATGAAGTCGGTGGAAACTACAGCGTCTTCTGTGTAGCCTACAATGCCTTTAAGTTCTGGGCTTTCGCTGGCGGCTTTCATTACGGATTTAATTTGGTCATAGGTTGCGGGTTTTGCCAAGCGAACTGTGAGGTCTACAACGGAAACATTAGTTGTAGGAACGCGGAAAGCCATTCCTGTGAGTTTGCCTTTTAGTTCTGGAAGAACTAGGCCAACTGCTTTTGCCGCACCTGTTGACGATGGGATAATGTTAGCGGCGGCAGCGCGTCCACCGCGCCAGTCTTTTTGTGAAGGGCCGTCTACGGTTTTTTGGGTAGCGGTTGTTGCGTGAACGGTGGTCATAAGGCCTTCTACAATGCCGAAATTATCGTTGATTACTTTAGCTAGAGGCGCGAGGCAGTTTGTTGTACAGCTTGCGTTGGAAACGATTTTCAAGTCTGACGTGTATTTTTCGTGGTTTACACCCATTACGAATGTTGGTGTGTCGTCTTTTGCAGGGGCGGAAAGAACTACTTTTTTCACGCCTGCGTCAAGATAGGCTTTGGCGGAATCTTGTGTTAGGAAGATTCCTGTACATTCTGCAACGTATTCAACGCCATCGTTTACCCATTTGATGTCTGCTGGGTTTTTTTCTGCATATAGGGAAATTTTCTTTCCGTTTACTACTAGCTTGCCGCCTTCGGCTTTTACTTCGCCTGGGAACGGGCCGTGTGTTGAATCATACTTGAGCATGTACACCATGTACTCGAGGTCAACGAAGGGGTCATTTATTGCTACCACTTCTACATCGTCTAAACTTGTAGCATAACGGAACGCCAAGCGGCCTATCCGTCCAAAACCATTAATTCCCACTTTAACCATTGGAATCGCCTACTTTCATATAAGTTTTTTTCAATCAAAAACATTTTACCACATTGGGACATGCAATAAAAGGGGTTTTTAGCATACTATAATAACAAATACTGAATTTTTAACGCCGTGTACAGGTATTGCTGGGCTTTGGTGTACGTCTCGAAGCCAGTTACAAAGATTTAACGCCGTGTACAGGTGTTGCGGGGCTTTGGTGTACGTCTCGAAGCCAGTTACAAAGATTTAACGCCGTGTACAGGTGTTGCAGGGCTTTGGTGTACGTCTCGAAGCCAGATACAAAAATTTAACGCCGTGTACAAGTATTGCTGGCTTTTCTGTAATCTCGAAGCCAGATACAAATTTTCTTCTGCGGAGGTGCGTTGGTATGTTGCGCAAAAAACGGTTGATGGGACTAATTTTTTTCTTCGTGGGAGTTGGCATGATTATTCAGTATATGATGCCGGGCTGGGGGTTTCTTCTAGCCGCCGCCCTAATTATTTTGGGCTTCTGGTATGTATTTGCAAGATAGTGAATAAATATAGTTGTCTTTGTCACAAATAGGAACACACAACTATAATATACGCCCGATTTTGACATCTACTCCAGAAGAACAGCAAGTCTGGAGGGTTCTACCATGATGAAAATTCGCGTAATCAAGCTGCCTAATATCGTTGGCAACTTATTGCATAAAATTCTTGTCCGTAAATAATAATGAAAAAAAATGGGACTATTGCAAACTGCAAAACGCAGTTTGCAACAAGTCCTTTTTTGCTCTCTTGTTCTTTAGGAGACAACCTTTGCTATAGCAAACGACATTGAAAAACGTGATTGAAGAGGGCTGCCAAAAACGCGAAATGAGCGTTTTTGGCTGTTTTTGCCCGACGCACAATCACGATTTTGAAAGTCGTTTGCTATAGTTTTTGCTTGCTATTTTTACGCCTTGGCGATATAGTAATCCTATTGTCGAATAATTTAGAGAGAGGGAAATTAAACATGATTAAATTTAATGGTAGCGTAGTTGTGAGAGTGATTGCGGCATCTCTTGTAGCTATCTTTTTTTTGGTTGGGTGTAGTTCAAATGGGGCATTATTGGAAAATGATATTGTTTATGAACCAGAATCAGATTTAACAGAAACCGAAATTCCTTCTGTTTCAAACCCGACTGCCATCGAAACAGAAAACGATGAAGATAAAAATGGAAGCCAATCAGCGATTTATGAAGCATGGGAATTTACGATTCCAAACTCTTTTGCCGATGCTTTTGCGGGCGTTGAGGATTTCGGAATTTCCTTCACTGGAAGCGTGGCGGATTGGGATTATGGCTGGCAAGGGATTCCCATGAGTCCAGACGAAGTGAACTTTGGCACTATTTATTACCAAGAGCAACCGATAGGATTGCTTCGTGATGAAACATTCCTTGATTTAGGTATAGGTAATAGATTTAGAATTTCATCTGAAAATTTCGCCTTTGAAACGCCGCACCAAGCTGCTTTTGTAGTTCGCAACGAGAGAGGAATCATAACTGGGGTAAACTTAGTAGATTGTATAGGGTGTGGCCCGAATCTTGTATGCGGGGATGACCCATTTACAGATTATTTTAGAAATTTATTTGCAGGTGCTTTTCCTGGCGTTGAAGAGTTTGGCATAACATTCAGCGTAAGCAGGGAGGATTGGGCTACTTCCGAATCCCGTTTTATCTATTATCAAGGTCAAGTAATAGGGACGCTTATTGATGACCGCCGTGCTACTGGTGGAAGCAACTGGGTATTTACCTCCAGCTGCCCTGATTCAACTGATATACCACACACAAGTATATATGTAATTCGGGACGAAAACGAAAATGTGACAGGCTTAAACGTAATAGGACTGCCGTAAAAAAGAAAACATTAACCCAATTAAGAAGCCCTAATGCTGTTTTATAAGAAAAAGCATGACAATGCGAAAAGCTCCGAACATCAGCCGTTCGGAGCTTTTTACGCGTGTATCCAATTATTTTTTTGCTCGCCGATTTTATATAGACATCTTAGCCCTAATTGCATAACTTCTGCGTTCGGCATCTTGTTGTACGGCTCTGATTGTATTTTCTGATAAATGTCTGTCACGGTTATTTTGCGAACGCACCAATAGCTGTATTTGTTCCATTTGTTCACGATATACATTCTCGTCCTCTGCCATTTCGCGCAACATACCATGCGTTACCATAAACGGGGTATTTCTGCCATCAAAACCCGTTTGTACGACAGTTAAACCACATGAACTTGTATGTTCAGCCAAATTAAACATCACCGAACCATCCACTAACTTGCGAATACTTGCCAAAATTTCATTTTCCCTTTCAGTCAACCCCACAACAGTATCTACTAATTTGGGCTTAACTTGGACAAAATTTTCTGGCAACGGAATTGCTTTTCCTCTACCTCTATTGTTTGGGTTGATGAAAAATGGGACTGAGTTTGAATTTACGTTACTAATCATTGAACGTTCCTCCTGTAGTATTTTAATGGTGCATCCATGCAAGTGAATCTTCCTGTGTGGTATATCGGCAAGATACGCCCAAAAGTTTACCTCTGCTTTTTGAACAGTTCCTACGCGTTAAATAACATCAAATTCCACAAACAAGGCCAGTAACCCATAAGTTATTAATGCAAGACCAGAAATTGTATGGCTTAGGGCTAGAGGGATTCGTTTTAAATGTTTGGTTCTTGCTAGATAGAATGATATTGTTGAGTATACGAAATGGGCGAGTGCTACGGTTATAGGGATTATTAGGGTGGAATCTGGTAGGAAAATGAAAGTGATTCCCATAGTTATAAGCATTGCCTCGCCGCTCATTACGATTCCCACTAGGGCTAGAGTTTTGTATGAAATGCTTATTTCTTCGGTAGTGCCTTTGCGGCGTTTTAGATGCTCGAATAGAAAGAATTGCATAATTGTCCACAGCCCCAGTGCTATGAAGGCGAAGCCAACAATTAAATCTGGGTCGAAAGGAATTACCTCGTAAATTTGCCCAGCGACAAAGAACCCAACAAAACAAAGTGCTAAAAGAAATACGTTAATCGCGACAAGATATAGATACTTGCATTTTTTTTGCAAACCAAGCGAAAGCCCAATAAAGAACGCATCAACCGAAACAATCAGCCCAGATAAAACCGCCATAAACATAGTCCACCTCCAAAAAAATTAGCGTGGGGGAAAACTTTTCCCTCACGCTAATGTATGTCAAGCTGTGCGAAGCTGTTACAGGCAACCACCAAAAATCTCCCTTCCGCCAGTTTCGGCGAATTTTCCGCACTGCTACGTCAACGCCTCCTAGCTTGCCTCCAGCAAGCGTCGGCGGCGTTTCCTTGCATTGCGAAAAATTCGCTCGAAACTGACGAAAGGGAGATTTTCGGAGGTTGCCTACATAATTTCAATGCCGAAGATTCTATGCCCGCGAGTTCCGACTACTAGCATGTTTCCGAAAACTGCGGGTGAGGCCTCTATGTTTGAGCCTAGGTTAATGCGATAAACTTCTTCGCCAGTTGTGCCGCGTAGCATAAACATTCTTCCGTTGGAATCGGAGACTATTATATAGCTTGTGCCGTCCTCTGTATAAACAGCAACAGGCGAACTCCAGCCGAAGCCTGTTTTTGAAAATTCCCAAACGATGTCACCTGTCGCCTTATCGAAGGCTATTACAGTGCCAGCACTAGCGCGGTCAAGTGTACGCGCTACGGAGTGGATTACCAAATGAGAAATATCATGTTGACCCACCACGGGCGTTGCGGTTACGCCACCATTAACGGCGGTGTTGTACCCGCATCGAATCCTTTGATGCCAAAGGACTTCACCTGTTGCGGCATCTAGCTTTCTGATGTGGGAATCTCCTGCGCGTTGTATAAGGTCAACTTGCGTTGCTGTAAAAATTACTAGCCGTTGGTTTTCTTCTTCCCACTCTAGGACTAGGGAAGAATCGGTGTCATCTGTTGCGTCAAATATCCAAACGGGTTCCATTGTGCGTAGGTCTAGGCATTGAATCCAGCCCGCGTTATCTGCGAAAAATATATAATGCCCAAATCCTGTGGGTGAGTTTTCTGTTCCAAGGCGGCGGCTTCCTGTGTGGCGATAGCGTGATATTATTGGAGCAACGGAAATTGTCCCCGCTTCCCTGTCAAAGTTTGTGTTAAGCAAAACACTATAGATTACACCGTTTTCGCCAGCAACAATCATGCGGTCTGTTTCTGTGTCGAACAGCGGGTTAGCGTCAAACGCACCCCATGTACGTGGGGCAAATGGGTCGCGTCCGTTTATAAAAAATAGTTCTGTACCTGTGATTAGGCAGTAGATGTAAAATCCGAATCGCGCACCACGAACATTATCACCCTGCCCAATAAACAACAACGGATAACCACGCGGGCAAATAGAAACAGAACCTTTTATAATATCGCCAAAATGAATGCGCGGGCGTGTTTCCTCGCCTGTTTCCAAATCGAAGAAATGAACAAACCCGTCCATCGCGCCTTGAATTACTTCGACTAATCCTTCTTTGTAGCGGAACTGTTCGTGTAAATTCATCATCTCGCGAGTTTCACAGTCCCATTGAACTATTACGGGTTGTCCTGTCCAACCAACTCCCGTCCAGCGTCCAAGCGAACCAATACGACGTTCGTATCTGACCTCTAACCGACGTTCTTCAATTACCACATTGCCCCATGTTGGGTTGTTCCTAAAATTGTTGCCCCTAAAGGTGGTTACGCCGATTACATCGGTGTAGTCTTCGGGCATTCCAAAATGAATCGGATACAATGTCATGTACGGGTTAATTTGATTAGCATGAACAAGCCGCGGAAATGTTGCGGGGTCTGTTTCGGGCAATGGATGCGGCTGAAATACCTCCCATGGGTGAGGGGTAGGTGTTGGAGTTGGTTCGGGCGTGGGTTCTGGGGTTGGTTCTGGCGTTGGAATTGGTGTGGGCGTAGGCGTTGGAGCAGGCACAGCTTCTTCCGCAAAAACTAATGCGGGGGCTTCTTGCTCATCTCCAAAACACCCAACCATAAGCCCCATCATTAACACTACCGCAATTGCAAAAAAAATCTTCTTCAAAATAAATTCCTCCTTTACACTGCTAAAAACAAACTAAAAACAAAAAATCACTTTCCACAATCAATCTTGCAAACGAATTTACGCATTGTATCACAACATAACAACCCTCACAACTTACTATGCGTAGTGTAAGCGTCAAATAAAAGTATAGGGCGTGTTCCCATGTGCGTTTATGCCAATCAATTTTTCTCCCAAATAGTGGTGATAAAAAGACAATAAAAAGTTGGCGCACCCCAATTTCCCATGTTATTATAGTGCAGAAAAAAGTTTCGAGGAGGACAGCAATGGACATAATTGCAAAGCTAACACAAGAATTTACATTAGCAAAGTGGCAAGTGGAAAACACGGTTGAGTTAATCGACGCAGACAACACAATTCCATTTATAGCGCGTTATCGCAAAGAGCAAACGGGAGAAATAGACGACCAAAAACTACGCGAACTAAGCGAACGTTTGGAATACCTACGCAACCTAGAAGACCGAAAACAGCAAGTGCGCGCAACCCTAACAGAGCAAGGCAACCTAACAGACGAATTATCCGCAGCATTAACAGCGGCGGTAACGCTAACAGAGGTAGAAGATATTTACCGCCCCTTCCGTCCAAAACGGCGCACACGCGCAACAATCGCAATGGAAAAGGGATTAGGCCCCTTAGCAGAATTAATATACGCGCAAGAAATCAGCGATTTAAGCATAGCGGCAGAGTACATCGACCCAGAAAAGGGCGTAGAAACAGAAGCCGATGCCCTAGCAGGCGCAAGCGATATAATAGCCGAAAAAATTTCCGACGACCCAACCTGCCGCACAATGGCGCGAACAATGACCCAAAACAACGGCATAATAGAAACAAGCGCGTCAAAAAAAGTAGCGGAAAGCGCGGAGGATTCCAAAGCGGCAATTTACGAAATGTACTTCGATTTCACCGAGCCGATTAAGAAAACCGCAGGACACCGCATATTAGCAATCAATCGCGGTGAAAACGAAGGCTGGTTAAAAGTAAATATAAATGCTCCAGAGGAATCCATTTTGACGGGGCTAAAAGGGTTATTCATCAAGCCAAACGAAGCAACATTACCACTGATGGAGACCGCACTTGCAGACAGCTACAAACGTCTAACCGCCCCCGCCGTAGAGCGTGAAATTCGTGGAATACTAACAGAACAAGCCGAAGAAGGCGCAATCAAAGTATTTGCGGAAAACCTACGCCAACTGCTAATGCAACCCCCAGTAAAAGACCATGTAGTTTTAGCAATAGACCCTGGCTTCCGAACAGGTTGCAAATTAGCAGTAGTAGACGAAACGGGCAAAGTGCTGGAAACAGGCGTAATTTTCCCAACCACAACAAAGGACACAACCCCGTCCAAGAAAACCCTAGCGCAAATGATAGACCGCCACAAGGTAAGTATTTTGGCAGTTGGAAACGGCACGGCCTCCCGCGAAACGGAATTAGTGGTAGTGGAACTTCTGAAAGAAACAGGCTCGAAGGCGCAGTATATAATTGTGAATGAAGCTGGTGCATCTGTGTATTCCGCGTCAAAGTTGGGTGCGGAGGAATTTCCCGACTTCGACGTAGCATTACGAAGCGCGGTTTCCATAGGACGCAGACTACAAGACCCATTGGCGGAACTCGTAAAAATAGACCCCAAAAGCATAGGCGTGGGGCAGTACCAGCACGACATGAATCAAAAGCGTCTAAGCACCACCCTTTCGGGCGTGGTTGAAGCTTGCGTAAACAAAGTTGGCGTTGACTTGAACACCGCTTCGCCAAGCTTGCTTTCATATGTAGCAGGAGTTAGCCCCGCAATTGCGAAAAACATTCTAGCCTTTCGCGAAGAACACGGCAAATTTAAATCCCGCGCACAACTGCTAAAGGTAGCGAAATTAGGGCCAAAAGCCTTTGAGCAATGCGCAGGATTCCTACGCATTCCCGACGCGGAAAACCCAATGGATAACACAGGCGTTCACCCAGAATCTTATGAGATAGCAAAAAATTATCTACAAATTGCCGCTGAACCACCAAAGGCCGCCACGCCCTCAAAATCCCTAAAAGACCTAGCCGCCGCAACAAACCAAAAACCCGATTACGCCGCCATTGCAAAACGCTTAGAAGTAGGTCTTCCAACCCTTCGCGACATAGTAATGGAACTAGAAAAACCTGGACGCGACCCCCGCGACGAACTCCCCCCAGTTCTACTACGCAGTGATGTTCTAGCAATGGAAGACCTAACCGAGGGCATGGTTCTAACAGGCACAGTTCGCAATGTAATAGATTTCGGCGTGTTTGTAGACATTGGCGTTCATCAAGATGGGCTGGTTCACATTTCGCAAATTCGCGACCGTTTCATAAAGCACCCATTGGAAGCCGTTCAGCTAGGCGACGTTGTAAACGTAAAAGTTCTAGGCGTTGATTTAAAGAAAAAGAGGATTTCTCTTTCCATGAAAGATGTGAAACAATGAATAACGTGTAAGAAAATAGGGCGTGTTTCCGCAGTGGGAACACGCCCTAAATTATTTATACGGAATGCCGAAAACATTTACCGACGACGAGCTAAGTCTGCGGGCTTTTGCGCAGACTTGAGCGACAGAGGAGGTTAATGTTTTCGCACTTCCGTTTAAGAAAACCCAACAAACATAGAAAACGGGGGCAGGGTGACATACCCTTCTACTGTGTATAGAATTTCAATGCCAGCGCGTCGGTAGTCAACTACTACGTTGATTGCTGACTGGTTTCCGAAATTCAAATAATGGGTGTACGGGCTGCCATTGTAGGCTACATAAATATACCGCCAGTTGTTGTTCGGGTAAGACCCAGCATAAGGCCCTAATCTGTATGCCAGCACACGATAATCTGCGCGGATTAGTTGGTAGTAATTGGTTGTCATGCCGTAAAGTAGATTCATTCGGAAAGCTGGAGTGTTGCGACGTAGTTCTATTAATCCGCGATAGTATTCAAAAACTTCTGGGAATGATAGTTTCAGTTCCCAATCTATAGCATTGTAAAAATCGGGTGCGTTGAAGCTGTTGTGACGCCCACGCTTGGAGCGTAAAAACTCATCTCCTGCGTGAAGAAACGGCACGCCCTGTGATGTGAGAACGATTCCAGTTGCAAGCAACAGGCTTCTTACGGGGTAACTGCTTAACGGGTCGTAACTACAAATATGATGATGTGGGTTAGAATGAAATTCTCCTGCGAAAGAATCCACGCCGCCCCATTCACTTCCCAGCGACATGGAAATATTATCCCACAGAATCAAATTGTCGTGCTTCGACGCGTAGTTAATGCTTTCGGAAGCCCAGTGAATGTATTGATGGTCGGCGCGAACAGCTCGCCACAGGGCGTATTCGATACGGTCGAGGGGTCTTCCGAATCTGTAGCTCGCTCCTGTTGCAAAACCGCGTCCTGCGCCGTCGTTGTTTCCGCGATATACTTCACGGAAATCGTCGTTAAAGAAGGCAAATCTTTCGTTGCCATCTATCGCGCTTACTGCAAAATGGTTTGTTGGGCCCACAAAACCCCTTCGACCATTAAGCCGCGACGGGAACAACTCTTGATGCTCTAAGGGAGAAGCGGCGGCACGCCAAGGTTCGCCGTAAATTAAAACATCTGGGTCAATGGCGCGAAGGGCTTCTACTGCTTGGTACATAGTTTCATAATCGTGAAGCCACATTAAATCGAAACGGAAGCCGTCAAAACCAAATTCCTCCTGCCAGAACAACAGCGAATCAATAATATATCGGCGTACCATTGGGCGTTCGGAAGCGATTTCATTGCCCACGCCAGAGCCGTTGGAAAACAATCCATTGCACCATGTACGATGATAATACACTGGTACAACCCTTTGGAAAGGGCCGTCGATTATGCTGTAAGTGTGGTTATAAACAACATCTTTAACAACTCGAATCCCCCGCGAATGCAATGCATCAATAAGCATTTTCAATTCTTGAATGCGCAAATACGGGCGAGTTGGGTCGGTGGAATAACTGCCTTCTGGAACATTAAAATTTTGCGGGTCGTAACCCCAATTGAACGAACCATGCGCATTAAAATACAACGCGCCAATTTCATTAATTGTCTGCTGGTCGAAAACTGGTAGCAAATGAACTGTAGTCACGCCAAGTTCAACAAGATGGTCAATGCCTGTTGATGGATTCGCTGGCACACCATTCACGGTAGTCCCAGTAATGGTGAACGCAACAAATGTACCGCGATATTCTTCTGAAATGCCCGAACTTGGGTGAATAGAAAAATCGCGAACATGAAGTTCATATATGATATGGTCAACTTGATGCGTACCGCCGTAATGATTATTCCGAATTTCCGCCGCTGAGAACCCAGTCAAAAATTCTCCGCGTTGCAAACGATTAAGTCCGTTTTCATCTCTTAGCGGCACACCGCGCTGTTGCGCTGTGATAATCGCGCCCAATTGACCATTGGCAGAAACAGCCGTCACATATGGGTCAATAGCGTACTCAACAAGACCATTCGAGTGCGTCACCCTAAACATATACCACTGTCCCGCCAAATCCCCAGCAACCGTTCCCCGCCAAACGCCATTTTCGCAACGTATCATATCATGAAGAACTCGCGTGCTTTCGTCATGCAAAAAACTTTGCCTAATCCTTCCGTTTGCATCAAAATGCAACCCGTTCAAAGTTTGGTCAAGCTCCGAATATATCGCAATCTGAACATTTGCGGCAGTTGGTGCCCACACAGAAAAGTGACTTTCTTCCAAAAAATATTCTAAGCCAAGAAGCCCCGCATAATAAAATTGGTCTAAAATGCCACGTTTTACAACATCAGTCGGAATAACTTGATTACCGTATCTAAGCTGATAATGATGTTGCGGATTAAGGGCATAATCGTCCAAACCTACATGAAAAATTGGAATGATACTGCCATTCAAACCCCGCCCAGTATCGCGCCTTACTTCGCGAATAGGAACTTCCACCCCCAAAGTTAAATCATGAAGTTGCAAGCGCGTTAATTCTCCCGTATTTACAGGAAGAAAATTCATAGTCATACGAATGTAATTATGCCAGTCTGCAAGTGCCGACTGCACCCCCATGCCGATATACGGCATGGTCGAATGATGCCTATGTTCGCCATGAATATAATAAATTGTAGTGCTGATGGGATTTCCATTTTCATCGCTGTCTAAGTACAATTGAATTTGTGGGTTTTCCGCTTCCCAATGCCGCAACCGCACAATAAATCCAACTCGTGAAGTTCCTGCGGGTAGCTCAACTTGAACTGTTCGCCACGGGTTGCCTTCCATAATTACATCTGTAAAGTCCAATGCTTCGCCCGCTCCGCCTACGGGTGCAATTGTCCATAACCATATATTCCAACCATCATAATTTCGATTAGGGTGCTGATAATAATTGATAGTCAAAATTACAGGCTCAACAAAGCTTTCCACTCCACCAAAAGAGTGCGACGGCTCAAAAATGCCAGTTGTCGGTTGGGGTGTTTGTTCGTATTCCGAATACTCCAAAGTTTCCGATTCGCTCCCACACCCCAGCAAACAAAACAACAATATTGCAATTAAAATTGCTATTTTAATAATCCGCTTCATAGTATCCCATCTCCCTCTATAGCGATTTCGTTTGAAATTGGGCTTCGTCTGTCGTCAATTCTGCGTAGAAACGCTCGCAGAATTGACTCGTCCTCAGCCCATTTCAAATCGAAACGCCTATATAATCATCACAACCACAATACTACATAAAATTTCCCATACTCACAATATCAAATGACAAATTATTTCCAAGCGCGGTTTTATACTTGTGCTGGTGAATGAAATGACACTTTATGCGGATATTTTATTCTTAGTAAATTTTGTGATGAATGGCTTTGTATTGTGGGTGCTATCAAAAGCTATGCGAACGCCACGAAAAGCACGCTGGATATTGCTTGGTGCGGGAGTGATGGCGTTGCTGTACACGCTAATCATTGTTATCGAACCATTGCGATTTGTAAATGTGTTTATCGCGTCGGTGGTAATATTAGCGGCTGGGGTTGGTGCGGCGTTTCACCCAACACAGTTGAAGATATTTTTTAAGCTGATGGCTATGGCTTATGTTATATCGTTTATGGTTGGCGGGCTTGGAATGGCATTGTTTTTCCTTACGGATTTACCATATGCGATTTATTTCATAGTAGCTGATTTTGATGGATTCGCACGAACTGTTTCATGGCAGTTGATGTTAGTGGGAATGATTATAAGTTACATCATAATCAAAATTTCGCTAAAAGTGTTCGAGCGGCACACACTAAAACGTCAAATGCTATGTAATGTTCACATCACAATTGGCGATAACGACTGCAATTTCAACGCACTTGTAGACACTGGCCATAGCTTAAAAGAACCAATTTCGCAATCACCAGTAATAATTGCAGAGTTTGAACAAGTAAAGCCGCTTCTTCCCGATGGGCTAAAGGTTTTGTTCTACGAAAAACAGGAGAACGACCTAGCCGTGTTGCTATCCATACACGAAGAATCATTTTACAATCGCATTCGCATGATACCCTTTACAAGCCTAGGGCGAAGCAATGGAATGTTAATAGGCTTTCGCCCAGACCACGTAAAAGTAGAAGGCGCGGAAAATTCCCCAACCGACATAGTAATAGGAATCTACAACGACAAACTATGCCAAGATGGAAGATACCGCGGCCTACTAAGCCCCGACCTAGTAGCATAAATCTTTTAGGAGGTGCCTCAAATGATAGGCGCGATATATATAAAAGCCCGCGATATGATACTTGGAGCGTTGGCGATACAACCGAGAGAAAATAATTCTGTATACTACATAGGCGGAAGCGAGGTACTACCCGCGCCGCTTGGGGCAGAAGAGGAAGCAAGTTTACTAGCAATGTTAGGAAGCGACGACGACACAGGAGCAAAAGCAACACTAATCGAAAGAAACTTACGCCTAGTAGTATATATAGCGCGTAAGTTCGAGAATACGGGAATCAACGTGGAAGATTTAATTTCCATTGGAACAATAGGGCTAATCAAAGCAATCAATACCTTTCGCCCAGACAAAAAAATCAAGCTTGCAACCTATGCAAGCCGCTGTATAGAAAATGAAATTCTTATGTATCTACGACGCAACACACGAACAAAATCCGAAATTTCCATAGACGAGCCGCTAAACATAGACTGGGAAGGCAACGAGCTTCTTCTATCAGACATTCTGGGAACAGAGGTAGACATAATCTCTCGCGACCTAGAAGACGAAGTAGACCGCGAATTATTAAACGTAGCACTAGAAAAACTATCCAACCGCGAAAAGAAAATAGTGGAACTACGCTTCGGACTATACGCAGGCGGCGAAGAGAAAACCCAAAAAGAAGTAGCCGATTTACTAGGAATTTCGCAATCCTACATCTCGCGGCTAGAGAAAAAAATTATCGGACGGCTAAAAAAAGAAATGCACCGTATGGCAGCAGAATAATTTCTATGGTATACTCAAGGAGATTGCAATACTTTTTCACAGGAAAAAGTACAAAGCGCAATCTCTTTTACATATATGGGAGGGGTATACTCATGCGAGCGAAAAAAGTCAGAAAAAGCAAAAAAAGGAAACGCCATCCGAACTATGTAAGCAAACATACCAAGAGAGTGGATTTTCTTTCAAGAATAGGCACTTATGTAATGCTTACTGTTGCGGCGGCGTGTTTAGTCTTCGCTGTGTATATTGTGGTGGACAATACGCGTGTTCCTACACAGGCAAGCACTACATATTATACTGCGGCTTCGGTTATGTACGAATATGAATCATTGCCGCCCGTTGGTGAGTTTGCTCATGACGAAGCCGTCAGCGAAACAGAAGTAGTCGAACTCGTTGAAGAACCCGATGTTGAAACAGTCTCGTGGATTCAAATTCTTTCACCAAGCGACGACTATTTAAGTTACGACTACCCAAGTTACGATTATTACATTGATGAAGATTACCCCAAAGAATACGAAGAAGATTATCCGCTACACTACACCCAGTTATCATTCTTCATGCATGACAATGCCGATTTATACGCAGCATTTGCTTACCGCCGCCCCGACCTTGATATGGAAACTGTAATCTGGATGGTTAATGTTTCTCTGCATGTGCCGTTTTTTTCGGAAGTTCATGTAAATTATCAGCCTAACCCGCTGTTTGTTTCGCCTGCGTTTCGTTTGCCGTCGGGATTCGCCCCAGAGGAACTTGTTCCCGTAAATAGCGATACTTGCTGGCTTCGCGCTACCCCCGAAACAGTTGCGGCGTTTAGGTATTTTCGTGCTTCGGCGCGGTATGCGGGGTTGGATATATCTGCGACTTCCGCATTCCGTACAGCCGCTCGTCAAACCGAATTATGGACGCAAAACGGCAGGCGAGATGGCGCAGTTGCTCGCCCCTATCACAGCGAACATCAGACAGGTCGCGCTCTTGACCTTTGGGGGCCAAGTGGTCTTCTGGACAGACACGGGCCTTCTCCAACAGGTCTTTGGGTTGCCGCAAACGCTCATTACTACGGATTCATAATCCGCTATCGCGCCGAAACAACCCAAATAACTGGCTACATTCACGAACCGTGGCATATAACATATGTAGGAACAGAAATATCCAACTACATGCACCAAAACGAAATTCTAAGCCTAGAGGAATTTGTAGGCAGAAACCCCCGTGCGGCGTTGTAATACAACGCCGCTTTGTTATATATACGTCGTAACTAAGACCTTGGTGGCGTTGCCCCCAATACCCCCACAAGGGGACACAGTCCCCTTGACCCCTTCTTTTTGCGGCTGTACAACTTCGTTAGATTTTCACTTAACAAAATATTTCTGGCTTGTTTTTAAAATTGCGGCAAGTATTCTTTGTGGGCTTCCAGTAGCAAATCGAAAACTTGGACGGCTAAGGCATCTGAACCTATTAGGGGATTTAGATTCAATGCAGCTATGGCGGTATCTCTACAGCCTTCTGCGGCGGCTTTTACGCATAATCTTTCAAAAGATTTAATGTGATGGATATACCCCGCAATCTCTGGTTTTAGTTCGCCTATATTCAAAGGAATTGGGCCGTTGGCAGTCACCATGCACGCAGTTTCGATTACGCAATCTTTGGGTAGGTTTGATATTGTTCCGTTGTTTACGACATTCAGATATTGCACGTCGCAAGTATTATTGTAAATCGACGATACTAAATTACATGCCGCATCGGAATACAACGCCCCGCCACGCTTCTCTAATTGCGACGGCTTAATGTCTAAACTCTCGTCCTTGTACAGCGCGAATAATTCCTCTTCTACTTGCTTTACAACTTGCCCGCGAACTTGATTATCTGCTAGTTCTTGAAGTTGCTTCTTCACTTGCTCTTTTTGGTGGAAGTAATAATTGTGATAAGTACATGGGATTGCGCCTAGACCTTTTATCAAGGATTCAGAAAAATCTATTCCTGTTATATTTTTCATGTTCATATCTTCGCTTTTGTTTAAATATGCCGTCATGAACTCATCAAAAACTGAAACACCGTCCACGAAAACATTCGTAACAAAGATAAAATGATTTGACCCAGCAATCTCCAGCCGCAAACGGCTTAAATCGGCTTTCATAAGTTTTGCGAAGTTGTTTGCCATTCCAATAGG
>Ga0123355_10001663_pt1 | contig 30945 bp, 29 predicted proteins | sample TergutEmb28metaG_3_FD_89872 | JGI IMG/M metagenome (GOLD analysis project Ga0123355, IMG submission 89872) | Embiratermes neotenicus P1 segment gut microbial communities from Petit-Saut dam, French Guiana - Emb289 P1 | ecosystem: Host-associated > Arthropoda: Insects > Digestive system > Gut ... | reverse complement strand
GTCACCCCGTACATGCGGATCATGCGCGCCATGTCGAAATTGGCGCCGGGGGGCTTCTGCGTAGTGCTTCGTCCGATCAATTCGAGCCGCCGCGACCAGCCGAAGCCATCCGCCCCACAGATCTCGGTGGAAAAGCCGAGCACCAGGGCGCGCTCGAGCGGATCGCTGGGCAGAAGATTCGGGCCGGTGCCCAACCGCTCGGCGAGCAACAGGATGTCGAGCCAGCTGCTGAGCGGCGGCTCGTCGTTGAATATGGCGACGGGCGCATTGCGCACACCGGTCCAGGCGTGGAGCTCGTCGTTGGTCTGCATCGCCTCCTGCGCCACGGGTAGATAGCTCACATGACGCGCCGACAGTACGGCTTTGGCCGCCTCGCCCCACGGGCCCGGCATATTTGCGGTCAGCACCAGACGCAGCCCCGGTGCCTGGCGTGCCTCCGCGACCGACAGATATTTCATGGATTGATCTCGTGCACCAGCGCGAGGCTGCGACTCTACGACCCGTAACTGCACAGCATTGTTGCCTATTTCCTGGCGGCCGACAAGGCAGTGGGCGCAAGGCCGACGCGGAGCGAACGCGGCGGCATGCGACCCTCAGGTCCGCCGCGCGCCAGGCTCGAATTCAATCGGCAGCGTACGAACTCCCCACACTCCGTAGAACGGGCGCCAGGTCACTTCGCCGACCAGTCGAGGATTGGTGACCCGCTGGGCAATCAGGTGTATCCCTTCCTGGATCTGCGCACGGGCGAGATGTTGTCCGAGACACATGTGCCGTCCAATGCCGAACGCAACGTGTCGATTGGTCAACGCTCGTTCCGGGCGAAACTCCAGGGCAGCGGGGAAGGCTGCCGGGTCCCGACCTGCGATCGATAGAGTAAGTATGAGGAGCGTATCCGCGGGAAACTCGACGTCGCGGTAGATCACCGGCTTGGTCAGGGTGCGATAGATATTCGATACGCTGTTGATGCGCAGCGTCTCCTCGACAACCTTGTCGCTGAAGGCGCGGTCCTCCGCACATCGTTGCCACATTTCCGGATGCTGCAGCATGCGGTGCATGATCAGAGTCAGCATATTTTTCGAGGTGTCGTAGCCGGCAGCAAACAAAAAGATGAGCAGATTGCGCAACTCCGCGTCATCGATCCGTCCGCTGCGATTGGCGGCGATCAGGACGTTGAGGACTTCTTCCGGCTCGCCACCACCCTTGCGAAGTCGCTCATCGATGAGCCTGTCCACGAACTGATAGAGCACCACATGAGCGGCCTCCAGCGCAGGGAGCAGGGAGCGCTCCAGACTGGCGCTCAGGCCCTGCGTCTCGAGAGATTTGCGAATGCCCGGCAGCGCCTCGGGCGATGCGCCGATCAGACCAAACATCACCCTGATGGGGAAGTAGGAGGCGAACTCGGCAAAGTCGAAGGACCCCTTCGGCGCCCACTCGTCCAGCAACCCGGAGACCACCTCGCGCATCAACTCGCGAAGTCGATTGATGCTGCGCGGCGTGAATGCGCCTGCGACGCTGCTGCGAATGCGAACGTGATCTTCACCGGTCTTCGCCAGCATCAGGTTGTCCATGAAATTGCCCCAGGGCGTGCCTTTGGCGCCCATGATCTCCGTGATGCCGTCCATTGACGGTCGCATCTTGTCGTCCATGTAAGTGAGATCACGGATCGCCTTGTATTCGTGCACGACATAGCCGGCGCTGCACCTGGCGAGCCACGGATGCTCGTTGCGCGCCGCCGCGACGAACGGGGTTGGATCCACGGCAAACGCCGGATCTTCCAGAGGCAAATGCGGCAACGACAAACTATCGACTGATGGCATGCGAATCTCCTTGCGGCGCCTCAAGCACGAAGCGCGCGGTGCTCCAGCGTCAACGCTGCATCGAACGGCTGACTGCCTGGATGACGTTGCGCATCCTCGGCGTGCGAAGCGGATGAGTCGCCGCGACCACGGGTCAGTCCCCCGAGAAGTCAGTGCCACCATCCACGGGGATGTTCGCCCCCACGATGTAGCTGTTCGCCGGTGAGCCCAGGAGCAGCAGCAACGGAGCGAGCTCGTGCGCCTCAGCGACCCGTCCGATCACCCCGCCGTGACGTCCCGCGTTGACCTCCCGCATCCAGCTCCAGATCGCGGCGAGATCGTCCGGATCGTAGCGATCCGTCACGCCGGTCGCCTCCATGTACTGCCGCGTCCCCTCGGTACGGAATACCCCGGGCGTCACGGCGTTCACCAGGATGTTTTGCTGCGCGAGCGCCCAGGCCATGTTCTTCGTCAATGCGTTGAGGCCCCCCTTCGCGGTCATGTAGGGCGCTTCCAGTGGCAAGCCGATGCGGGAAGAGACCGAGGAGATGTTGATCACGCGGCCCCAGCGGGCCTTGCGCAACAGCGGCACAGCGCAGCGGGTGCAGCGTACGGCGCCCATGATCCCCACGTCGAAATAGTACTGCCACTGCTCGTCGGGGACCTCGGTGAAATCGCGCCCGTCACTCGGTTTCGTCGGCCCGACCATATTGATGAGCGTGTTGAGCTCGCTCCAGCGGGCATCGATCTGCTTGAACAGCGCCTGAACGCTCGCGAGCTCCTGCACCTCGACCTGTACAGCGAAAGCGTCCGGGGATCCTTCCTGGCGCAAGCGCTCGACCGTGCGATCGAGCGGCTCACCGTGGCGACCCGTCACGACGACGCGTGCGCCCTCGCGCGCGAACGCGACCGCTGCCTCGTGACCGAGTCCCTTGCTCCCGCCGCTGATGCAAACCGCGGCGCCTCGCAATCCGAGATCCATCGCCTGTCAGCCCTCCCGCTCAGGGCCGGTGCGCTCCGAGCTCATTCGACGGTGGTCAAAGCTCTGCGTACACCGTCTTGGTGTTCAAATAGGCGTTGAGCCCTTCCCAACCATACTCATAGCCCCAGCCGGACTGCTTGTAGCCGCCGAAGGGCTGACTTGCGTCCCACGCGAGCTGGGTATTCAGCCACACCGTACCGGCTTCGAGCCGCCTGGCGAGCCGATGGGCTCGCCCGCTATCGCGCGTCCAGGCCGCCGCAGCGAGTCCGTAGGGCGTGTTGTTCGCATCGGACAGCGCCTCCTCATCGTCCTCGAAGGGCGTCACGGTGACCACCGGTCCGAAGATCTCCTCGCGGATCAGACGTGATTCGGGGCGCACCCGGGCCACAACGGTCGGCTCGCAGAAATAGCCCTTGCGCTCGAGGCGACGACCGCCGCTCACGATCTCTACGCCCTCCCGGCGCCCGTCCTCGAGGAACCCGAGCACACGCTGTAGCTGCCGATCGCTGATGATGGGGCCTATCTGTGCCTGCGGATCTGCGCTGCCACCGAGTTTCAGCGACCGCGCGAAATTTGCCAGGCCCTCGACCACCTGCTGGTAGATGCCGCGTTGCGCGTAGATGCGCGACCCACAGACACATCCCTGGCCCGCGTTGATGAAGATGCCGAGACCCGCGCCGGGAATCGCCTTCGACAGGTCAGCGTCGTCGTAGATGAGCACGGGCGACTTACCGCCGAGCTCGAGCGTGACGCGCTTGAGATTGCCTGCCGCGGCCTGAACGATCAGCTTGCCGGTCTCGGTCGAGCCGGTGAAGGCGATCTTATCGACGTCCGGATGGGCGCTGAGCGCAGCTCCAGTGGTCTCACCATAGCCGGTGACGATGTTGACGACCCCGTCTGGAATGCCTGCTTCGGCCAGAATGTCCGGCAACATCAAGGTCGTCAGCGGTGTCTCTTCCGCTGGCTTCAGCACGCAGCTGCATCCGGCGGCGAGGGCGGGCGCAAGCTTCACGAGCGCACCATAGAAGGGGCCGTTCCACGGGATAATGAGGCCAGCGACTCCGACCGGCTCCTTTAACGTGTAGGCGTGGTACTGAGCGCTGGCGCCGCTGATGCCTCCTTCGGCGTTGATATGGGTGGCCTGGCCGTGGATTTTGGTGACCCAGCCGGCGTAGTAGCGCAAGACTTCAGCTCCCGCGCGCACCAGATTGCTCGCCAGCCATCGAGCCATGCCGTTGTTGCGTGCCTCGACTTCAACGATCTCATCGATCCGCCGCTCCACCGTCTCTGCCACGCGCCACAGGATCCGGGCGCGCTCCTTGGCAATCTTTTCGCGCCAGATACCGGAGCGGAACGTGGCACGCGCTCGCGCGACCGCTTGATTGACGGCCTCGAGTCCGCCGTCCGGCACCTCCGCGATCTGCTCCGCAGTCGCCGGGTCGAATACCGGAATGTGCTTGGGGAATTGCGCGCTCTGGAAGGGTTTGGCGCTCGGCATGGGTTGCGACTGCATACGGCGAACTCCTGATCAGCATCTGTCGCGCTATAACACCTGTCGCGACGTCAACGCAAACTTGCCGCGTGACGCCGAATCAGAACTGGCTCTCCGGCATCCTGACGATCAGTCCATCCAGCTCTGCGGTGACCTGGATCTGGCAGGAGAGGCGCTTGCCGGCACGGGGGTCGTAGCAGCTGTCCATGGTCGCTTCTTCGAGCTCGGACGCCTCGCCCGTTTGGTTTCGCCAGGCCTCATCGACATAGACGCGACAGGTACCGCAGGCGCAGTTGCCGCCGCACTCGGCGACGATTCCCGGGATCCGATTGCTGACCGCGCCTTGCATGACCGATTGTCCGGCCGGTACCTCCACGAGGTGTTGCGCGCCGCCCGCCTCGATGTATGTGATCTTTGCCATCCTCAGGCGCGGGGCAGGGGCGCCGCGGGCGTGAACTCGAGCGGCAATCCGCGCATTCCCCAGGTACCCGGATAGGGACGCCAGCCGATCTTGCCGTTGATGCGCGGATTGTGCATGCGCTGCGGAATCTGGTGCAGCGCCTCCTGCAGCAGAGCCCGGGCGATGTGTTGGCCGAGGCACATGTGCTTGCCGAGGCTGAAGGCGACGTGCCGTTTGTTCGGCTCCGGCATCCGTTCAGGGTCGAATTTGTTGGAATCGGCGAAGCTGTTCGGATCGCGGCCCGAGATGTTCACGTTGAACCAGATCAGCGTGTCCTTGGGGATCAGAACGTCGCGGAACACGAGATCCTGATTCGTCAGACGGGGCACCGAGCCGGGATTGTAGTAGCGCAGCGCCTCCTCGAGGACCTTCCGGCAGTAGTCATGGTCCACAGCGCACCGCTGATAGATCTGCGGATGCTGCAACAGCACATACATGGTGTGTGTCAGCACGTTCTTCGAAGTGTCGTAACCTGCGATGAAGAAGAAAATGAGGACATCGGCGAGCTGACGCTCGCCGATCTGCCCCTCGTCAGCCGTCGCGATGAGCAATTGCAGCAGGTCGTCGCGGCTGTTGGACTTCGTCTCGGCTCGGCGTGCGGCGATCAGGCGCTGCACCAGCTCCTCGAGGCGCACGTACGCCTCGTTGATGGCCGGCAGGCGGCTCTTGTCCATGCTCAACGCCAGCCCGAGCGCCTCAAGGCTCGAGCGGATGCCGGGTATCTCCCCGATCGGTGCCCCGACCAGGGTGAACATCACAGAGATCGGGAAGTAGGAGGCGAATTCCTCGAAATCGATCCGACACTTGGGCGCCCACTCATCGAGCAGGCGGCTGATCGTCATCTGCATCATCGCGCGCATCTGCTCCGCGGATCGGGGCGTGAATTTCGCGACCAGCGCCCCGCGCAGCGCGCGGTGCTTGGCGGACGGTAACGAGATCATCTGCTCTTCGGTGAAGCGCCCCCAGGGCGTGCCATGCGCGCCCAGCAGCGCGACGATGCCGTCATAGGCCGGACGCAGTTTGTCATCCTGGCCGAGTAGCTCGCGGATCGCGGTGTATTCATGGATCTGGAGACCGATGCCCGAGGTGGCCAGCCAGGGATGCTGCTTTCTCGCGGCGGCGAAATAGCTGTACGGGTCTTCGCCGAAGGCGGGGTCCTGCACGGGCAGATTCGGCAGCTCGAGTTCGGCCAAGGTCTGCATCAGATCCTCCTGGCGGGGGGCTGACCCGCGGTCCGACCCATATGCCCCTGCTAGTCACTTTATTAGCACGAGCCCGCCGCGGTTGTCCAGCTATTCGACAACAACGTTGATTTGATTCCCCTAGAATGGGCGCTCGCTCCGGACTCGCCTGCAGGAGGAACCATGAGGATGCGCTTGCGCAACAGGATCGCGGTCATCACCGGCGGCGGCTCGGGTATGGGCCGCGCGATGGCGGAGGTGTTTGTTGCCGAGGGCGCCAAAGTGGTGTGCGCGGACATCAGCGGCAGGCAGGACCAGGTCGCCGCCTCGCTCGGGGAGGCTGCGGTCGCCGTCCATGCCAATGTCGCACTCGAGGCTGACGTGCAACGCATGATCGCCACGGCTGAGGAACGCTTCGGCCGCCTCGATATCCTCGTGAACAACGCCGGCTTCGGCGGCGGGCTGATGCCACTGCATGAACAGACCAGCGAGAGCTGGGACCGGATTCATGCCGTGAACATCAAGGGCGTGTTCTTCGGCATGAAATACGGCGTCATCTCGATGCTGAAATCAGGCGGCGGTGCCATCGTCAATATCGCCTCGAGCGCCGGACTCGTGGGCTGGAAGGGTCACGGCGTCTATGGCGCAGCCAAGGCCGGTGTCATCCAGATGACCAAATGCGCCGCGCTTGACTATGCCGCCAACAACATCCGCGCCAACGCCGTTTGCCCTGGCACCACCTGGACAGGTCTGGTCAAACAGTCGGAGCAGTACCCCGAGCCCCCGCCCGGAACCTTTGTCCTGCCGGGCATTCCCATGAACCGCTGGGGGCTGGCGCGCGAAATCGCCATGGCCGCGCTGTTCCTCGCGAGCGACGAGGCCTCGTACATCACCGGGGCGGCGGTGCCGGTCGATGGCGGCTACGCGATCGGCTTCAGCGGCATGGGCGCGGAAAAATAAACGCCGCAGCAAGGCGAGCGCGGCAGACACGTCAACGGCGCGGTTCACTCGCCGGGCTGAAACCGGTGGGCAGACGCCGTTCCCGCCGATTAGCCAACGGTCGCCGATAGGAAATATCCTCCTTATCGCGCGAAGGCGCGCCGTTCGTATGCAGGCCGGTCACATCGGCGAAAGGAATCGGCATGGTCGGGACCAGGCCTGACCATTCGATCGCATTGCAGCGCAGGGCGATCTTCCACTTACCGTCGCGTCGCTCCAGGCGATCGATGTAGCGGCCGCCAGCGATCCAGTTGGTCTCGTCGTGGTTGCGTGCCACGAACAGATAGTAGGTCTCGGTATGCGCGATGTCGCCCGTTATCTCGCAGCTGTGGTTCAGCAGATCATGTTGCGTAGCCTTCTGCCCGCGTGCGTGCAGGTCGGACGCCCATGAATAAAGCGTCTCGGGGTCGCCGACGAACTCGCCCGCATCGATGATCGCGTCTGCATGAAACGCCGAAAGAAACAGCTGCCGATCGAAGCGATCGATCCCGCGACTGAAGCGGATCAGGCAGTCGAGAATCTCCTGGCGCTCGAGCAGCTGCTCGAGCCTGGCCACTCTCACAGGGTCGAGTTGCTCTGGCATTGTGTCTTCCCCCGGTTCAGATCGGCGACCAGATCGGGGCGCCGCGCTGCGTGCGCAGCGACGGAGGTACCTTGCCGTCGACATCGGTCACGCCATACTCGCGCGCCAGCTCGGCGGCTATGAAGGTCCCGCCCGAGCGCTGCATGATATTCGCGTCCCTGGCCAGCGCCACGATCACGCGCCCTGGAAACTCGACCGAGGAACCGATCGCGGGGTTCGTCACGATCTGCGATTTCATCGCCGGGTTGTTGCTCAGGTTGCGCTCGGCCCGCTCGGTGAAGGTCAATCCCAGCCACAGTGAAATTGAGGCGACGTTGCACGGCTTCAACTCGACCGCCATGTCGCGCGCCATGCGGTCGACTGCGGACTTGCAGGTACCGAACACCACCCCATAGGTGTAGGTGACGCCTACGTAACCGGAGATCGCCACGATGAGGCCGGACTTCTGCGGCACCATGAACCTGGCTGCGTGCCACGCAGCCACGAAGTTGGAACGCACGCCGACGTCTACCATTTCCCAGTTCGAGAGCGGCTTCTCCCAGAACGGCCGGGACTCGATCAGGTCCTCGGGCAGCGAGAAGGCGTTGTTGACCAGCATATCCAGGCGACCGCGCTCACGCCTGATCTGCTCGAACAGAGCAGCGACCTGCTCATCCTTCGCGTGGTCGACCGCGACCGCAATGCCCTGGCCGCCGCGGCGCTCGACTTCGCGAGCCGTCTCTCCCACGGTGCCGGGCAACGAGTACGCGCCCGGCGTCACCGTGCGCCCGGTGACGTAGACGGTCGCCCCTTCGGCGCCGAGAGCGACCGCGATGCCCTTGCCGATGCCGCGACTGGCACCTGTGACCAGCGCGACCCTGCCAGAGAGTGAAGCCATGCAACCTCCTGCAGTGCTCGCCCGCGTTGCAGCCTGCGACCATCGCCGCCCGAGCAGCTATCGACGAGGCGCTCCCTGGTCGAAGAAGGTCTCGCTGTAATCGCCCACCGCTCTGCCGGCGTAGTGGCTCGCGCTGAAGGGCAACCCCAGCACACCTTTAGACCAGTCGATCGAGGCGCCCAGATCCTGAAACCAATCATAGAGCATCGTGCGGTGCGCGATCCGCCATTCGCCCGCGCGCTTTGCCATCCGGTCGAGGTAGCGGCCGCCGATGACGATATCGCGCTCGCCATTTCCCATATTGATGCGGTGATACGAGGTCACTTCGGTCTCGGTCCGGGCTGTGTCGTCGTCCTTCAGTTCGATCAGACTCTGTCCGAGGGCGTGTTGGGTCAGCACAATGGCCGGCGAGCCCGGCACGACCCATGCGAGGTACTCTGTGAAGCTACCGGCAAATATGCCGTAATCGCTGGTGGAATCGGGCCACAAGCAGGTGGCGATCAACGCCGCGTCGCGGCGGTCCTCGCCGCGCGCGAGCGCGATGACGCAACGGCGGATCTGGTCGCGCTCCAGCAGGTTCCTGAGCTGCGCGTCGATGTTATGCATGTCAGGTCGTTCTCCGTACTGTCTTGGCCATCTCGAAGCTGCGCTGCAGATGATCCACAAAGCCCGACGGCAGCGCCGCGAGCATCCACAACCTGCGGCCATCGCGGATGGCATCGATCTCGTCCGCCACGGCGTCGATGGACCACGACGGGCGATAGACGCCTTCGGTCTCGGCGATGAATGCCTTGGCCACTCGTCCGGCCATGGAGATCAACATCTCGCCGCTGATCGAGCAGGTCTCGTGAGCCAGCCAGCCCACCACTGGCGCGACCAGGTCCGGACCCATCGGCGGATACTGCGACGTATCCAGCCCCTCCGCCATACGCGTGACGGCACCCGGCAGGATGATGTTGCTCTTCACGCCCCGCTCGGCGCCCTCGAGCGCGATCACGTTGTTGAGCCCGATGATGCCGGCCTTGGACATCGCGTAGTTCACGACTCTCTGCGTGCCGTACAGACCGCCGATCGATGAGGTCAACACGATGCGCCCATACCCCGCCCGGGCCATGAGTGGGAAAGCGGGCCGCACGACGTGGAAGGCGCCCAGCAGATGCACGTCGACCACCGCCGCAAAGTCCTCCTGCGTGAGCTCCTCGAGCGATCCGTAGCGGACGTTACCGGCATTGTGGATGAGCACGTCGATGCGGCCGAAGCGATCGAGGGCCGTCTGGATGATGGCCTGACCGCCCTGCGGAGTCGCCACCGATGCGGTGCAGGCGACTGCCTCACCGCCTGCGGAGATGATCTCCTGCACCACCGCTTCGGCCGGACCGGCATCGCTGCCTTCGCCCTTCAGGCTGCCGCCGGGATCGTTGACGATCACCTTTGCCCCCTTCGAGCCCAGCAGGCGGGCATATTCGCGCCCGAGGCCACGACCGGCGCCGGTGATCACCGCGACACGGCCGTCGAACCGGCGTTCCGTCACCGGGCGCCCTGCGCGACGTCAGCCTGAGCCGCTTCCATCGGAGGCATCAACTTCTCCTGCACGATCACGGCATTGTAATGCTCGGCGAGCGGCGGGTTCTGCTAAATCTCCACGCAGATCTTGCCGAAATGCTGTCTGCTATCGAGGTAGCGGCAAGCGGCCGCCAGCTCTTCCAGCGGGAAGGTACGGTCCACGATCGGACGGATCCGGTTTACTTCCATGGCTCGTATCATGTCCAGTTGGTCACGTCGTGAGCCCACCGTCACTGCCTGCAGGCACAGGCGCTTGGCCTGAACGATCGCAAACGGCATCGTGTCGACGTCAAAGCCCCCAACGGCGCCAATCACCGCGATGTGGCCGCCGGTCCGCGCCGCCGCAAAGGACTGACCGATTGTGTGAGGTCCACCGACCTCGATGACATGGTCGACCCCCACACCCCCGGCGAACTCCAACACCGCCGCACTCCATTTCTCGGTTTCACTGTAATTGACCACATGATCGGCCCCGAGCGCGCTCAGCCGATCGAGTTTGTCGCGACTCGACGAAGTGGCAATGACGGTAGCACCTGCAGCCTTGGCGAACTGGAGCGCGAATAAGGACACACCACCGGTTCCGAGGACCAACACGCGTTCACCCGGCTTGACTTTCCCATCGGTGACCAGAGCACGCCAGGCGGTGACCCCGGCGCAGGTCAGCGTGGCGGCCTCCACATGGCTCAGTCCCTGCGGGGCGCGGGTGAAGTGCGTCGCCGGGCGGGTGGCCAGCTCGCAGGCGAAACCATCCGCCGGCCCCCCCGGGCTGTTATCCAGCTCGGACCGCTCCATGTGGCCATCGAGCCATTTGGGATGGAAGGTACTGACCACTGAATCTCCGGGCTCGAACCCGGTCACTCCCTGGCCCACTGCGACAACCTCACCGGCTCCATCGGATAGTGGAATGAGGCCATCGCGTGCAGGGAAGAAACCCTTGAGCACCAGAGCGTCGCGAAAATTCAGGGACGCCGCCCGGAGCCGCACCTGTATTTCGCCCGCACCGGGCGTCTGCGCGGCAATCTCCTCGCGGCGAAGATTGGTCAGACCCGCTGGATGACGAAGCCGCATGGCGCGCATCACCGGGCTCCTTCGGCGGGAGCTCGATTTCTTGACAGAGCCAGCGGCTCCCGACGAGGCGGGCCCACAACCTCCGCTAAGAGGCTGAGCAGCGGGGCATGCACCCTGTCGAGCAGCTTCGCCGCGGGCCTGCGTGTGATTCGCGGAATCTTCATCTGCAGGCTGTCGCTTGTGGCGCTGGTTCGGGGGAGGTCGATGAAATTCTTGCAGAGCATAGCGTGGATCGAGGCCGCTCAGCTCGTCGAGATCGCCGGTTGTCGTTGCCGCCAAGGGAGCTGCCGGCTGCCGTTTTTGTCCGCCGCGGTGAAAGCCCGATGCGGTAAAGTGCCGCTTGCCGCCAGCGCTGGCGGAGCACGGGATACTGCTCATGAACGACGAGACCTTGGACTGTTCCGATATTGACCGCTATCTCGGCCGCCCGATCCAGAGCGCGAGGCTGAAGGAGCCGGTAAGCAATACCGATATTCGGCGCTGGGCTCAGGCGATGCATTACCCGAATCGCCTGCATTACGACGAAGATTTTGCGGCACAGAGCCGCTTCGGCCGAATTGTCGCGCCGTATTCGTTCGCCGTGGCGACCGACGACGGCCATGGTTCGGCACCCTCCTGTGTCGGCCGCATTCCGGAGTCACATCTGCTCTTCGGTGGCGATGAGTGGTGGTTCTACGGTCCACGCATCGTCGCGGGAGATCTCATCCACAACGAGCGCATTCCTTTTGACTACGTCGTCAAGCAAACGAAGTTTGCCGGTCCCACCTGCTTTCAGCGCGGCGATAATCACTACTACAACGACAAGGGCGACAAGATCGCCACCCAGCGCTCGACCAGCATCCGTTATCGCGCCGATCTCGCCCGCAAGATGGGGGCCGTCGCCGGCAGCGACGATCCCGAGTGGACCGATGTGCAGCTCGCCGATGTTGAAGAGCGCAAACTGGAGTACATAAACGCGCTGCACCAGCTTGGGCACGGCAAACGTTATTGGGATGATGTCAAGGTCGGCGACCAGCTGCCAACACGCGTGTTCGGTCCGCACAGCGTCGTGAGCTTCACCACCGAATGGCGCGCCTACCTGTTTACCGTCTGGGGCGGCGTGCACCGCCGCACGGACCTTGACCTGGCTGAGCTCGGCTTCACCGGGGATATGGCCGGCAAGGAGGCCGACCCGGACCTGGAAAGGGAGAATCCCGAGTTGACCGACGGGGCGTACATCGGCCCCTCGCGCGGTCACCTGTTCCCGCGCTGGGCGCGCTACATTGGCATGCCGCGCTCCTACGGCTACGGCGCATCGATGGGCGCCTGGATTCTCGACTACTTTGCCGGCTGGGCGGGCGAATGGGGACTGGTGCTGCACTCGAACTGTGCCTATCGCGGTCCGGCTTTCACCGGCGATATCACGATCTCCACTGCCGCGGTCGTCGGCAAGCTCGTCGACGATCGAGACCGGCCGGTCGTAGAGGTCGATTTCAAGATGACCAATCAGTTAGGTACGACCATGGCGACCGCCAAGGCCGAGATCGAGCTACCGCAAAGGTAGTGCCGATGGCGACCTACGTCCTGGTTCATGGTGGCTCCCACGGCGGCTGGTGTTGGCGACCGCTCGCGCGCCTGCTAAGAGCTGCCGGCCACGAGGTTCATACACCAACGCTGACCGGACTCGGGGAGCGCTGGCACCTTGTAAGCCCGGACACCGATCTCGACACACATATAGTCGACGTAGTGAATCTGTTGGAGTTCGAAGACCTGAGCGATGTCATTCTGGTCGGCCACAGCTATGGTGGCATGGTCATCACCGGCGTGGCGGATCGTGCGCTGTCGCGGATCGGACAGCTGGTGTTCCTTGATGCCGCGCATCCGCGCAGCGGCGAGTCGCTCGTCGACACCGCGCCCAACTTCCTCGAGCCGGCGCGCAAGACCTCACGCATCGTCAACGGTGCAGAGGTCGTCAACGGAGCGAGCCTCGAGTTCGTGGAGCAAATGGGCGTCACGGATCCACAGCAGGTCCGTTGGATGATGGCAAGGCTCACCCCCCATCCCTGGAAGTCGTTCGAGCAGACGCTGCGACTCGCAAATGAGTCGGCGATCCGCCGCATTCCACACACCAATATCAACGCCTCGTGGTCGCTGAAATATCGCCTTGCGGAGTCCAGGCGCCGGGCGCTGGAAGGCGAACATACGTGGGAAATCGATACCGGACACGACATCATGATTACCGAACCGCAAACTCTGGCCGCCATGCTGCTGAAGCTGGTGCATTAGGATTCGAGCGCGCGACTGATGAGCTGCGCCGCGGCGCACAAGGGTCACGCGGTCGCCGCTTGAACCGACCTGGGGTATCAACATGGCTATGCTTTCCGGACGTCGCGTGCTCATCACCGGCGCAAGTGGACTGGTCGCCTTTCCCGTTGCCGTAGAGCTCGCCAAATCCAACGACGTGTATGCGGTGGCGCGTTTCTCGAACCCCGAGCAGAAGCGCAAGCTCGAGGCCGCTGGCGTGCGTACCATTGCATGCGATATCGCCGCGAGCGATCTGTCCCCGCTGCCGCGCTCGGCCGATGTTGTGATCAACTACGCCGTGCTGGGCCCTAAAGACCGCAACGTGTACGAAGTCAACGCGGTTGCCGCGGGGCGGCTGGCGCGTCGCTATCGCGACAGCGAGGCCTTCGTCCACGGCAGTACCGGTTCGCTCTACCAATATCAGGGCGAGCGCCCGCTGCGCGAGGATGACCCTTATGGTCTGCACAGCTCGACCGAGGCTTACGCTGCCAGCAAGATCGCCGCCGAGATCCTGCTCAGGCGCCTGAGCGAGGACTACGGCCTGCCGATGACGCTGGTACGCATCTTCTCATTCTATGGTCCACGGGGCGGCGCCGTGACCCAGCGCATCGACCAGGTTGCCCAGGGTCAGCCGGTCAGCGTCTATCCCGGCGTGCGCAACATCCATACACCCGTGTATGAAGACGACTACGTCGACAAGACCATCGCCGCGGTAGGCATCGCCAAGACTCCGGTGGAGATCGTGAACATCGGCGGACCCGAGCCCGTCACCATTCAGGAGTACTGTGAGATGGCGGGGGAAATACTCGGCAAGAAGCCCATCTTCGTGGAGAACAGCGCAGCCTGGCCGATCTGGGCCGATACGACCCGGATGGTCAAGCTGCTTGGTCCGTGCAAGGTCACCGTGCTGGAGGGTGTGCGCCGGGTCATCGCAGCCGGACAGCAGGCCCGTGTCGGTAAACATCACGTTGTGGGTGAGCCGGCGGCGACCGCGTAGAGCAATATTGTCGCCGCTCACCGGGCTTGACATGAAAGAGAGCATGGAAACTGCGCTACGCCAGCTGTTGGAAAAGCAAGCCATCGCTGAGCTGCACTATGCGTATGCCGAGGGCATCGATCGTCGGGATCACCGGCTGCTCGAGAGTGTGTTCACCCCGGACTGCCAGCTTCACTACGGCGCTTACGATCACCCCGCGACCGTGCTGATCGATAGTTGGCACGCCGCTCAGCCGTCGCCCTTGCGGATGACCCACCATCTCTATGGCAACATCGTAGTGCGATTTCACGGCAGCGATCGGGCGCGATCGATCACTTACTTCTTCGCTCACCACCGGGCCTGCCACGGCGACCGCCTCATGGACGAGATGGTGCGTGGCCGCTATCTCGACCGACTGCTCAAGCAGGACGGCCAGTGGCGCTTCGCCGAGCGCACCATCGTGTTCGATTGGAGCAAAGTCGCACCGGCGGATGGCACCAATTGGTGGGATGCTCCCGGCAACCCCTCCAAGGTCGGAGGTTACGGACAAGCCGATCCGGCCTGGGGTTTTCTGGACGCCGCACAGTGGTGACGGTGTGCGCGAAAAGCGAGGGCGATCACATGACGTCGATGAGCGAACAGAACAAGCAGGTGGTGCTCGATTTCATCGAGGCCTTCAGCAGAGGCGATGCGGATGCGGCCGAGGCCTGCCTCGCCCCGGATGCGGTAACCATAGCCAAGGGCTTCGGCAAGCTTTCCGGCCCCCGCTCGCACGAACTTATCGTCGCCACCACGCGAGCATTCAGGGACCTGATCCCTGCCGGCCTCCGGCCCACGTTCCACAGCGTGATCGCCGAAGGCGACCAGGTGGCTGTTGAATTCGAAGGCGACGCCACACTCGCAAATGGCCAACGCTACTGCAATCAATACTGTATGGTCTTCACGCTGTGCGCAGCAAAGATCAGGCAGGTGAACGAGTATTACTGCACGTTGCTGGCAGATGAGAAAGTCGCTCCGCTACTTGCCGACATTGAAGCGCGGCGGACCAAGACCTTGGCTCCTTGAGACGCTCCTGCCTCTCAAACGCTGACAGGAGCGGCGCGGCAGCGCGGCAACTCGACGTCGACCCTGCCGGTCGCCAGGATAGTGCCGTCCTGATTCGTCATCTTCACCGCGATGCTCAGCAGCGGCTCACCCCACATCGAGTCCGCTTTCGCGTCGAGCACTTCGCCGTCGATGTAAGTGATGTCACCTTCGTAAGCAGGCCCGCGGAAGGAGGTGTTTGAGTAGCGAACGAAGCCATCATGGCCGGCCCAGTGCGCGATGTAATCGGTCACCCACGCTCCCATGGTGGCGCCGAAGCCGTAGGCGCGCGGCATGCCGATCTGCGTGGCCCGCGAGGCGTCCACGTGCCCGCGCGAACCGCCGAAATACAGCCCGTCGCGCAGCCGCGGGTCGATCTTCGCGCCTTCCTCGTCGAAACCAAATTCCTCGAGCCAGCCGGCGTCCTGATTCACCCACGGGTCGGCGACTCCAGCGGGCGCGACCCAGCGCTGTGTTCCCCAGATGTTGAAAATGAACGCGCGGTACTCGGTCGCGAAGCTCACCAGCGAGTGCGGTCCAAGTACGCGACGCTTGAGTTGATCGCCGACGCGCACCTCCTCGATCTGTGGCGTGCGGCCGGCGCGATTCGAGAGCATCCAATCGGTCCGCTCCTTCTGGACGGCCTGCAGCTTCGCGGGCGTCCAGTGCGGCGGCTTACCCGCAGCCTTGTTGAGCAGACCGCGGCGCTCCGCCTCGGCGGCCAGGTAGCGGATAGAGGTCGCTCGTTCCTTGCACACCACAGCGCCGTGCTGGTTCACATGGACGGTGTCTCCGCGCGAGAACAGGGTCGGCCCCGCGAACTTCGTGTCCGTGACCTTGTAGTCATAGAACCGCCGGCGATGCGAGAGCTGATCGCCCGGCCTGATCCGCGGGCCGTAGTGCCACCACTCCTCGCCGCCGAACAGCAAGTGGGATCCCTCGATGCGTCCCACGCAGGCCGGCTGCACGCCATGTCCGTAGTCCATGGCGATGGCAAAGGACTGCGGCGCGACCAGGCCGCCGAACCTGGAAGCTCGGGCGAACTGCTCATCCCAGTGGATCGGGTTGAAGTAATCCATCGCCATGACCCAGCGGCGAATGTCGGTTGCCGAGCACGGCTCCAGCGGCTCCGCGCCGCCAACCTCCTGCCCTACACGGGGCTTGACGTCGCTCAGGTCGAGCTCGATCGTCGCTAACGCTGCGGCTGGCTGGCTCATGTCGTTGCCCACTCCTCGCGACAGGAAAGTCGCGCTAACGGAGAACGCTAATGAACCGTCCGTAGCAAGTCAACACTGTTGTCGATCTACTGGCCGTGCATGCGTGCGCGGGCAGCGGCATCGAGCGCCGCCGCGCCGGCCTCGAGCTGCACGCCGAAGCTGTTGAACGCCATGGCAAGCAACTCGTAGCAGCCGACGATCATCACGAGCTCGATCATCTGTTGAGTGTTGAAGCGCCGGGCGAGCGCCGCCCAGGTCGCATCAGTGATGCGGGCGTCTGCCCTGAGCTCGTCCACGGCGCGCACCAGGTCGGCTTCTTCGGGCGTCCAGTCGGGCGCATTCGCACCGAGCTGGACGCGCTCGATTTCCTCGTCCGTCATCCCGGCGCGCCTGGCGAGCGAGACATGGGCGATGAACTCGGCCTCGGCACGCCGCAACCAGGCTATGCGCAGGATCAGGATCTCGCGCACCCGCGCCGGCAGCTCGCTCGCCTGAAAAAAGTGCGCGTTGAAGCTCAGGAAAGCCTTTGCCATGGCCGGGTGGCGCAGCTGCGTGCACAAGAGGTTCATCCCGGCAACCGGCACGCCGGTCTCCCAGGCCTTGAGAATGTTGTCGCGGGCCAAGGGCAGAACGCTCACCGCCTCGTGCGCAGCGGCGTCCCAATCGGGAGGCATCAAGGGTGCGATTCGCGGAGCTGACTCGTCCGTCATCCATCGATCTCCAGCGAGGCTGCGCAAGGATAGCGGCGCGGATTGCGCTTCAGCGCTCGCTGCGCTTGCTGCGGCCCTTTTTGCTCACGTGTGCGTCGATCTCCGGGAACTTCTCCGGGCGGACCGTGCCATGCAGGCAGAGTCGCAACACCTCGCGCGAGAAGCGCTCGGCCAGTTCCTGCCGTTCCTTGGCGCTGCGGGCGTGGGCGCGCGCCCACACTGGCCAGAGAAATGTGCCGCCGAGTATCAACACGGCGGCGGCCTCGGTGTCGATATTGGGTTGCGCCAGATCAGTCTTGGAGAACTTCTCCAGATTCGACCAGTATTGCTGCCAGAACGGATCGCTGGCCGGTCGCCGCGAGCTCAGCAGCTCGAACAGCCATATCCGGCTCAGCTCCGGGTTCTCCATCGCGAAATCAGTGATGTGTTCGGTCAGCGCCTCCATGTCGATAGTCTCCACCGGCTGGTCGCGAGCCACCTCGGGGTCGCCGAAAGCGGCCCGGTAGAGGGTGCGGCTGACCCAATCCGCCGTGGCCTCTATGAGCTGCTCGCGGGTCTGGAAGTGCTGATACGCGGTACCGCGATTGACACCGGCGCGCTGAGCGACCTGAGCGACGCTCAGGCCCTCCTTGCCGTCGCGGGCCAGGACCTCGCGGGCCGCCCCGATAATCGCCTCGCGCGTACCTTCCGGGTCACGCCTTCTGCGCGTGCGCCGTGCGGTGGTCTCACGCTTCGCTGGCCGCAGCATCTTCGTGTGCGTCGCCGCGCCGGAATCGTCATTAGCCATGGTCCTTCCTACGAAGTGCGCGCCGCAGGCTCTCCTCGTCCGACAAATTTTTCCTGTGGGCAGGTAAACTAACCCGCTACGTCGTGGTTAGTCAACAGAGTTGCCTAGCAGCTGACGGCAGAGATCTGCCGTGAGCGCCCCGCGCGCTTCTCATTCGCAGCGCGATGATGCAAACTCCAATGGACACCAAGGACATCGGTGAGATCTGGCGTACGTCCCATGCTGGCGCATAAAAACGCCGCAGCGTGACACCACTCGATCGTGGAAAGTCGTTGAGCCGCGCGATTTGGGTAACGACCGCAAGTTAATCGCCGGGCGCTCGGTGCGCTGGGACCAGAGTCGTAGCGCGCGCTCCTATGCGCAAGGCGTGTGGGTTCGCGAGACACTCGCTGACTCGCTGCAGAGAGCCGCACAACTGACACCGCAGCGCGTGCTGCTCGTCGACGGGCAACGGCGAATCACTTGCCAGGCGCTCGACACGCAGGCCAGGGCGTTGGCGCAGGCGTTGCTCAGGCGCGCCCCGGTGGGGAGCGTGGTGTCGTTCATGCTGCCGAACTGGCATGAAGCGGCAGTGATCTATCTGGGGGCGACCTTGGCGGGCATGGCGGTGAACCCGATTCTGCCCTCGCTGCGCGATCGGGAGCTGCTGTTCATTTTGCAGGATGTCGACAGCCGCCTGATCTTCATACCGTCGGGCTTCGGTAAGCACGATTATGGCGCAATGCTCAGCCGCGTGACCGCGCAGCTCGCCTCGCCACCGGCAGTCGTCGTGGTGCGCGGCAGCGGCGCAAGTCACATTCCCTACGAAAGCGTGCTTGCAGTGCAGGGCGCTCCGGCCGAATTGCCGGCGCGCGATCCGGATGCGGTACGCATGGTCCTCTATACCTCCGGAACAACCGGGCGTCCAAAAGGCGTGCTGCATACGCACAATTCGCTGCACGCGCTGATCTGCCAGATCCGTGACCACTGGCTGGTCGAGCCGGGAGACAAGTTCCTGGTGCCCTCGCCCATCAGCCATATCGGTGGCTCCATATACGCCTTCGAATGCCCGCTGCTTCTCGGTACCACGGCCGTGCTGATGGACAGTTGGGACGCGGATCAGGCTGTGAGACGCATTGACGCCGAGGGGTGCACGCATGTGGCTGCCGCCACGCCTTTCCTGGAGCAGATGCTGGCAGCCGCGCGCCGTGCCGGTACGCATCTGCGGAGCCTGAAGGTGTTCATCTGCGGCGGTGCTTCCGTGCCACCCTCGTTGATCCGAGCGGCAGCGGCCTGCTTCGAGCGCGCCGTGGTCACGCGGGTTTACGGGTCGAGCGAAGTGCCCGTCACGACGGTCGGTACCACGGCCCGCGATGAGGCCGCGCGTGCTGCCGACACCGACGGTCGGCCCGGTCTCGCCGAGATCAAGCTCGTTGACCACAGCGCAGCGCCTGCCAGTGAGGGCGAAATCTGCGCCCGTGGACCGCAGATGCTCTGCGGGTACCTGCATCCCGAGGACGAGCGCGAATGCTTCGATGCGCAGGGGTATTTCCGCACGGGCGATCTCGGGCGCTGGGTCGATGACGGCTATCTGGTCGTGACTGGACGGATCAAGGACATCATCATTCGCAAAGGGGAAAACATCTCCCCCAAAGAAGTAGAGGACATCCTCAGGGGTCACCCGGACATTGCCGACGTGGCGATCGTCGGCATCCCGGACGTCCAAACCGGCGAGCGCGCCTGTGCCGTGGTCGTGCCCAATAAGCCGCCTGGCCCCGACGTGGCAAGTTTGCGCCTCTTTCTGGACGCTTGCGGCATCGCCCGCTTCAAGATTCCCGAGCAAGTGGTCATCGCCGACGCTTTGCCGAGGAACGACGCGGGCAAGGTCCTCAAGCACGTGTTACGGGCGCAACTCGCGCAGCGCACTTGATGGGAGAGCAGCACATGGCGCGTTATGTCCTGGTCGTTCACAGCAACCCGGTCGACGGTCGGGAGCAGGAGTACAACGAGTGGTATGACAAGAGACATCTCGCCGACCTGCTCGCGCTCCCAGGCGTGATCGCAGCGCGTCGTTACACACTGGCCCAGGCACAGGTCACCGCGGCGCCCCAGCCGTATCGCTATCTGGCGCTCTACGAAATCGAGACCGAGGATGAACAGGGCTGGGTCCGCGCCTTGCATGCACGCGCCGGGACTGCACAGATGCCGATCAGCGAGGCTCTGTCAAAGACCCTGTCCGGAGTGCTGTGGCAGGCGCTGTAGCGCAGCATCGACGTTGCACCACCCGCACGTGACTCGCCTCATTCAGGAGGCGGCTTCACGGGTTTGGAGTACAGACTTTCGCTCGAGCGCCAATCGACGCGGATCCTGCGGTGCGAGATCAGCCAGCGCGCACCGACCTTGCGAAAGGCGTCGACATAATGCCCGCAGTGGTCTGGACCGATATCGGTGTACGCCACCCAGTACGTCCTGCTGCGGGCAGTGTGCGGGTCGATCAGCTCGATGAGACAGGTGCTGAGATGGTGGCGGATAAAGGTCGCCCTGGCTCCCGGTACGCCCTCTCTCATGGCGCGACCGAAACCGCCGATCCAGCCGTGGATGGCTTGCCGGCCTTGGTGACGGAAGCATTCGGGCTCCGGGACACCCTCGGTCTCGATCACGGCATCATCGGCGAATACCGCAACGAATTCGTCCACTCGCAGGCGATCGCCCGCGATGGTGTAGGTTGCGATGGTGTGGCGGATCGCCTCGCGGGCGAGAAGCTCTTCGACGGTCATCGCGATTCCTCCACGAACACACCGTTGCCTTGATAATTGTCAACAGCGTCGTATAGTAGCAGGGGGCGAACCGTGCCGGAGCGGGGGCAGCATTACGCGCATGGAAAACATCAAACCGATAGCGGACTCGAGCGCGCACGTCGCTAAGTCGGATCTGCCCGCCGATGAGAGCGTGGCCCTGCCGGCGAGACCGCTGTCCTCGCCGCCTGCGGCTGCAAGCCGGAGCGCGTATTGGTACCACGGCTGGAACATCGTCGCGGCGTGTGTGCTTGCGCAGTTCGTCGTGAGCGGACTCACGGTCAACTGCTTCTCGCTGTTTCTGCACGATTGGTCGGCGCAGCTGCACAGTCCCATCAGTCAATTTACCTTGGGCTTTTCGATCTTTGGACTGTTGTGCTCGCCGCTGGCAGCGCTCGCCGGGATCTGCGCTGATCGTTATCCGGCGCGCTTGATGTTCGGCGGCGGATTGCTGCTTGCCGCCCTCATGTTCGTCGCGATGAGCTTCATCACGCGGGGCTGGGAATTCCTGGTGCTCTATGCCCTGCCGTTGCCGATCATCGCCACCTTCTCCGCCCTGGTGCCGGCAAATGCCGTGGTCTCTCGCTGGTTCGTGCGGCGTCTCGGACTGGCGCTGGCGCTGACGGCGCTCGGTCAGGGGCTGCCCGGTGTCATTCTGCCGCCGATCGTCGCTGCAGCCTTACCCACGCTCGGGTGGCGCATGGTCTGGCGCATTGGCGGACTGGTGATTGGTCTCATCGTCCTGCCAATCGTCGTCGCGACGATGCGTGATCGGCCAAGCGCGCGCGACGGCCTCGAATATCTGGCGGGTGGCGGCACCGCCGTGCGTTCGCACCATCTCAAGGGCGGCGCCCGCCTCGCGTGGCGTGACGTCTTCACGCGCCGCAATTTTTGGGCGCTGGTAGTGATCTTTCTGTCGCTGCTGGTGGGTCACATCGCGATGTCCACGAACCTCGCACCGATCGCGGCCAGTCGCGGCGTCGGCCGCGAGACGGTGGGGGTTCTGCTGTCGATCTACAATCTCGCTGCCATCGCTGCGATGCTGCTCGCCGGCTTTTTCAGCGACCGGTTCGGAAACCGTCTGCCTCTTGCGGGCCTGGCCTTCGCGAGTGCCGTCGGCCTGTTGCTCGCCGTCTTCGGCGCCAGCGCTCCGGTCCTGGGTCTCGGCGTCGCCCTGGTCGGAGCCTGCGGCGGCTTCTGGCCGCTGCTGGCGGCTGCCACCACCAGGGAGTTCGGCGCCGAAGCGGCGGGGCGCGGATTTGGTTTTGTGACGGCCTTCATTCCGGTGATCATGCTCACACCGTTCCTGGTCGCCAGGACGCAGGAGATCACGGGCAGTTATGCGATCCCGCTATCCGCGCTGGCACTTCTCATCTTTACCGGCGCGATGGTCTTTCTCCTGACGATGCGCGAGCGGCGCTCGGTGCCAGCGGTTTGAGCTCAATATGAGCTCAATCTCAAAATGGCCGGGCCGCTCTCGCGCAGAGCGGCGGCCCGGCACCCTTCGAAGGTGCTCCCAGAATCCGGGCTAGCCTCTGTACGGACGTGCGGCCCTTGATTGACGCGCCGACGACCCGGTCATGTAGCGTCTAGTACTTGTAGCCCAGCTCGATGCCCCAGGTCGGCGGTGCGCTCCAGGAGGCACCGATGCCAAAGCCGTTGTACTGCACCTGGGTGCGGTAGCGCGTGTTGGTGAGGTTATTGCCATAGACGGCGACCGTGTAGTGATCGCTCGGATCCTGCCATTGGCCACGCAGTGCGACCGTGGTGAAGCTCGGCTGTGCGAACTGGGTCCCCGATGGGCTGAAGTACAACCGCGACACGAAATAGGCATTGGCCGAGAGCGAGTACTCGCCGCTCGGCGTCATGCCAGTGGTGTAGCGCGGGCCGAAGCTGGCCGTCCAATCAGGCGTGGTCTGCATCGGTACGTTGTGAAGAATGCTGTTGGTATTGACGTACAGCAGCGATTGCGCGCACCCAGGCGGAGGAGCCGAGAACGGGATCGGGCAGGTCGCATACAGGGGCGCCCCGACCGTGCTGTTACCGAAGGTCGTGTAGCGCGCATGGACGTAGGAGACACCTGCATTCAACGTAAAATGGTCTTGAAGATTCAATTGCAGATCGTCTTCGGCGCCGTAGATGCGTGACTGCGCGGCGTTGACGATGAATGCCTGCGCATTGCCAAGGAATTCCGAAACCTGCAGATTCTTATATTGGTAGTCAAACAGGGCAAATTGATTCGAGATGATCGGCGTCTGCAGCTTATAGCCGACCTCGTACGCGTACACTGTTTCCGGCTGGATGGGATTGCACGTGAAATGGGTGAATGAATCCTGACAGGAACCGCCGACGTCGATGATCGCGGCCTTGTAGCCCTCGCTGAATGAGGCGTAGACGTCCGAGTGATCCGTCACTTTATAGCGGATGACGGCACGCGGAGTCACTCTGTTGCTGCTGATGTCCGGCTCGTAATTACGGGTGCGAATGAACGGCGTATTCCAGTACGCATTGGTCACCTCATCGTGCGAAAACCGCGCGCCCAGCGTGAAGAACAGCCTATCCGGAATCAGTGCATAGGTTGCATCGAGGTAGTAGGAGTAATTGTTGGTCGTGGTGCCCGAACCGCCAAAAGGAACGCGATTCCCTTTCCATAGCGGCGGGAGGCCAGGAGGAATCTGCGAGGGCGGCGTGTTGACGTAGTTGTCGATGAGCGTGACCCAACTATCGAGGTTACTCATCAGGAACACGCCGGTAGTCCATTGCAGCCGTCCGCCCGGCTTGGAGGTCAGCAGGAATTCCTGGGTTTTGGTCGAGTCGAAGATCGGCAGTCCGAGCTGAAACGTTGGCACAGCGACCTGACCAAGATTTTCCGACTGATCGGTATCCTCCTGCCGCCATTGCGTATAGGAGGTCAACTCGGCAAAACCCAGATCCGCTTTGACCGTGAGCTGCGCGACGTCGTTGTTCGATCTGACAAACACCGGCAGATGCAGGGCCACCTGGTCGGGATTGGTCGTATATGTTCCCGGCACAGTGAGGGTCTGGATCCCGAACGGCCTACCCGTCGTCGGGTCGATGGAGGTGTCGGTGTTGGAATTGGTCAACTCCGTGGTCGGGTCATCCTCGCGCTGATGCATGTAGCGCAGCAGCACCGAGACGCCATTCGAGAACACGTACTTGAGGCCCATCCGGATCGTCCAGTTCTCGTAGGCGCCGACGTCGCGGTTGTTATCGTAGATGTTGGTGATAAAGCCGTTGCCTTTGGAGAAGATACCCTGGAGATCCCCAGCCAGTCCGCCGAAAAGCCCCCCGGTCACATAGGCCTGCACGCGTTGGGCATCAAAACTGCCGTAATTGACCCGCGCCTGCGCACCGAAATCCTGACTCGGCTCGGCGGTCGACACGAGGATGGCGCCGCCCGTGCTGTTATGGCCAAACAGCGTTCCTTGAGGACCCTTGAGAACCTGGACGCTCGTAATGCCGAGCAGTTGAAAGTTGATCGCCTGAGGGTTCGGGTCATAAAAGCCGTCAATGTACGTGCCGACGTTCGTGCCGCCGCCCGAAGTGGTTATCAGGGTGCCGATACCCCTGATCGACGGCTGAAAGAAGCCGGTCTGATTGCTGAAGCGCAACCCCGGCGTCAGTTGCTGGATATCGCTGAGGTTCTGAACATTGACCGTTGTCAGCTGCTGATTGTTGATCGTCGTGACCGAGATCGGCACGTCGACCAGGTTTTCCTGGCGACGCTCGGCGGTCACCACCACTTCCTGAAGACTCGCCGGCGTGGCCTGCGCAGTCGCTGGCGCGTTCTGCGCAACCGCAGCACCGGGTGCAAGCAGCTCCAGGCCGCTCAAAACCGCGCCCAGTATCACGAGACATCTGACGGACATTGCTTTCCCCCTCGACGCGGCCCCGGTGTCTTATTTTCGCATCCATCGTAGCACCAGCGTCATTTCATTAGCAAACCGGTCCTGATGCATCGATGTGGATGTACCACGCATCGGTATTCCGTCCGTACCGGCCCCGGTAGCGGCCTACAGCTCACGCGGCAAGCAGTGGCACCCCTTGGCCGCAGCGCGCCTCGGAGAGGTCGGCCTGGTCGGGGGGCACAGTGACGGATGCGAAGCTCTTCCTCTGACGGAACCAGAATCTCCCGAAAATACAAAGGCATATGATACAAATCGCCGACTTCGCACTCACCCTGCCTTCTGCAGAGACTGCGGACAGCGGCTCACGTGACAGGCGCTGCCGTATGCGTTGCGTTGGGTGTTCGGTATCGCTATCGTGTGGTTGCAGCGGTACGAGATGTTCGCGGCTGTGCAGCAGGCCGTACACGGATAGACACCGCTGTTGTTCTGTTCTCATTTTTGAAGCGGCCGCTGTTGTACTGATGAAACATGGCCGCCGCGCGGGGGAGACTGCGGAGCCTGTGGCTGTATCCTCGCTCAGCAGCGTGGCGATGCCGCAACCAGCGGCACTTCGCGCTGCGTCTCCGGGCGCGATATCCTCTCGACCTGATCAAGGCCGTGAAAGCTCGTGGAGCGCACGCGGCCGCGGAGCCACGTGAGATGGTAGCCTGACCGTGCGGAGAGAAATTTAAGGATACCGCCACCATGAAAGTCGAAGTCGAGAACATAAAGCCGGCCATCGGCGCCGTCGTGCACGTCGATCGCTCTGCGCTCCTCGACCCGCAGGTCGCACAGCGTTGCCTCGAGCTGCTCGACGAGCGCGGAGTGCTCGTCTTGCCGCGCCTGGGATTGAGTGCGAAGGAACAGCTTGCCTTCACCGATCAGCTCGGTGCCCGGGTCAATTACAGCAGCTCGGTCCCTGGCGGTGACCGCGACTCTCAGGACGTCTACACCATCACCCTCGATCCGAAGGTGAACACCGAGCCCGAATATGTGCTCGGTACCTTCTTCTGGCATATGGACGGACTCTGCTCGGACATCCCACCACCCAAGGCGACGGTACTCAGCGCCCAGAAGGTGGCGCCCAGAGGCGGACAAACCGAGTTTGCCAGTAGTTATGCGGCCTATCAGGCTCTACCCGAGGAAGAGAAAGCCGATATTGCCGGGCTGCGTGTGATGCACAGCGTGACCGCGGCGGTGCGCGCGGTCACGGGGCCCGAGTCGCTCGATCCCGCCCGGCGCGAGTTCAGGCACGTGCAGCCACTGGTGTGGAAGCGCAAGTCCGGACGAAAGTCGATGCTGATCGGCTACACCGCCGATTATGTGATCGATATGCCCCAGGCCGAGGGCCGGGCGCTGTTGGCTCGCCTGCTGGAGTGGACCGCACAACCTGCGTTCACCTACCGCCACCAGTGGCAGGAAGGCGACCTGGTCTTGTGGGACAACTGTGGCGCGTTGCATCGCGTAATCCCCTACGCCGCTGATTCCGGCCGCACGATGCACCGCACTTCCGTCGCCGGCGTCGAGGCCGCCAGCTGAAGCGAGCATCGAGGGGAGAGCGCCTGAGCAGCCGGTCGGCTTCGCTCGATCAGTAGTTTTCCATGATCCTTTCGACATGCAGGCGCACCAGACGCGTGCTCTTGATCCGCCAACCCACCGCAAGCCGAATGTAGGTCTCGTGGTAGTGACCGAAGCCGTGCAGGTACGTATATCCATAGCTGGAGGGATCGTCCTTGGGCCGACGCAGAATGTCCTCCATCGCCCACGTTCCTCGAGCCGTGGTGTCGGACAGGATTTCGATGTCGGGCATGTGACCGTGGTGCGTTGAGATTTGCATTCCCGCGGCCGCGGCCGTCCACTTGACGATGGTAGCGGCGCCCTGGACCGGCTCGGTCAGCGCTTCGGGGACCTCCAGCGTCGCGTCCGGTGCCCACACCTCAGCCTGCCACTTCGCCCAATCCTTGTGATCCAGATAGTAGAAGTACTTGGATTTGAGGCGTTTGATCTCTTCAATGGCCAGCAGGCGCTCGATATCCGTCATATCTCTTCCCCTCTCTCACCTGCGATAACGCGGCCCAAGTGTAACTGCGTGCACTACGATAGAGTGATTGGCTGCGCGGTGGCGCTGCGGGCGGCAGACGCATTGCATCAACGGAGACTAAACATGCCAGAGAAGCCGACGGTCGCGGTAGTTACGGGCGCGAGTCGCGGCGCCGGCAGAGGCATCGCCATCGCGCTCGGCAGTCACGGCTGCACGGTCTATGTCACCGGACGCTCACAGCAGCCGGGTGATGGCACCCTGCCGGGTACCATCCATCAAACTGCGGAAGCCGTCAGCCAGGCGGGCGGCAGGGGAATCGCCGTACGCGTCGATCATGGTGACGATGTGCAGGTCAGGACGCTGTTCGAGCAGGTGCACCGCGAGCAAGGCCGGCTCGATATTCTCGTGAATAATGCGTTCTTTCAGCACGATGCGCTGCCCGCGCCGGGCGCTTTCTGGGAGAAGCCGCTCGATCTCGTGAAGATGCTCGACATCGGACTGCGTAGCAGCTATGTAGCCACTTATTACGCGGCGCCGGTGCTGGTCGCACAACGCCACGGTCTGGTGGCATTCACCTCCGCGTCCGGTTCGGTGCATTACGTCTACGGACCGGCTTACGGGGCCCAGAAGGCTGGCACCGATAAGTTTGCTGCGGACATGGCCGTCGATTTCCGGGACTTCAACGTCGCTACCGCGTCCATCTGGATGGGCGCGGTCAACACGGATCGACTGCAGGCCATCCTGGCAGCCGATCCGGCCAAGCAGCGCGCCCTATGCGGAATTTTGGAGACCCCGGAGTTCACGGGTCACATCATCTGGGCGCTGTATAACGATCCGCAACTCATGGATATGAGCGGCCAGGCACTGATCGGCGCGGAGCTGGCGGTGAAATACGGCATCAGGGATGCGGGCGGGCGCCAACCGCCTTCGTTTCGCGATTTGCACCAGGTTGCGCCGCGACAGCAATACCCAGCCATCATCCGCTGAGTCTGAGGCCTCTGACCGTGCATCCAAAGTACCCACACATCTTCAGTCCCATCAGGCTCGGGCCCGTGGAGCTTCGCAACCGCTTCTACTTCTCGCCCCACGGCGTCGCGCTCTCCATCGGCAGCAAGCCCTCCACCGATCTGATCCACTACCTCGTCGAACGCGTCAAGGGCGGCGGCTGCGGTCTCGTCTGCCTGAGCATGACCGCGCACGAGCGCGGCAGATCATTCCATTTCTCGCCTTACGCGCAGGAGAACATTCCGTCGTTTCGAGCCGTCGCGGACGCGGTGCACGATGCCGGCGGCAGGATCTTCGCTGAGCCCTGGTACCACTGGACCACGTACGGACACTGGGAACCTTTGAGTCCCCCGGCCCCCGCGCTGGCGCCCTCGGCGGTTCAGTACGGAATTGGCGATCGCACGCTCTCCACCCACGAGATGGGCAAGGACGAGATTCGAGCGATGCTCGAAGTCTTTCGGCAATCGATCACGCACCTGCGCGCAGCCGGATTCGATGGCGTGATGATGCACGCAGCCCACGGCGGACTGCTCGAGCAGTTCGTGTCGCCGTATTTCAACCACCGCAGCGACGAATACGGCGGCAGCCTCGAGAACCGTATGCGATTCCTCGTGGAATCACTGCAGGCAGCTCGGGACGGCGCGGCCGGCAAGCTTGCGGTCGGAATGCGCTTCAACAGCAATGAATTGATCCCCGGAGGTTACGATGCCAAGGAGGCTCGCGAGATTTTGCAGCGCGTCTGCGACGCCGGGCTGCTCGATTTCGTCGATCTCGATGTCGCCGTCGAGCCTCAGCAGCTGCATCTCGGAATGCCGCCAGTGTTCGTGGCACCGCACGTCTACCGTCCCTACGTCGAGGCGATCCGCAGCGCAGCCGGCAAGGTGCCGGTGCTCAGCGTGTTGGGTCGACTGACTTCGCTGGCGGACGGCGAGGCCGTGGTCGCGGCCGGGATCTGTGACATGGTCGGCGCTGCGCGCGCATTGATAGCCGAACCGCAATTCGTGAAAAATGCATTCCAAGGCAACGAAGATCGCAGCCGCACCTGCATCGCCTGCAATTGGTGTCTGGCAGCGCTCGGCGACGGCGCCCAGGGCTGCGCGATAAATCCCGCGAGCTACCGCGAACGTATCTGGGGCGTCGACACGTGGTCGCCCGCGAGCCGTCGCTCGAAGGTCGTCGTGGTGGGGGCAGGTCCCGCGGGGCTGGAAGCAGCGCGCGTCAGTGCGATCAAGGGACACGGGGTGGTGCTGTTCGAGACCCGCGAAAAGCTCGGCGGCGCGCTCGCGATTTGGGCCGCGTTGCCCGGGCGCGAGTTTTACCACAAGAGCATCGACTGGTGGGAACGCGAGCTGCTGCGCCTCGGCGTCGACATTCGTCGCGGCACCGAAGCGACCGTACCATCGATATCGAGTGAAGAGCCCGACGCGGTGATCGTCGCGACCGGAGCTCGCTATAGCCCGAGTGGCCATAGCACCTTTCTCGAGCGCGACATCCCCGGATACGAGCACAGCTTTGTCTACCGGCCCGAGGACATCCTCCTCGAGGGCGTGCGCCCATCGGGAAAGGTTGTGTTGCTCGATGGGGAGGGCATCAACACCAGCCTCGGGATTGCCGAGTTGCTGAGCAACGCGGGAGCCGATGTCGAATATCTGAGTCCGGGCTTCTCCCCCATCTCGGCGCGCCTTGTGGACGGCCAGGAGTCGCGGTTCATCATGAAACGGCTCCGCACTGCCGGTGTGCGCTTCTCGCCCTGCACCTACATCAGACGCATTAGCGCCTACAAGGTGGTCACGGCCTACGATGTGTTCACTGACGAGGAGCGCATCCTGACGGGGATCAACGCGGTGGTGCTCTCGACCGGCCGAGTGCCGGTAAATGCCCTCGCAAAAGCGCTCGAGGGTAAGGTCGCGCAACTCTACACCGTCGGCGACGCGCTCGCGGCGAGGCCGTGGGCGACGGCGGCATACGAGGGGCAGAAGTTCGCCCGCTACATAGGCGAGGCGAATGCACCCCGGACCGTCGCCGAAGCTTACTTTCGCCCCAATCCGCCCGAAGTCTGGCCGGTGCCGGCCTGAGCGTGAGTCAAACGAGGAGGACCGCGGTGTGGAAAGCCATCATGAATTAAGTGGCCGGACGGCCGTCGTGACGGGCGGGAGCAGTGGTATTGGCCTCGAGTCCGCGCGCATTCTGGCCCGGGACGGCGCCGCGGTGCTGCTCATGGGCCGCCGGCCAGACCTCCTTGCCAAGGCGCGCGATTCGATTCTGGAAACTGTGCCGGACGCGCGAATCGAGGTCTACGCCGGCGACGCGTCCGACGAAGCGGCGGTCAAGGCGGCTCTGCAGCAGGCCCACGCCATTGCGGGACGTCTGGACATCCTGGTTCCGGCCGTAGGGGGCGACGATAACTATTATCCGTTCCTCATGGAGACCAAGGCCCACTTCCATTACGTTCTCAACCGGAACCTCGTCAGCGCTTTCCTCATCATCCGTTACGGTGCACCCTTGATGCACCCGCACGGCGGCGCGATCGTCTGCATTTCGACCACGACCGTGACCCAACAGGCGACCGGACTCGCAGCCTATGTCGCTGCCAAGGCGGGACTGGAGAGACTGGTGAAGCTGGTTGCGCTGGAGCTTGCCGGCGCGAGGATCCGGGTGAATGCTGTGCGGCCCGGCCTGACGCGGTCGGCTGCCACTCAGTTCATGTTCGCTGTGCCCGGAACTGAAGAGCGCTACGCCTCGATTACTCCCTTGGGCCGAGTCGGCGAGCCCGTCGATATCGCCCGGGCCGTGCGCTTCTTCGCGGGGCCCGAGTCAGCCTGGATCACCGGCCAGAACATAGCGTGCGACGGGGGCCAGGAGTTAAGTGGTGCCACCCCCGATTTCCTCGACCAAGCCTATGGGAAAGAGGTGATGGACCAGATCCGTGCGGGGAAAATTCCCGTCGCAGAGCTGGAGCCCCATGGTGGAATCGATGAGAAGGCTCCAGCGGCCGATTAGAGGGAGCAGCAATGGAATTTGAAATTCCCTGCAACCGGATGGAGCCCTTCGGCGTCGAAGCGAACCTGGATGCCGCGTGCTCTCTGACACAGGCGCACAAGGAGCAGCTACGGGAGCTCTACGCCATGGACGGGTTGCTCGTCATCCGCGGTCTCAAGCT
>Ga0123355_10001662_pt1 | contig 30955 bp, 31 predicted proteins | sample TergutEmb28metaG_3_FD_89872 | JGI IMG/M metagenome (GOLD analysis project Ga0123355, IMG submission 89872) | Embiratermes neotenicus P1 segment gut microbial communities from Petit-Saut dam, French Guiana - Emb289 P1 | ecosystem: Host-associated > Arthropoda: Insects > Digestive system > Gut ... | reverse complement strand
TCAGGAGAAAGCCTTCGAACAGGTTCCGCAATTTTTCAAAAAGTGCGATGATGACTTGGTGCCTAATGAAATAAATGAGATTCTTGGGCGTTTTCATGATAACCACACAATTTCGGCACTATATGACCGCACGGAGGAAAATTTCAAGTACATGCTCTGTAACTTTTTACCCAAAGGTATTACAGTACCGAAAAAGTTCACGATTTTGGATATCCCTGTAACTACATGGGCTATCTTTGATGTACCTGATTGTGATATGCAACCTATGTGGAAACGAATATACACAGAATGGTTTCCTACCGCCTCTTATGAATCCATAGAAGGCGTGAACTTTGAAATGTATTATGGGTTAGGCGAACATAGGAATGGTCAAGGAGAGATATGGATTCCGGTGAAGGCAAAATAAGCATTTTCTTTAGATGTCAGAACCTTAACACGAAACTTGCACAATCGTGTTAAGGTTCTGGTTTCGTGTTTAAGTGCCGCACAAAGGGTGCAAACAAAAGTGAGACATTTTGCGATTGTACCGAATTGATGGTACAGAATCATATTGAAATCATACCTTAGAGAACCTAAGATATAGGCTATTCAAGACTTTCAGCAATTGTATCAAAGTCAACGTCAATACGGGGCTGTTGCAAAATAAAACGCCCACTGACGGGTGGGCTATCAACTCTGCAGAATTTCCGGTTATAGTATCATAACCGACAATGGGAGCGGCCAGTTATAGCTACGGTAGAATATCCCGGGGACACACCGGAGTTCACTAACACTTGCGTTCCTGTGATTATAATACAGTGGACCGGTAAAATTACCCCCTTTCAGTGTGCGACATTTTCTGATAGAATTGTCGCACACGAATGAAAGGGGTTTTTCAATTATGAAAACAGTACGTTCCAGATACGCACCCAGCCCAACGGGCTTTATGCACATTGGCAACCTCCGTACCGCTTTGTACGAATTTTTAATTGCCAAGCACGCAGGGGGTGTTTTTATTTTGCGCATAGAGGACACCGACCAAGACCGATATGTTGAGGGTGCCGCCGATGCTATTTTTGAAACGCTAAAGCTAACGGGCATTTCTTTTGACGAAGGCCCAGGCATTGAAGGCGCGTATGGCCCGTATATACAAAGCCAGCGTAAGGCAAATTACCTGCCTCCCGCTTTAAAATTAATTGAAACCGGACATGCCTACTATTGTTTTTGCGACAAGGACAGGCTTGACACCCTTGCAGATGAGCGTGGTATAAAAAAATATGACCGTTTTTGCAACAGCCTGCCAAAAGACAAAATTGAAGCCCACTTAAACAGCGGCATACCATATGTAATCCGCCAGCTTATCCCAGAGGGCAAAACCACCTTCCATGACGAAGTTTTTGGCGATATAACAATAGACAACAAAGAGCTGGAGGATCAAATCCTTCTAAAGTCTGACGGGATGCCAACCTACAACTTTGCAAATGTAGTAGACGACCACGATATGGCAATTACCCATGTTGTGCGCGGTAGCGAATATCTGACATCTACGCCAAAGTTTAAGCTTTTGTACGAAGCTCTAGGCTGGGACATTCCTGTTTTTGTGCATCTGCCGCTGTTACAAAACGAAAGCGGCCAAAAAATTTCTAAGCGAAATGGTGATGCATCAATTCCTGACCTATTAGGTAAAGGATTTTTGCCGGATGCAATTATAAACTACGCTGCCCTTCTTGGCTGGAGCCCTACAGATAACCGCGAAATTTTCTCGCTAAATGAATTGATAGAAATTTTTGACGCGAAAAATATCAGTAAATCGCCTTCTACTTTTGATGCGATTAAACTAGCTTGGGTAAATGCAGAACACATAAAAGCACTTCCGCCAGAAGTTTTTTGCGAAAAGGCAACTCCATATTTAAAGGAAGCAGTAAAAAAACCAGGCATAGACTATGCCCAGCTTGCTAAAATTACTCAATCTAGAGTATCCTTTGTAAAAGATTGCGGCGAATTGGTAGATTTTATTGACGAGTTACGTGACTATGATATCGAACTATTTACCCATAAGAAAATGAAAACCAACCCGGAAATTGCAAAACAAGGGCTAGAAGTTGCCATCTCCGCCCTTACCCCAATTACGGAATGGACTCATGATACCCTGCAACAAACCATAACCACTGCTGCCGAGGAAAGTGGCCTAGCGAAAGGGCAGCTACTATGGCCTATCCGTACGGCCCTGTCTGGCAAGCCCACCACACCCTGCGGTGCAACAGAAATTTGCGAACTGCTGGGTAAAGAAGAAACCCTGCGCAGGCTCGCGGTTGGACTTGGCAAACTGTAGCCTTATCGTTACTCACTTCGCAGCTAAAGCGGCTGCGTTCATATGGCCTATCTCCGCTTGCGGCAGCAATAGACCATAAATTACCAGTATGGTTTAACCTCTTTTGGAAATGCTAAGTGCTGTAACCTAACGCAAAAAAATCGGAGGGCTTAACATGCACAGCAGCAAAGTAGAAATCTGTGGCGTAAACACCTCAAAACTGCCGGTATTAAAAGGCGACGAAAAGCGTACGCTATTCGATAAAATAAAAGAAGGCGACGAAGAAGCGCGCGAAAAATATATTTTCGGTAACCTGCGATTAGTCCTTAGCATCATCCAGCGGTTTAACCGACGGGGCGAGAATATTGACGATATCTTCCAGGTAGGTTGTATCGGATTAATTAAAGCAATAGATAATTTCGACACCTCCCATGGTGTGCAATTTTCCACCTACGCTGTTCCAATGAACGGCATAGGGCGGGAAATGCTGCTGGGGAGGTTTTTTTGTATATTTTTTACTGCAAAAGGCAAGCATTTAACGGGTGATTAATATGAAATTAGTACGAAGTCTAAACGGCGCGCCAAAGACCCACGATGAAATGAAAGCGTATACATTCAAAAATAATCATGTAGCGCGGTTAATACATTCCGTCAACGAAAGAGCATTAGGCATGTAGCAAAACAAGCCAAGCCGTCATGTCATTGTGATACTATTTTCAATTAATTTGTTAGATTTTGCGTTACGCTGCGAATGTGAGCGGCGGCAATAATTGCGCGCAGCGCAATCTGTAAGCCGGGGACGTTTATAAGTAGTAGCAAAATATATAGTCACAATAACGCAAAACCGTCCATTCTTGCTTGCAATAATTGGACAGTTTTATATTCCTGTGACTATAACTTCATAATTGAGAATAGTACGAGGAGCCTGCGGCACATAGATTACTTCGTCGGAATAAATTTCTCCTCGCAATAGCGGACTTTGGACTATTATGGAGGCCACCATGACCAAAACAGCAGCAATCTACATTCGCGTGTCTACCGACGCTCAGCGCGAAGAAGGATATTCCATTGATGCGCAAAAAGAATTACTAACCGCCCATTGTATATCAAAGGGGCTTAAAAACTATGCCTATTACATAGACGGCGGCTTCACGGGCAGCAACATCCACCGCCCACAAATGCAACGCTTGATAGCAGACATTAACCAAAACAAAATCTCACACGTGGTAGTGTATAAGCTCGACCGACTATCCAGAAGCCAAAAGGACACTCTGCACCTAATCGAGGATATATTTAACCCAAAAGGCGTGGATTTCATTTCCATGAACGAAAGCATGGATACATCCACCCCACTTGGCAGACTGATGTTGGGGATCCTGTCAGCATTCGCCCAATTGGAGCGTGAAAACATCCGCGAACGCACACGCATGGGCATGAGAGAGCGTGTAAAATCCGGTAAGTGGATGGGCGGCGGCCGCACCCCTTTCGGATACGACTACGACGAACAAAAAGGCACGCTAATTCCAAACCATGATGCGGAACGGGTTCGCAAAGCTTATGAGCTGTATCTAAAAGGGCACTCCACAGCATATATCGCTCAAATCCTTGGGTTAAAATACGACAAGCTGGCATACCAGATAATCACCCGCAAATCTAACGCCGGGTACATCATCTACAATGGCGAAGAATACCCAGGCAACCATGAGCCTATTATTAGCCTTGCAACATATGAAGCTGCCATGCGCTATATGAAAGAGCGGTCTGTCAAAAAAGTCTCGGAGTCCAAGTATTTATTTACAGGACTTTTGTTTTGCGGCAAATGCGGCGCGAAAATGCGATATCAAAAATGGGGGAAGCAGGATTGTAAAATTGTTTGCTATTCCCAGGATAAGAACAAGCCGCATTTAGTAAAAGATCCAAACTGTACTAACGGCAAAATTTGGGCTAGGGATGTAGAAGACATTGTGGTGCAAGATTTATTTTCATATTCATTTTCCCAAAGCGAAACTGACGTACCTCTAATTTCCAATGTAAGCTTACTGGAGATTTTGAACGAACAATATAACGCAGTCGCCCAGCGGCTTAAAAGATTATACAATTTGTACGCAGATAACGACGACACAATTTTACTGGAATCCATAGCCGAAACAAAAAAAGAGCTGGAAAAAATCCAGCTCCAAATTGAAAACGAAACAGAAAAAAGCAAGGACAGCAGCAAACTTGCCGATCTTAAAAAAATGCTAACTTCTTTATCAGAAACATGGGACTACATGACCCCAAAAGAGCGCAAAGTGCTGATGAACGACTGTGTAAATAAAATCGTTTTGACAGATGACATCGTGCATGTGGATTATAGGTTTGATGTTTGTGGCAAAACACTTGAGACCATATGACATTGTTTTAGAACCTATGTCTATTATAGTCTTAAAACTGTCCAATGTAACGAGCTAATTTGACGCAATACGAGGAAGTGACGATGACGCGTACCCAAAGGTATGCTAGGAGTTGTTGATTGTAAGCAATCAACTTGCTGACGAAGTAGTGTGGAAAAATTACAAGTTATAGTCACAGGAATATAAAACTGTTCAATTATTGCGCAGCAATTTTTGCGCAATACAAGGAAACCGTGACGCGGTGTTCTGCGGTGGCGGTGCGCAAGGAGCAGTTGACGCAGTAGCGTGCACAAATTGCAAGCAAGAATGGACGGTTTTGCGTTTGTGTGACTATACGCATTTACACCAGATGAGACACTAGTATTTTCACTAAAAGAACCCTTCGCTTTATCAGCATCAGCGGTTCCTTTGCCATACAAAAAATTTCAAGTGGTGACGGAGAGTCACCACTTGAAATTTTTCACGATATATATTTCTTCATGTTTTTTAGCGCATTTTTTTCCAATCGTGACACCTGAGCTTGGCTAATGCCTATCTCGTCGGCCACCTCCATCTGCGTCTTCCCTTCAAAAAAACGCAGCGACAATATCATCTTCTCCCTATCGCCAAGCCTTTTCAAAGCCTCTGACAGCGACAAATTTTCAAGCCATCTATTATCGGTATTCTTTTCATCGCTAACCTGGTCCATTACAAAAATCGCATCGGCACCGTCTTGGTACACAGGTTCAAACAGGCTAACCGGGTCTTGAATCGCATCAAGTGCCATGCCAACTTCTTCTTTTGTAACTTCCATTTCTTTTGCAATTTCTTCAATTGTCGGCTCTTTGCCATTTTTTGTGGTCAAAGCTTCGCGCACACTTAAAGCGCGATAGGCTGTATCGCGTAAAGAACGGCTAACGCGTATGGTATTGTTGTCACGTAAATAGCGGCGAATTTCACCGATAATCATTGGCATCAGTGTCACGGGGCGAAATTGGCCGCACAAAAATGGAAGACATTTTAACTACGAAAAACGCGGGGGAAATTGCATGGGCGATACGGGAAACACTCACTACGCTCGCTGTCCCTAATGCGGGGTCATCCCGCTCGGTTCTTTGCAACTTGCTATAGTCACAGGAACGCAAAGCCATCCATTCTTGCTTACAATTTGTGCACACTACTGCGTCAACTGCTCCTTGCGCACCGCCACCGCAGAATACCGCGTCACGGTTTCCTTGTGTTGCACAAAAATTGCTGCGCAATAATTGGACAGGTTTACATTTCTGTGACTATAACTAGAATTCTTTACCTCTACCCAAGCACCCGCTCCGCTTCCACTAAAGTCTTAATAACCGGAACATCAAACGGGCATCTTTTCTCACAATGCCCGCAGGCAATACAATCCCCACCCCTACTGGTCAAGCTTCTATAATGGGACTTCACCGAAGGCGGTATCGCATTTAAATCAAGCTTTGCAATATCCAAATATTTAGTTACCGTCGCAACATCAATATTTACGGGGCATGGCTGGCAGTGGCAACAGTACACACAAGCCCCTTTAAAATCGTTACGCTTGGTAGCAATAATCTCCGCATAATCCTTTTCAGCATCAGAAAGACGCAAATACTCCAAAGCTTGATTCATCTCTATTACGGACTTACACCCCGGCAAAACACTACATACCCCAGGCCGCGTCAGCGCGTAATTAATACACTGACCAATTGTCATTGGCTTTTCAAACGGGGTATGCTCTGCAGACAACAGCTTGCCAGAACCCATTGCCTTCATAACCGTTATTCCAATTTGCTTCTGTTCACAAATTGTGTACAAAGCAGCACGCTGCGGGTCTATTCCGCGGAACAAATCCTTGCCTAAATCACCTTCGTAATAGTCAAACACATACTCGTCAGACGGCAACATGTCAAAGGCTGGGTTTATGCTAAACATAAGCATCTCTGGTACTCCGGTTTCGATTACCTTAATAGCCGTTTTCGGGTTATGGGAACTAAAGCCAATATGCCAAATGTCGCCTTGCTGTTTTAGTTTTTGTACATACTCTACAAATCCGGTTTCAAACACGCCTTTGTAATCCTCTTCCGAGTCTATAAAATACATCGGAATTATCCCTTGACGCACGGCGATAAATGTAGTAAAATGGCACTATCACTGAAAGGATGAAGGTATGAAAGAGTTTGGAAATTTTAGAAGCAATGTAACGCATGAAGAGTTAAAAGAAGCGGCACAACCATTGCACCAACTATTGTGTAGGTATGGAGACCCACATACTACTGTTGTAATTACACAAGGCTTTATCAATGTTATGCAAGATGAAATAGGCGCGCCGCTTCCTGTGCCTGATTAGGCAATTCTTGTTTCGCCGTAACGTCGACTTATGTGTTGATGATGATATCCCCCAACAGATGGAGAGGATACAAATGCTTGGTAAACGCTTTCTGGCACATTACTGTAAGCGTATGTGTAGCCATTGTGAAAGCGCACTTGCATCTTTCCGTTGTCGTAACCAACGGAGTCAACATTAGACGAAATCACTGTTTTCATTATCATTAACTCACCTCCTTTCAGTGAAATTATATCATAAGAGGTGCTAGTTATGACATTTATGGAGTTCATGAAAAAGTATCCCACGGAGAAGAAAGTTGTTGAACATTACTTCGCAATTCGTTACCCAAATGGTGTTGAGTGCAATCACTGCAAGTCACCAAAAGTTTATCAACGTAAAGAAAACATCAAGTTGTTAGATTGTAATGATTGTGGCAATACGTTCTCACCGTTCAAAGGTACAATTTTTGAAAAATCCTCTACTAATTTAGTCAAATGGTTTTACGCCATACACCTATTTTTGAATGGCAAAAAAGGCATATCAGGCTTGCAGCTACAGCGTGAAATAGGCGTGACATACAAAACTGCGTGGCGTATGTTGCAACAGATACGGCTCGCTATGGGAAACGCAGAGCAACAAGAGTTTTTCGATACTATAGTTGAGATTGACGAAACTTACGTTGGTGGAAAACCACGCAAGAAAAACAATCATAAAGACAATGACGGTAAAGGCGGTGGTAGTAATGGTGGTACACCTATCAAGCGTGGACGTGGTACTAAGAAAACTCCGGTAGTTGGTGTAGTTGACAGGATTAACAAGAAAGTCTTTGCCAGAGTAGCACTTCCCAACAACAAAGGGCAAAAACTAACGGCAAAACAGCTAATTGAGATATTAAAGACAGTTAGCAAGCAAGAAAACAACAATGTCATAATGACAGACGAATTTAGGGGATACGACCCCCTAACAAAAAATAAGTTCGTACACCTGCGGATAGACCATAGCAAAGCATTTTCAGACGGTGACATCCACACAAATACAGCAGAGAGTTTCTGGGCAATTTTGAAACGTGCTGTATATGGGATTTACCATCATGTTAGTGTGAAGTATTTACAGCGGTATGTAGACGAGTTCTGTTTCCGCTGGAGTAACCGGGATACTGATATGTTTAGCTTGGTGTTAAAGCAGAGTATTTTGAGATAGGGTGAACTATATGGGCATTGATTTAGTTAATGTCAATGGTACGAACGGCGGTGTTCCTATGTTGCGAGTTACAGAAAAAAAAGGCGTATTTATTGAAGGTGTGCCGCTTGCTGGTGCTGTAAACTATAAGGTAACCGGCAACAAAGAAACAGTGCGCATTAGGTTAGAGGTTCTCATTAGCGGTTCAATTGATGGTGGAGATGAATTGATTAACACATAAAAATACACATGAAACACACTGCAATGTGTTTCATGTGTAAGATGTTGAAGGTCTAAGTTTTGATAATCCTTGCATTGCTAGTACCAATTGTTGGACTTGGAGTTGCGTCGCAAATCAGTTTGTATGTTTCTTCGTATTTCCCCAGCAACTCTTTTGGTGTTAGCTTGCTTATGTCCTGTTGTTGTAGGTACAAAATTGAAAGTGCTTCCTTTTTGTTACGAGGAAAACAATTGCTATCGGCCATTTAATCACCCCCTTTCACGTCAATTATAGCACAGGAGTAAGCATAACTTACATGTCAACATGCTCCCCACCGTGCTTGTGCTTGTTCAAAAACATGCTGTGTCCGCAATACACGCATTTTTTGTGAAACGGAATGATTAGTAGCCCCAACCCTAACGTTAGCACCGCTAGAAGAAATATTTTGAGCTTTCTAGCAATATTACTAACACCACCCTCGCAGGGCTTGCAACCTATACAGCCTTGTTGCATGTGCGCTCTTAGTCCTGCCTTTGGCATAAGAAACCTCCTCTCTTATAAGGAAGTCTACAGCAAATGATAAAACATTGCAAGCATATTGTCTTGCAAAATAACCCTATATCACAATCAAGTAAGATTGCATACTTGGATAAAAAAAGAGGTGCAGTCTATGTTCAAAATTCGTAAAGGCTACGACAGCGAAAGCAAGACATTTCGCTTGCCAATAGAGCTTATAGAAAGACTGGAAGTATTGGCAACACAGAATAAGTTATCACTTAACCAGCTGGTTATTCAGTGCCTGGATTATGCGGTGGATAACTTGGAGGGTGACAAGAAAAAGGAGTGAAGGCGTGAACACTGCATTTAATAGCGTTAATCCTGAAAACAACACCACATTAAGCCAACCCCAAATTATTCAGATAATTAAGCTAGAGTCTGCTTTTCTTGTAAATATTGATGGAAATTACATTAAAAACGTGTACAGTTATAATCTGCACACAGATTCAAATGGTAATGCAGAGGTGTCTCTTACATTAAAAATACCCGCAAGATGTGCGGATATTTCAATAGGCATGGGCGAAAGTGCCTAGATATAAACTGTTGTGTAATATGCTTTGTTATAGTGCGGCTTTGAGCCTATCCAGTATTCTGTTACCAGTTCGTCAACATGGAGCCTGTTGTCGTAACAGTCCAAAATACAATCGCCAACCGCAACATCTATGTTACAATTAAATCCGATGAAATTGCGCTTATTGTGTTCGTCACAATGTCTAAAGCCGTTAACTTTAGTGTTGGTGCGCACAATGGTAAATTCTTGACCTAACGCTTTTAGCATATGCTCAAATGGCGTTTTTGGATTCTTCACACAATCACCTCCTTTTTGAGGCGATTATACCACACGAAACGACAAGAAAACAAAAGCCCAGCACGGATAATGCTAGGCTTGAAAAAGTAGGATGTTTTTATAAATTACGTGCATTAGGGGATAGTTCCGAAATACATTAAGCCAAGCTCGATATGGCCGTAAATGCGCAAAAGTTCTTCAAAATATTTTTGAATTGTCTTTAAGTCGCGGCTAATGTCAAATTGCTTATTCAAATTTACTGAACCTATATGCCCCTGAATCATCACGTCTTTGCGACGGTTACCAAGAGCTTTTGCCAAAGTTTCACGAATTTCTGTACCGGGCATGAAAACATCCAAAATATTTACTCCTGCATCAAGGGCCGTGTCCATTGTGGCTTTTAGCTCTTCGTAGGTTGGCTTTCCTACCTCCAAATATTCGCAGCCAAGGCCTATTATACTAGACTTTAAACCAGTGCTACCTATGTTTCTATACTCCATAACCCATCCTCTTCCGATACCCTATATTCCCCGGTTTTGCCTGTAATGTGGTGTCAAATTTGGTAAAATGTCCTTTAACATCTCCAGCACTTGTTCTGCCTGTGAAAATTCCCATTCCTCAATTAGCTTAACTAGAACGGCCGTTTCAGGTATCTTTATAAGTTCACTAATATATTTTTGGCAATCTGCATTTCTGGTTTTTAACAGTGGCTGAATTGTGTTAAGCAAATCTATTGCTTCGGTCGGATTAAAGTCTACACCGGATTGCGCGTAAATAACCGACGACCCTTTAATACCTTCCAAAACACGTTCCAATTCGCATTCTAATTCAACCATCAAACTTTCGTGCGGAATGTCGCCATTAATCAAAATTTGTTCTACTATTGCGGAAATTTGCATCAATACGTTTTCGTGTATTAAACCTGCGAGCCCTTTTAAACTATGGGTCAACAAATGTGCTTTATTTAAATTACCGGCATCCAGAGCCCGACATATCTCATGAACAGTATTTTTTTGGCGTAGTGCAAAATCCTGCCTTAGTCTATTCTCTAGTTCAGATGTATTTCGACAATTATTAACACATTTGCGCATGCCTTCCGTATTGTCCTGAGTTGGTTTAACTGCATCCAAAATCTCCGGTGGTTGTTTATCTCTTATATGTTTAACCACAATTGTGTTAAGTTGTTTTGTTTGTATGGGTTTTGAAATAAAACCATCAAATCCTTTTCTCATAAACTCTTCGGCTTGACCTATAACTGCGTCTGCTGTAAGAGCAACTATCGGTAATTGATAACCAATATCACGCATTTTTTGCATAGTCTCGGTACCGGTTAAATCGGGCATCATTTGATCCATAAATACTATATCGTATTCTTTCCCCTGCTTAATTAGTTCAATTGCTTCGTATCCGCTGTTACAAACATCCACAGTAAGGTCGTAAAAAGCAAGCAGACCCTTTGCAACATACAAATTAACCTCCACATCGTCCACAACTAGCACTTTACCATATGGCATCTGTTCTGGCTTAAATGTATATCGCTTGTCTACACTTAGCTCACTTTCGCTTAATTGCTCCAAGCGCGTGGCAACTTCTTCGCCAATTTGCTTTGGATCAACAATTTTTTGCGGTATAAAAACAGTAACACAAGTACCAATATTAACTTCACTTTCAACTTTTATATGGCCGCCCATTAACTGTAATAGGCTAGAAACAATTGCAAGTCCAAGCCCAGTACCGCCAATATGACGGTTTTCTTGTTCGTGGAAACGTACATATTCGTCATAAAGCAAAGTTTTTACCTGTTCTTTGGTCATGCCATAACCAGTGTCTCGAATAGATACTACAAGCGTAGCTTGGTTATCTGTTTTTTGGTGCGACAAGGACATTTCTACAGTGCCAGATTCGGTATATTTAAATGCGTTAGACAGCAGGTTGTTTACAACTTGCCCAATATGCAAAGTATCACCCTTAAGACGCGAAGGCAACTCAGCCGATATATTTAGCAAAAATTCAATATCCTTATCACCAATATACGAATTTGGCAGATATGTTAAATCGCTGATAAGGCTTACTATATTGTATTCTTCTTCAAAAAGCTTCATTTTGCCAGCTTCAAATTTGGATAAATCCAACAAGTCGTTTACAATATTAAGCAGAAGTTCTGCAGAACGGTGTATTTTTGCAAAAGACTCTTCTACTTGACTGGACAAATTTGGGTCTTGCAGTTGAATTTCAGATATACCCAAAACAGCCGTTATTGGTGTACGTATTTCATGACTCATGCGAGCCAAAAAACGAGACTTTGCTTTACTGCTTTCCTCTGCTATTTCTATTCGATGTATTTCCGCTTCTTGCTCTATGCGATAATAAGTGCTGGATATCATGAAGCCTGCAGAGCGTAAAATGTCCATCTCTTCTGTAGATAATGTACGCTCATTTTTATAATCGCCTAATGAGAAAACGCCCCACAGCTGGGAATTTACAAATATAGGTATGGCAAAGAACGACACTACCGCACACTGGGGGTCTATGAGAATACGTTCCGTCGGTGGCAAATGTATAATAGGACCATTGTAAACGTCACCGTTAAAAAACAGCTCTTCACACACCGGAAGAGTACCCCGTGGTATCCTACCAAAATTCATTTGTTCCACGTGTTGCCCCGTTTCTGAAACCCACTGGTGTGCAAGGGAAATATCTATCCCGTCGTCGCAGTGTGACATGCGCAACAAAGTTACATTGTCTGCCTTTACGCAGTTACCTATGGATTGCATACATTTCAACAAAATATTGCTAAAATCTTCGTTACGCTCGATGGTTAGCAGGGTTACCGCTACATGGTTCACAGTGTTTAATAAAGCCTCCCTATGCTCTAAGGCGGCTTCAGCCTGTACTACTTTAAATTTACTTTGCTTCATTTCAAGATCGTAAATTATCTCTTCCAGTTTGTGTTCTTTTTCCATATTGGCTTTTAGAATACGCAAATCCACAGTATGAGCTATTACAAAATTTTTGCCATCTTTTGTATAACGAACCGCCGTTACCTCTGTTGGTAGTGGTTCGCCATTTTGGTCTTGAAGCATCCATTCGAATTGTGCATAGCCATCACACAAAACTTTTTTTATATAAAATTGAACTTTTTCTGCCGAAAGAGTTCCACAGGCTTGTGTTTCGGCACAAAATTCATAAAAACGGTTAATAAATTCTCTTTCATTTTCAAGTTCAAATACTTTAATTGCTTGATGGCTGGTTTTTATGATATTGCCGTCTTCGTCCCATATTGTCATAATAAATGGTGATGTTTTAATTAAAATATCATTAATTTCGACAACTTCGCGCTCCTTTTCATTTTCCAATAAATCATGACGGTAAAGCCAAAAATATACAAAAATATTAACCACTACAATAAACAACATCGAATATTGCAAACGTGGGATGTTAAAAGTAGTGATGGTAGGTATTTGGGCGACTGCAGGTATTATTGCAAACACAATTAAGGTAATAATTTTTGTTTTAATCATATGGCCAGAATTGCGAACCTTACGAATAAGCACAATTAAAGTACATAATACACACAGTGTAGGGTGAATTGCCAAGAATGGGAATAGCACACCTAGTTGCCTAGTCCAATTAAATATTGAAAAATAAGGAACATCAAGGATATATATATCTGAATAAATAAGTCCATGCCAGTGGGATGTCCAAGTTAACAGCATTAACAAAAATGCCGTTGCAAAAAGCAAGATGTTAACAAATTTAGGCAGATACTGCTCGCTATATTGCTGGACAAAATACATAAATAGTGGCGTTACCACTATGCCGCAAACCATTATCCACATCGAAAACTGCGCAGCGTCTTCTGTTGTGGCAAGTATTTCAAGCAACGCACCAAGAGCAAACAAAAAGCAGCTAACCGTAGTTAGCACCAAAACTTCCCGCTTTATACTTTTTAAGCGGGTAAGCACAACAACTGTTGTAAGTGCCATAACTAATATAGCTGCTATGTGTATGTTAATTACTAATAATCTTCCCATTTGTATACGCCCCCATGTTGCTATAAGTTATAAGGTGACGCCATCCTTAAAAATAGAAATTTCCCGGTAGCCATTTAGCTCATTCTTAACTTGAGCCCCATTGGCAATATCAATTATATACAAAAAAAACTGATTTGACAACTCTGTCATTCCACAGTTTGCCTCATTTTGCACTAAGACTCCTGCATCAAAATCTATCCAAGTGGGTTTTTTGCAGGCTAGTTCAGAATTGCTGGATATTTTAACCGTTGGAACAGGTGCGCCAAGGGGTGTCCCCCTACCTGTTGTAAATAATATAATATGGGCACCTGCCGCCATTAAATTTGTTACGGCAACAATATCATTACCCGGGCCTTGCAAAAGATTTAGGCCAGAGCGTTTCACGGTTTGACCGTAGCCAAGCACATCCACTACAGTAGATAGGCCGCCCTTTTGGGTACAGCCTAAAGATTTTTCTTCCAAAGTAGTAATGCCGCCTTCTTTATTCCCCGGAGAAGGGTTTTCGTAAATTTCTTGCCCGTGACAAATGAAATATTCTTTAAAATTATTGATTAAAGATACTGACTGATTAAAAACGTCCATGTTTTCGCAACGGTTCATTAGAATTGTTTCCGCGCCAAACATTTCTGGTACTTCTGTTAAAATGCAAGACCCGCCATAGGAAACTAGCATGTCTGAAAAACGCCCTACAAGTGGGTTTGCCGTAATGCCGGAAAAACCATCCGAACCGCCGCATTTTAGACCTACAATTAGTTCGCTTATAGGAATTGGTTCGCGCTTAAAAGTGGCGGCATAGTTTACAAGGTCACCGATGATATCTACGCCGGCGGATATATCGTCTTCCACGTCTTGGGTATTTAGGAACTTTACACGATTGTCATCCCAGATCTTTAGAACTTGCTTAAACTCATTGATATGGTTGTTTTCACACCCAAGGCCAAGGACTAACACGCCTGCGGCATTTGGATGGTTAGCCATGTTTGCCAAAATACCCTGGGTGTATCTGTGGTCGTCCCCAAGCTGGGAACAGCCGTAGGGGTGTACAAATGTGTAAACCCCCTCTGCCTGAGGGAATTTTGCCGTTGCCGTTGCGGCAATTTTTTCTGCAATTTTATTAACACAGCCAACTGTGTTGATGATCCAAATTTCGTTGCGGATGCCGACAGAGCCGTTTTTGCGGCGGTATCCCATGAAGGTTTTTGAAGTGACGGCTTGAGATGAGTGCATTTGTGGAGTGTATTCGTAGGTTTGCAAACCGTCAAGACTTGTGCGAAGGTTGTGGCTATGCACATGCTGACCAGGGGTGATTGTGGCTGTAGCATGGCCTATTGGGTAGCCGTATTTTATTACATCTGCGCCATTGGGTATGGCGGAAACTGATATTTTGTGGCCGGCAGGTATAAAATCTGTGGCTGTGACGCCTAAAACAGTCTGACCTTTTTCGATGGCTGTGATAGCTACGGCAACATTATCGTTTTGGGATATTTTTATGGCATGGGTATTTTGCATGGCATGCTCCCTCCTTGGGATAATTGTGACTATAGTATGAGCGGGGGCATTCCGCTCGAGCTGTCGCATATGTATGGTTGAGCGCGGGTGGAATAACCCCGCCCTACAGGCTTACGTATTCCAGCAAACCTTCCATCACTTTTTCTACAAACCCTGGAAGTGCAGTTAAATCCACACCCCAAAATTCTATATTTGCACAGGTTTGTGAAACAATGGTTTCCGGATTGCTCCAGGCATTTTTAAAAAATTCCAGCACATGCATATCGTCCGTTATTTTATACTCTTCGCCATTACGGTTGCCTATTAACACACCATCCTTAATTTCCGTACCTTTGTAAAAAGCCAGTAAAGCCGCAAAAGAATATGTCAATTCCCGCGGCAGGCCACCCGTTCTTTTGTGATATTCTAAAATAGATGGCAACACACGTGTCCTAAACTTTGAAACAGAGTTTAAAGAAATGCTTAACAATAAATGATTTATGTGAGGGTTAGCAAACCTGTCAAATACCGATGCAGCAAAATTATTTAGATCTTCCTTGTCCAAATCCATACTAGGAATGATTTCATTATATATGCCGCGCCGCAGATATTCTGCCATTTGGGGGTCACTCATCATTTCTTTTACTGTATTTTTACCTTTCAAAAATGCCGCAAGAGCAGACATTGTATGTGCGCCGTTTAAAATACGAACTTTTCGTTGTTTGTAAGGTGTTACATCTTCTGTTAAAACAACATTTAATCCAACTTTTGCAAACGGTAGGCTATCTTTTAGCGTTTGCATCCATTCTTTACGAGTTTGAATGGCAAAAAAATGGAAAGGCTCGCTGGTTACAATTAAGTCGTCTTTGTAACCAAGTTCCTGTTGCAGGGTTTCAGCTTCATTCTTTGGGAAGCCTGTAACTATACGGTCTACCAGGGTATTTGTAAACTCGTTGCAATTGTTTACCCAGCCGATAAACCCTTGCGGCAATTTCCAATTTCGTGCGTGGCGAAGCACACAGTCCTTTAGGTTATCGCCATTGTCATCAATTAACTCGCAAGGGATAAATATAAACCCCTTAGATGGGTCACCACCAAAAATTTGATACCGTTCGTACAATAATGCCGCAATTTTCCCAGGGAAACTGGCAGGCGGCGTATCTGTACAGTCATCTGTTTCCACATATGTTATACCAGCCTCTGTTGTGTTAGACACAATAAAACGCAGATCGGGATTTTTTATCAGAGCCTTATATTCGTCAAATTGTGTATAAGGGTTTATCGCGCGACTTATACAAGTTACAAGCAGCCTGTTGTCTACGAGCACACCATTTTCCAACCCTCGCAAAATGGCAGTGTAGTTACCTTCTTGGTGGTTTATAACATCCGCCATTCCTTGGGGGATTGGCTGTACAACTACAATACTGCCATTAAAAAGGTTATGTTCATTCAGTTCATTGATAAAGACGTCTACAAAAGCACGCAAAAAATTACCCTCGCCAAATTGTAAAACTCGCTCAGGTAATTTTTGTTTTTCTTTAATCACTATAAAACCTCCAAAAAAAAGGGCTGCATCAAATTCTGATACAGCTCCTTTTAAATTATTCTCGCACTATATAACTCTGCGGGCTGTTACAAACCTTGCCCTGTTAAAATCGCTATAGAGACTACTTAACCTTACACCAGTAGCAACCGTGGATGCATGTATCATTTCTCCACCACCAATGTACATGCCAACGTGAGAAATACGACCGCCTGCAGATGCGTTAAAGAACAAAAGATCGCCTGGTTGAATATCTGCACGATTAACATGTACGCCGTTGTTTGCCATATCTACAGAACGGCGGTTTAAACCAATATCAAACTGTCTAAATACATATACCATAAACCCAGAACAATCAAAACCAGCTGGCGTTGTGCCGCCCCAAACATATCTGGCTCCAAGATATTGCATTGCTGTGGCTACAATTTCGTCTGCTAAAGTATAGTTTATACGAGCTGTTGGAAGTTGCACAAATTCCGGAACTATAACATGCTCTGCTTCTATAAAAGCAGGACCGTCATCGTAAGTAAATCCAAACCAGTCATCTATGCTTGACGTTAATGTTACCGTAGAGCCACTATACAGCCTGCCTATTGGATACCCGCCTTCATGGCGTGGCAAGTTATAAATTGCAACAGAATAATAATTTACAATACCGCTTGTTTCAACAATATTAACCCAGTCACGAGAAATATAAACATCGTTTAAATCCCCTACATGCACCCGGAAAAAATCGCCTTGTATATCTAGAATTTCTACCATTTGACCGCGTCTTACTTGGGTTATGCGATTTGTATTATTAATAACAGGGTACGAACGTACGTTAACACTTCCTCCGGTAACTATGCCACGAGTTTCTGCATTTACCGTGTCCGCAATGAATAAAGAACACAGCAATGTAATTCCCAAGCAAGTTGCCATCATAAGTAAAAGTTTCATTTCAAACCTCCAAGGTATATTCGATTTGCTGCTATCATATGCAAATGCTACGAATATGTTAACAAGTTATTAACACATTGTCAATAGACATGCAAAAGTTTTTCATTTTAGCACGTCCACCATGTCGATTTTTTCCCATGGAAGATCTAAATCAGCTCTGCCGAAATGGCCATAAGCAGCGGTTTGCTTATAAATTGGTCGGCAAAGATCAAAATGTTTTATTATTGCAGCAGGACGTAGGTCGAAATGTTTGTTTACCAATTCCACAATTTTGTTGTCGGGAATTGTACCTGTGCCTTTTGTATTAACATGTACAGATACCGGACGAGCAACGCCTATTGCGTATGCAAGTTCAATTTCGCAATGCTTGGCTAAGCCTGCTGCAACAATATTTTTGGCAATATAACGTGCCATATATGCAGCAGAACGGTCTACTTTTGTTGGATCTTTGCCGGAGAATGCACCGCCACCATGTGCCGCGTATCCGCCATAAGTGTCTACGATAATTTTGCGACCGGTAAGGCCTGCATCACCAACGGGACCGCCAATTACAAAACGCCCTGTGGGGTTAATGTAATACTTTGTTTCGTCTGTTAACAAATTGGACGGGATAACTGGTTTGATTACTTTTTCCATAATATCTTTGCGAATTTGCTCGTTTGTGGCATCAGCCTTGTGTTGGGTAGAAACCACAACGGCGGTTACGGCAGCTGGTTTGCCAGCTTCATCGTATTGCACTGTAACTTGAGCTTTGCCGTCTGGCCTTAGATATGGCACTGTGCCGTTTTTACGGACTTCTGCGAGTTTTTTGGTAAGTTTATGGGAAAGTGAAATTGGCAGCGGCATAAGTTCTTCTGTCTCGTCGCATGCGTAGCCGAACATCATACCTTGATCCCCTGCCCCAATATCTGCAACATCGCTTTCGCGACTTTCTAGGGATTTATCAACACCCATTGCAATGTCTGGTGACTGCCCGGAAAGGGTCACAAGAACGGCGCAAGCATCAGCACCAAAGCCCATATCGCCATCTGTGTAGCCTATTTCACGAATTGTGTCTCGGGCGATTTTTTCAATGTCTACATAGCAGTTTGTGGTGATTTCGCCAGCTACCAGTACCATGCCTGTTGTTGTCATAACCTCGCATGCCACGCGAGCTGCCGGGTCTTTTGTAAGGATTGCGTCCAACACCGCGTCCGAAATTTGGTCACACATTTTGTCCGGATGACCCTCGGTTACTGATTCTGATGTAAAAAGATACATTTTGTTTCCTCCTTCTATTTGAGTGGGGCGCCGCCCCAAACCCCGCCGCTACAGCAGGCAAAGCCCGCTTCCGCTTCCTTCGGGGGCGGGCAGGATGCCCGCAATTGTTGTAAAAAAAATAAGCCCAACAGGGCTTTACCAATGAAAATGGACATCTTCCAGAACGCAATGCGCCTGGGGGAGTTAGCACCGATGCATTTGCCGGTTGCTGGGTTTCGCAGGGCCCTGATCCCTCCACCTCTCTGGATGCATATGAAATTTTCATTCGTAATGATACCAAATTCTAAGATTTTGTCAAGCATTTTTGTGTCCTTTGTCCGCCACTGCGGAAAACCTGTGACGGGACGGAAAGTGTTCGCGGCCTATGCCGTTTGCGACATCATTATTCACACCAGCAACAAACATAGCATAAGATAGCGTGACGAATATTTTTTAGGGATTGATATAAATGTGGATAATTGCTGTATTATCTGCTGCGGCAATTGCAGTTTCGATATCTGTGGATGCGCTTGCGGTATCCTTTGCTTATGGTTGCAAGAAAATTAAAATACCAATGTTGTCGGCTTTAATAATCACTTTGATATGTACGATGGTAATTGGGCTGTCGTTTTTATTTGGCATGGCTCTTACACAGTGGATTACAGAGGGGTTTGCGGTTGGCCTGTCCTTTGCGATTTTATTTAGCCTTGGTGTTGTCAAATTGTTTGACAGCATTACAAAGTCAATAATTCGAAAATACACGCAGTTTAATAAGGAAATAAAACTGTCTGTTTTAAATTTCAAACTGGTAACCCGCATTTATGCCGACCCAGAGGTTGTAGATGTCGATTATTCCAAAAGCATATCTTTGCGAGAGGCGGTCGTGTTGGCGGTTTCGCTGTCGTTAGATGGGCTGGCAGTTGGGTTAAGCGCGGCCATAATTGGTGTTAACTTGTGGGTGCTGATTGGGTTTACGTTAGCTGTTGGCTTAGCCGCGCTTATGATTGGCGGTTGGCTTGGGAATAAAGCGGCAGACAAGTTGCGATTTAATATATCATGGCTTGCGGGGATTATTTTGATTGGGCTTGCCTTTATGCAGCTGGCGTAACGGGACGGGTCTTACTGTCCCTTATCGGTTTATAGCAAAATGCCATCAACCGAAACATGCAATTAGACTTCTAGCGAAAAGCCGCCAGCACCAATCTATCAATGGATCTGTGCAGAAGCAGCAAATCACATGCACTTTTGAAAGCCTGGAACTTTCCTGGGAGAACAGACATACGACTCGCAAATGTCAACATAAATTTTGTTTGATGCCATGCGCAAATCTTTCAATAATCTTGACTACGAGTTTGGTTTGTGGAATGAACGTTGGCAAGAAATAGGAGACTAGTGTGAAACCAAATGAAAAAATAATATACGCCATAGTCATAGTGTTATCGGCTTTATTCCTAATTAATAGGCAACCGCATTGCGTCTACATACTTTGACGAGCCGCATTACACAGATGTTGTTCTAAAAATAATCGAGCGTCATCAACTTGATACTAGATCCAATCTAAAAACATTGCCTATTTTGCAATTTTACTTTGCAACTCCGTCGCCAGCTCCTCCTAGCGTACCTTAGATACGCGTAGTCGTCGCTTCCTAGGATTTGCTTCGTAAAACCACAAAATAGTCAACATTTTAAATTGGAATTAGTATGAGATGGGAATTGGTACCGACCAATATTCTACTAACATAATATTTGATGTACGCCTTACCACAAGGGAGCTGCGTGGCGAGGTTGTCACCGCAACCCAGCATCTTGCATACTTTTTTTGTTGACTAACGGGAAGTTACTGTTGGAGATAGGATTGTTTGGTTTCATGCAACCTGGATGGATGAGTACCATTTTGTAAACTACGTACGCATAAATTTCATGAGGTAGTGACGCAGTAAATCGCGCCATTTGCGCGCTAATTGCGTATCAGTTTATTAGACACACACGCCCTAGTTTAAAAAAATCTCTTTTGCCTTGCGCGCTTCGTGCAAGGTTTTTTCTATATCTATGGTGGTGAATTCGCCTTTTTCATATAGAACTTTGCCGCGGCAGATAGTCATTTCAACATCGCGGCCGCCGGTGCTGTAGGCTAAGTTTAGGATAGGGTCGTAGCAAACGGTTTGACGGGGATTGTTAAAATCGACAAGCAGCATATCCGCGTCGTAGCCTTCCTTTATCATGCCGCTTTCGTGGTTGCGGCCTTGGGCTTTTGCGCCATTGACAGTTGCCATTTGCATTGTTTCGAAGGCAGGCAAAGCAGTCGGGTCGTTGGCGGCGTATTTTTGGAGTATTGATGCAAGCTTCAGCTCTTCAAACAAATCGTGGGAATTGTTGGACGCTACGCCGTCTGTGCCAATGGTTACGTTTATGCCTGCGGATATCATTTTTTGCACGGGTGCCATGCCGCTTGCAAGCTTCATATTAGAAATCGGGCAGTGAGCGACGGTTACGCCTTTTTCCGCTAGAATGGCAATATCCTCGTCAGTGACCCATACAGCATGGGCGGCGGTGGTCGGCAGGTTGAAAACGTCATGCTTATTAAAAATTTGCGCGGGAGTCATGCCGAATTTTTCTATGCAGTTTGCATGTTCAGTTTTAGTTTCGGATAAATGCACATGCATACCAAGCTTGTGTTTGTGGGCAAATTCCAACACCTGCGCCCAGGCTTTTGTATGAGATGTGTATACCCCATGGATGGATGCATCTACCTTAATGCGGCCATCACCCTTGTTGTGAAATTTATCCATGGCGCGCTGGGTTTGGGCGTACACATGGTCGTTTATATATTCGTAATCTTCATCAAAGGTGATTATGCCATTACTTATGTTTACCATCACTCCGGTATCGTGAATGACCTCAGCCACTGTATCCATAAGCGAATACATATCCGTAAATGCAATTGTCCCAGAAGAAATCATTTCCGCAATGGCTAAATTTGCGGCAGTGCAGATAAGATCGGGCGTCCATTTGCTTTCTGCCGGGAAGATGTAGTTAAAAAGCCAGTCTTCCAAAGTGCGGTCGTTGGCATAGCCTCGAAACATTGCCATTGCAGCGTGAGAATGGTTGTTGTACATACCCGGCATCAAAACTTTATTTGTGCCGTCGATTAAGCGAATGGCAGGCGGAGCAGTGGTTTTCGCGTCTGTGATATAGGTAATCTTCCTACCTGTTACGCCTACATTCACGTTATGCAAAACCGGGGTTTGTACATCCATTGTTACTGCGGTTATGTTTTTAAATAAAATGTCCATTAGATTTCTATCCTCTCATACTTTTGTATAATAGAAGTGTATCATGCGTGCAACTGACATTCAACCGGCAATGTATTTTGGAAGCTGTGGTCAATAAGCTGATGTGCCAACTAACTAAGAAGCTATGCGTATGGTTTTACAACACCGCCTAGACGGTCGTTTTCCCACTATTTTCATTACTTCTTCCTTACGTGCCTATCGGGCACGCGGCGGCGTCAGCAACGAAACTATCGAAAAAATGACTCGCCAATATGAAATTGCAAACCATCCGTATAGCTTCTAACATTTCATCTGAAAAACCCAGGTAAAAATTATTTTTACAAAATGTGGGATTAGAAATGTTGTCTTAGCTCATACCATATGATATACTCGCTGCAAAATAATATTAAGGAGACTATTCTATGAAAAATCACATTGTTGTAGACAGCGGATGCGACCTTAGTGCAGAATTAATCAACAGCGAAATGTGCACCTTGACCCATATACCAATCAACTTACAAATCGACGATACAGTCTACAAAGACGATGAAACTTTTGACAAAGATGCATACATTGCGCATATGAACTCAAGCAAAACGGCAGTAAAAACTTCTGCACCTTCCCCTGGCCTATTTTTTGAACAATTTAAAATTGGCGAAAATGTATTTGTTGTCACATTGTCCAGCAAATTAAGTGCTACTTATCAAAGTGCAGTTACAGCCAAAGACATGTATGTTGACGAAATAGGTAAAAAATTCATACATGTTTTTGACAGTCTATCAGCGGGAATTGGCGAAGGTGTAATAGCAATGAAAATTTCTGAACTTCTCGAAAAAGGCAAAAGTACAGCAGAGGTTGTAGATCAAGTAACTCAATTTATCAAGGGCATGAATACTTATTTTATCATCGACAAATTTGATAATCTGGTAAAAACCGGTCGCATCAAGCCTTATGTAGCAAAGGTGGCGTCTCTTTTAAACATAAAACCAATTTGCTGTGGCGAAAATGGCGAAATAAAAATGATGGACAAAACCAGAGGCTATTCAAAAGCTATTATCCGCGTGGTTAAAATAATCAAGGACTCAACACCGGATATTGAGACGCGTATCATTGGCATATCCCATGTAAATGCTTATGAGCGTGCTCTGGAATTAAAAGAGGAAATATTGAAGCATCTAAAGCCGAAAGACGTAATTATTCAAGAAAGCAATGGCACCATTACAACATACGCAAACGGCGGCGGGGTTTTGGTAGCTTTATAAAGGCTAAAGAAGTTGTGCTTCCAACATCCAGTATAATTGTTCAAATAAAAGACCTGCCACTGCCCAGGCCGGCAAATAGTCAAACCGAATGACACCACGTACATGAAAACGTGTATGGCTATAGTCCCAGGGGCATATTTTAGCTTTTTGCAGCAATGTTCCGGTTATAAATTCCCCAATTAAAATAAAAGCGGCATAAATTAACCCGCGCAAAAGAAAATTTAACGGGGCAACCATACGGAAAAAAGGTTCAAGAAAAACCACCATTCCATAAATAAAAAACATCCATAAGCTTGTTTGGGAACTTAATTTAAAGTTTTTACTAACAAGTGCGCTAAGCCCCGTCCATAGAACTTCCATAAGGCAGCCTACCGCGCCGTAAATAAGAAATCGTGTTAGCATTAGCCCTTAGCTTTTGGCGACGTTACAAGGGCGGCAAGATATCCGAAAAGCACCGCCACAGTAAGACCGCCTGCCATTGCTGTTGCACCGCCTGTTATTACTCCAATAAGCCCGCGTTCGTCTACAGCACGTTTTACGCCGCGGGCAAGCAAATTACCAAAACCGGGTAACGGTACCGCCGCTCCTGCTCCGGCAAAATCTATAAGTCTGTCGTACAAACCAAAGCCGCCAAGGATGCAACCTGCTACTACAAAAAACACTAAAATACGCGCTGGGGTTAGACTTGTCAAATCTATTAAAAGTTGACCTATTACACAAATCAAGCCGCCAATTACAAACGCCCAAAGAATTATCATGTTATACCTCTTTCTATTGCTACGGCATGAGCAATTGCCGGAATGCTTTCACCCTGCTGGACAGATGTTACGCTATGGAGCGCGCCGGTAGGCACAAAAAGCATTTTTTTTATGCTGCTATCCATTAGTTTTTTATAGAAATATGACGCAAATGTTGCCGCAGAGCAGCCACAACCACTACCACCACTGTCTACATCTTGGGTATTGCGGTCAAAAATGAGAAGACCACAGTCCGTGTGTACTTTTGAAATATCAATTCCATCTTTTTGCATGAGCTGGACAAGTAAACTAGAACCCATTGCGCCCAAATCACCTGTAGCAATTACATCATAGTGGTCTGGGGCAAGGTTAAAATCCTGAAGATGGGTGGCAATTACTTCTGCGGCAGCGGGAGCCATTGCAGCACCCATACAGTTTGCGTCGGTAACCCCCATATCAACAATTGCGCCGGTTGTAGCGCAAGTTACATAAGGGCCATTGCCCATTTTAGAAAGAACCACTGCCCCGTCACCTGTAACTGTCCAGGCGGATGTTGGCGGCCGCTGTGTTCCAAGTTCCAGTGGAAAGCGGAAGGTCTTCTCTGTGCTGCAAAAATGGCTGGACGCAGAGGATACTACATAATCGGCAAAACCGCCGTCTATTAGCATCGAACCCAATGCTATCCCCTTCCCTATTGCGGAACACGCACCAAAAAGCCCAAAAAAAGGACGACCGAACGAGCGCACACCAAAGACAGAACCGCCTATTTGATTCAATAAATCTCCAGCAAATATATAGTTAACATCTTCCATTTTAAGCTTCGCTTTTTGCACCACAAGTTCAATTGCTTGGCGTGCCATTTCGCTCTCCGCTTGTTCCCAGGTTTTTTTGCCAAAAAGCATATCATCAGATACTACGTCAAAAATTGAACCTAGGGGACCCTCACCTTCTTTTGGCCCAACAACGGATGCTGAGGAAAGAATGGTTGGTGGCGCGGAAAATTTTACACTTGCTTTGCCAATGTGTTTTAATGCCATATACTAAACCTACCTTTTTGGTTGAATTTCGGTAACAAAACTTAGAAGCTATACGCATGGATTTACAACACCGTCTTGACGGTCGTTTTTCCGCCATTTTCCGTTATTTCTTCCTTGCGTGCTTTTGAGCACGCGGCGTCATCAATAACGAAAACTATCGAAAAAACGCCTCGCCAATACGATATTGCAAACCATGCGTATAGCTTCTTACCTTACAAAATAGTATATTAACCCCACAACAACGGAGGTCATAAGCCCGTAAACAATTACCGGCCCCGCAATTACAAACATTTTCGCGCCAACACCAAGGATTAAACCTTCATTTTTATGCTCGATTGCTGGGGATGCAATGGAATTTGCAAAACCTGTAATTGGCACAACGGAACCCGCACCAGCGAACTTGCCTAATTTACTGTATAGGCCAAAAATAGTAAGCACAATTGCCGTTACAATTAGGATGGAAGCTGTTAGCAAACTTGCGTCGTCACGGACTAGGCCCGTGCGAAGCAAAATATTTTGAATAATTTGCGCAATAGCGCAAATGGCTCCACCAACAAAAAAAGCTTTTATACAATTTGTAACAGTTGTGCTGCTTGGCGAAGCAGCTTTTACCATTTCGCTGTATATAGCAACTTTGTCTTTTTGTTCTGTAGTTTTCATGTTAAAGCTCCTTACATATTCCCGGCGTCAAAAAAACCAGGTACAAGAAAATATATTATCGCGCCAACAAATTTACCCAGTGCAATGGCCAACACAAAATAAAACATGCCATGCTGCAACCGTCCGCGCCTTGTTAAAATTGGTATTACATTCAACACTTCTGCCAAAGACATTGCAAGCGCACCAAAAAATATACCATTTGCAACACTAAGCACCACAACTCCTATAGTTCCTATCGGTAGCGTAAACTGCACAACACCCGTTAGCGTACCAAAAATACCACCTAGGATAATTGCCGACTCGTATACCTTGGTGCTGCGCTCCGTTTTGGTTTTTTGCGCCAATCGTGGTACTACGCCAACAATTGTTATAAATGCAAAAACCGCACCGGACACAACTAAACCTGTACAAAGCCCAATTAGCATTGCTATTGCAATCTTAAAAACGCTCATGGGTATCCTCTTTTTCTTGGCCCTTAGAGTTTACTGCTTGTGCGTCGGTATCATTATTAAAACGTTCTTTGCGCTGAGCCATGGCGTCTACCATAGTTTCGGTAACATCTCGATCGTACATTTCCATCTCAACTTCTATTGGGGTTGGATCGTCAGTTAATTTTTTGCCCATCAAATGGTTGTAGAAAACTATAATCCCTATCGCAAGCCCAATAGAATATGGAATATTAATAAGGCCGGGGTTTGTTTTTTCTTCCCCAAAAAATATTCGGTAGTAATTTTCAAATATTTTTGGCATTTGCCCATCTGTATGAAAGCTCATAATTGCCGTAGATGAACCTATAAAAAGCACAACTACTACAAATGCAATTTTAAGCCACTTAAACCATGTCCTGTCCGGGCTTTTTTGTGCCAAAAATTGCACCCAGGTATCAGTTTCGCCAACATTGTTTACCGTATAGTTTGGGTAGGTTTTTTGAATAACCGTAATAATATCCGTAATACTAACCAAGTAGTTTTGCTTTCGTTTTGTAGTTGTATCCGTATCAAGCAGCTTCATTTTTTTAATTTTTGCTGTTACTTCTTTTGTGGCAACAACTTCGGCCACATCGCTAATTAAAATTTCCGGCTGGCTAGACAGGCTCACTTTTTTTTTAGGTTTAATATAAATGTCCATGATGATTGTCCCCTACAATAGCTCTCTATCAATATTATGACCCATGACAAATAGTCCGTTATATTCGCGTTCTTCCGGCTTTGGCACGAAAATCCAAATGATGGCAATGGCAATTGCAGCCGCAAGCAATAAAAATAATATCCCCCACTTTATTTTTTTCATGTATTGAAAAAACAAAAAGACACCTCTTTTCCGATAAAGATATCTTTGCCGAAAAAGAGGTATGTAAAACTGTTGATATAGTCATATAAGCTGAAAACCATCCAATGTGACTATAACTATAGCTAGCGTACTTTAAAACCGTGAGCGAGAACGCAGCAATTTGACACAATGCAAAGAAACGACGACGCGGCGCGCCTAAAAGGCACGCAAGGAGGAGTTGATGCAGCAGTGTGGAAAAATTGCAAGTTATCGTTCGCGGTTTTGGAGTGCGCTAGCTATATACCAAAATCAAATTTCTTTTAAATTATACCGGCTTTATGGTATAGTATATTTACATATGACATTTTCTTAGAAAGTTGGAATAGTATGCGTAAAACAAAAATTTTAGCAACACTCGGGCCTGCCTGTAATAGTGTAGACACTATGAAACAAATGATTGCCGGCGGCATGGATGCCGCAAGAATAAACTGTTCTCACGGCACAATAGAGTCCCGTTTGGAAATTGTAAACCGTTTAAAAGAAGCCCGCGACGCTATGGGCAAGCAGGTAGCACTAATTTTAGACACCAAAGGACCCGAAATACGTACAAAAACTTTTACTAACGACAAGGTATATTTAGAACAAGGCGCGGAATTTACTCTAACTACTCAAGACATTATTGGGGACGAAACCCGTGTTGCCGTAACCTACGAAGATTTGCCGAAAGACCTGCGAGTAGGCAGTCGTGTTCTTATAGACGATGGTCTTTTAGAAATGAAAGTTACCGCAATAAAAGGCTCTGATGTAAAATGCGTGCTTGTTAATTCCGGCTTTTTGGGGAATCGTAAAGGCATAAATATCCCGGATGTTGTAGTAAACCTGCCATCACTAACCGACCAAGACATAGAAGATATCAAGTTTGGTATAAAGGAAGGCTTTGATTTTATTGCAGCATCCTTTGTGCGCACAGATAATGACATTATAAATATCCGCAAAGTATTAGAAGAAAACGGCGGCGAGCATATCCGCATTATCGCTAAGATAGAATCTAGGGATGGCGTGGATAACCTTGATAGTATATTGGAAGTTGTAGACGGAATAATGGTGGCACGCGGCGACCTGGGTGTGGAAATTCCACCGGAAGAAGTGCCAATTGTACAAAAGTCTATGATTTTAAGCTGTAATTTAATCGGTAAGCCCGTTATTATAGCCACACACATGCTAGAATCCATGGTAAGCAACCCACGTCCAACTCGTGCAGAAGCAAATGACGTAGCAAACGCAATTTACGACGGTACGGACGTTGTAATGTTATCTGGTGAAACGGCGAACGGAAAATATCCGGTCGAGGCCATATCTATGATGGCGCGTATCGCTCAAAAAGTTGAAAGCACCATAGATTACTGCGCAAGTTCACTATACAGAAATATTAACAAAAATATAACAAACACCATGAGCAATGCCGGCGTTGTTACAGCTGCCGACCTTGGAGCCGCTTGTATTGTGCCAATTACCGATACGGGTTTTGTGGCGCGTATGGTGGCGCGCTCCCGCCCGACATGCCCTATTTTAGCGGTTACAAACAACCCTGTTGTGTGCCGCCAGCTTAACCTTTCTTGGGGATGTATCCCTGTTTTGTCCGACAAGCCATTTGTAGGTGATAGCGAAGTTTTTGGCGTTGCGGAAGAGATGGCTTTAAAGTTAGGCCTTGCAAAAAACGGCGATATCGTTGTGGCAATGGCGGGTGTTCCTGTTGGCTTGGCAGGAACAACAAATACTATTCGTGTACTAACTGTGGGCAATGTTTTGGCAAAAGGGCTGGGTAATAACATGGGCGTAAAGCGCGGTTTAACTCGCTTGTTCACCAATGATACCAACGACGATCGTGCATCTTTTGAGCAAGGCGATGTTATTATTTGCATACAAACAGATGACAGTATGCTTGAACATTTGAAAAAAGCGGGCGCGCTAATCGTAGGTACTTGGGAAAATGTTGACCTAAGCCATGCAGAAACCGTAGCAAAGGCGTTAGAGATACCTATGCTGCGTGTAAAAGTACGGGCTGTTGATTTTGTAAAATCTGGAACGCCTGTAACTGTTGATACAGATGCGGGGTTGTTGATTAATGGTTATGCGGTTCAATAGGCTAGGGCACGGGGGTATAATGCCTAATTATGAATGCTCTGCGGCGTGTAGGCATTGCTTGTATTCATGTTCGCCAACCAGGGCGAATGGGTACATGACAGAAGCCATGATGGGCGAAGTGCTTGGGTTGTTGCGCGAAGGCGGGTGCCGGTCGATTCATATCGGTGGCGGCGAGCCATTTTTGGATTTTGACGGACTTTTAACATTGATAAATAAAGCGAATAAACTTGGCGTAATGGTAGATTATATCGAAACTAACGCCAGCTGGGCTACAGATGAAAAAGTTATTGTTGAAACGTTGAAAGCACTGCGCAAAGTGGGTGCGGACACGTTTTGTATTTCAGTTGACCCGTTCCATGCGGAGTATGTACCGTATGCGTATCCGCTACGTTTGGCACAGGTTTGCGGAAAGTATGGATTTGGATATTTCCTGTGGCAGGAAAGGTTTTTGCGAAAAATGCGGGATACAAACCCTGACACCACTCATGATAGGGCGGCTTTGGAGAAGTCTATTGGCAAGGATTATATCCGCGATACCGCTGATGCGTACGGCATACGAATGGGCGGCCGTGCGGTTAATATCGAAGCAGAGTATCAGCCGCTAAAATCTGTGGATGAGCTGCTTAAAAATGCAGCAGGCAACAGATGCGACGGACTTGTTTCCACCGGGCATTATCATGTGGACATGTATGGAAAATTTCTGCCGCCCGGCTGTACCGGGTATGTAATTCCGCTGGAGGAAGTTGTACGGGGCGTGCCCGATGGGAAGTATCCTGTTTTTGAGGCATCGCTTAATGGCGGATCTGCGGCATTGTACGAATTTGCAAAGAGGCTCGAGTTTGTCGCCGATGAGAGGGGTTATGCGTCCCAATGCGCATTGTGCTTTCATATCAGAAGATATTTAAGCAAACATGGCAACCATAATCATGATAAATTTGCGGAGTTGGATGAACAGCATTATGAAGAATCGTTGATGTATTATTGATTAGAGGTTCGTCAAGGGGCTTAAGGAAGTCGGAAATTGATATTATCGTTACGATGCCATGCTTATAATAAATCAAGCGAACATAATTAATATTTTAGACAGAAAAGGTAGGAAGCATTTATGAATAGCGAAAAGTTTAATATGTTAGGTATTGTCAGGATAATGGAATTGCCTTCTATGCCTGTTATTTCAAACCTGTCAAAAAAATCCAAAGGAAAAGAAATATTCGGAAGCAAATCTCCCGAATGGAAACAATGGGAGGCTCTCACAAATGGGTTATCGAATGACGTCTATTCATCATTCGGAGATATTACTGACAATATTATAATAAAAAAGATACCAAACGGCTTCATTAACGACACTATTTTTTGTGATTTTACTTTTGAGGGCGGTCTTTTTGCCGTGGCAACTTGTTTCGGTGACAAAGCAGAAGAGGCATATGGACTTTTACAAGAATGGATTAATGAACATGAATATTTTTCCATTGATAGTCTTTCAACAGGTGGCAATAGATGGGAAGTATATGGATATGGATTGACTTCTGATGCTGTTCATAAAGCATTAGGCGCAACGGTGAGCGTTTATCAATGGGATTTAT
>Ga0123355_10001661_pt1 | contig 30966 bp, 23 predicted proteins | sample TergutEmb28metaG_3_FD_89872 | JGI IMG/M metagenome (GOLD analysis project Ga0123355, IMG submission 89872) | Embiratermes neotenicus P1 segment gut microbial communities from Petit-Saut dam, French Guiana - Emb289 P1 | ecosystem: Host-associated > Arthropoda: Insects > Digestive system > Gut ... | reverse complement strand
GCAAAGTCGGCTTGAGTTAGCTTGGTTTTCTTGCGCAATGCTTTCACTTGCGAAGCTTGTCCATTGAGCAAAAATAAGTTGTAGTCATCTATTACGTCTGTAGGCTTCACACCATAAAGCTCCGCAATGCGTTCCAAAATATCGATCGGATAATAATCCCGTTTTTCTTCCTCATAAGCACTATACGTTGTGCGTTCTATCCCGACGCAATCTGCAACTTCACGTTGCAGTAGCCCTTTCCTATGCCGATAATACCGCAGCCTATCCGCAATCGTATCAAATTTCGCCAGGCTATCATTCCCGATGTTCACTTTTTCAGCCTCTGCCAAAAAGTGTGGTTGCAGGAATGGAAAACTGTAAATATACAGCGGTGCAAACCTCACTACACCGTTTGAATGGCACACTATTATAAATAACTGGCTGTTCAAGCGGCTAAACACACGCCATCTTCCCTCAAAAGATACATGATTTCCAACTTCACATTCAGAATCTTCAAAAAGAGCCGTTAAGCCCCTATAGTATTATCTATGCACCGCGCGGCATACGTTGCTAACCGAACATTCCTATCGGCCTTAAACGACGCAATGGCCTTTATCAGCCCGATTGTACCTATCGAAATTAAATCTTCATTATCTTTAGCATGTTGGCTGTATTTTTTTGCCACGTGAGCAACCAGGCGCAGGTTGCGCTCTATTAGTATGTTTCGTGCGTCTTCACTGCCGTTGGCAAGTTCCTTTAAGTATTTTTGTTCATCCTCGGCAGACAGCGGTTTTGGGAAGGAATTACCGCCGGTCAAGTGCCCAAACAAAAAAAAGCCCTGTAAAAAATGCAAGAGCCCGAAGAGCATTAAAACACCTCCCTTGCGCTACCATTTTATGCAAGGGAGGTGTCCGATGTTCCTTTTTTTGAAAAAAATTTGATTATCTAATATATATATTATGCTTATACGATTTTATGCCACCCGGAGGCAATTTTTGGTTGGCTTTTTTTGTTGCAAAATCGCCGTTTGTGGATTCGTAGTCCGGCAACCCGTCCCAGGGCTCAAGGCATACGAATGGAGCTGGGAATGTCCACATGGCAAGGTGCTGGGCGTCAAAAGTCATTGTTACACTTTGCGGGCATTTATCGGATTTTATCGCAACTTTTTTTACAGGGCTGTCAACAAGCAAAACCGTCGAGAATTTTTTGAACAGTTCAAGAGTCAGTGGCAAGCAAGAATTTGTTAAAGAAACTTCACGGGATGTTTCCAGCAGCAAGCCACGGTCGGAAGCATCGTGACTGGTTAGACTGTCTACGTTTTCAAATTCCAAATAGTAGTCCTCAAACACGGTACCTGGAACCAGCGGGCAGTTAAAGCCTGGATGCGCACCAATTCCAAAGAGTAAATCCTCGGTGGCAGACGGGTTTGTTACGCGATATTCTGTTAACAGGCAATCTCCATTCAAGGTAAAGATAACATCCAGTTTAAAGGCGAAGGGATAACCTTTTTTTGTTTCGGGGCTGTCGGTTAGTGTGAAAACAAGCTGATCATCAGTCGCAGACACCTCAAACTCGCTGTGACGGGCAAAACCATGCAAATTCATGTTGTACTCTTTCCCCATGTAATTGTACTTAAAATTTTTCATACGCGCAACAAATGGGAATAACACCGGTGCCTGGCTTTCCCAACTGGCCTCATCGCCCTGCCACAGGTACTCGATACCGGTTTTCTTACAGGTGATACTGGTTAGTTCTGCGCCGCGAGTGCTTGCGGACACTTTTAACATTTCGGATTCAATTGTGTAAATCATGTTTTACTAAGCCTCTTTTCTACTGTTTTGGCGTTGCGCCATTACCAAATTATAGTATATTCCACGTTTCTTTAGTAATTCTGCATGCGTGCCAACTTCGGCAATGCCGCCTTCGGTTAGCACAACAAGACGGTCGGCATTGCGAAGAGTAGATAAACGGTGAGCGATTGCAATTGTAGTGCGTCCTTTTGTTATGCGGTTTAGGCTTTCTTGTATCAGGGATTCAGTTTCTACGTCAAGGGAACTTGTGGCTTCGTCCAAGATTAGAATATCCGGGTTTTTGATTATTGCTCTGGCAATAGAAAGCCGCTGGCGTTCGCCGCCAGACAGAGATTGCCCGCCTTCGCCAACCATTGTGTTGTAGCCATCCGGGGTCTTGATGATAAAATCATGGGCCTCGGCAGCCTTAGCAGCGGCGATAACATCTTCCACGGTTGCACCTGCTTTGCCGTAGGCGATATTTTCCAAAAACGTACCCGCAAATAAGAAGCTGTCCTGAAAGACCACGCCCATATTTTCATGCAAATGGGTGGTTTCCATTGCGCGCAGGTCGGTGTCATTTATCGTAACTTTGCCCGTATTTGGGTCGTATAGACGCATTGCAAGATTGATTAACGTAGATTTACCAACACCGGACTTACCAACAAGCCCAATCATTTCCCCCGGTTTAATTTCCAAGCTAACATTCTTAAGCACGGGCTCGTAGGATTTGTAGCCGAAATAAACTTTTCTAAATTCCACACCGCCGGCAATGGGTACATTTTGCGGTTTTTCGGCAGATGTTATTTCGGACTCGTCGTCAAGAAGCTCGAATACTTTTACCATGCTGGTGGTGGCGTTTGCAATCCAGCGCGGCAGGGTAACAAGCCAGCGAAGAGGGTTGTAAATTGCCCAAAGGAACATGTTAAATTGAACAAGCGCACCTACGGACATATCACCCCTAAGCACCATCCAACCGCCTACAAATAGTACAATAAATTCACCAACGCCAATTAAAAATGTAAGAGGCGGGAACATTGCGCCCCACAGGGCCTCGTTTTTGGACGTAATAATCGCAAGATCCCGGGTAGCCTGTGAGAATTTTTCGATTTCCCGCTTCTCGTTACCAAAGGCTTTTACTGTGCGAATTCCTTTAATAATATCGTGCAGAATTGAGCTTACTCTAGAGCTTCTGCGCCATTCCCGCTCGAATCTTGCCCGTATAAATTTCCAAAAGAAGTGCATCAAAATTGCAACAACTGGGATTGGGATAAGAATCCACAAAGCCAGTTGCCAGTTTAGGACCAGCAAAATTCCCAGGGCTATGAAGAACATAAGAATCATTTCCACAACCCAGCGACCCATGCTTCCCAGGAAGTCGTTTATTTGGGATGTGTCATCCATTATTCGGCGGATAAGGTCGCCCGGGGTGCGCTTGGCGAACAGGGTCATGGAGTGGCTTTGAACCTTGCTGTACGCTGTAGAGCGGATGTCGTTTGCGATACTTATTGTTGATTTTGCAAACATACGCTGAGTGCAAATGAAAACGACTTCACCAAACAGGCGTGTAAATAACATTGCGGCACAGATTAACAAAATCTGCCCCCATGTGCCAACCTGATATTCCAGATGATTTTCGATAAGTATGCGGGTGAAAATTGGCGCAGTTAAAAAGGCTATGTGCCCAAATATGCCTATGGCTTGGGATGCCGTAACAGGTTTTGCATATGGTTTAAAGAAACTTAACGCCCGTTTTATAACGGTAAGTTTACTGTAGCAAAATACACAAACTTGAAGCTCTGCCATAAGTGGACGGCCGCATTTGTCGCATAGGGTTTTTTCAACTTCGTCTGGGATGAATGCGGTGCCGCTTGCATTATAAAAATTTACGATTTTGCAAAATTCGCCAGCGGGTTTTAGACCACTCATGGTGAAGCGGCATAGGACACGGTCAGGCATGTTTTCGTATTTTGCATACAATAAACCGCAGCCAACGCCCGGTTTTACGATAGCTTCTTTTATGTCCTTTGCGTGTATGGTGAAGAGCTGTTTGCCGTCGGCCTCGTTGGTTATTGTGCCGTCGTCGTACAGGGTGAGTACGCCGTTTACAGGAGCCATGTCCATGCCCATGTCGTACTCAAATTTAAAATGTTTCATGGATATCAGTCCTTAACTTTTTGAGAAAATTGTGCGATATAAAATGTAGCAAGAGCTAAGCCATATACATACACAATAATTTCAAATATTCCGTTGAATGTTATTTCTCGGAGAAAACCTGTGTAAATGCCGAACATTAAGCCGTTTAGGGCGTGGAAAATTAGCCCGCCTGCGTTTATGAATCCTACAATTATTGCCAGTTTGTCAGATTTTTTTATCAGTGCGTACACCAGCAACCATGCGATGAGAGTAAAGGTAATGTTGGGCAGTGCGAACGACATGAACCATGGTACATATCCGTAAACAACTGGCGCTGGTGGTAGGATGCCGAAGAAGCGAATCGAGTATATCGTGTTGATTGCTGCGTTGAATATGCTTAGGATGTATAGTAGTCTACGTTGTGACATGATAATCTCCGCGCAAATAATCTGCAAGTTCGGCAACATCTTTTACGATATGGTCTGCACCTGCGCTTGCCAGTTCGTCGTAGCCGCCGTAGCCGTACAACACGCCTACGCTTGTTATGCCGAACTTTTTTGCACCTATTATATCATGTTCGCGGTCGCCAACCATGATGCAACGGGACATGTCTGTTATATTATTCTGCGCCAGCGCGTATTGTATAACTTCTTCTTTGCTTGAGCGGTCGCCGTTCATTTCCGCGCCACTTACATATGTGAAATATTTACCTACATTTAGATGCGACAAAACCGTGTTGGCTTGGATAGTTGGTTTTGATGTCGCGATAATTAGCGTTTTGCCGGCTTCTTTTAGCCGTTGTAGCATGATGTCTATTCCGGCATAAATGGTGGTTTCGTATACGCCTATTGGCAAGTATCGCTCTCTATATTTTTCGACGGCTTTTTCTGCACTGGCATCGTCAAAGCCATAGAAGTTTTTGAACGCTGGGCGGATTGGTGGGCCAATGAATTTTGTTAAATCGTCAAGATTCTCGACGTTTATGTCGAAATGTTTTAGCGCGTACTGGAATGATTTTAGTATGCCAATTTTTGAATCGCTGATTGTGCCGTCTAAGTCGAAAAGGATTATGTCTTTCATGTGGTCCATCCCCTTTTAATTGCCTGCTATGTTTTTTATTTCGGTAACAATTTCTTCTACTGTTTTGTTGTCTGTGTTAATCACATGATCACCTGGGTGTGCAACTTCGCGCAACCACTGGAAGTCAACTTCACCATCATCACCCCGTTTTTTGTGCCGTGCTGCCAGTGTTTGCTCTGAACAAGTTAGCGTAAACCCAATAACTTCATAATTTTTTGCGGTAATGTCTTGCAAAATGGATTTTCGAATTTGTTCCCCAATCGCTACAACAGATGAGAAAACGACATAATCAAAATTTGAATTTAAGTACGTAGATAAAGCAAAAGACATAGTTTTGTCGCCATTACGTAAACGCGGGTCGCTAAGTGAAAACGGATGGACACGCCATGCCCAGTCACCGTCAAAATGCGCGCTGTTTTCATATGATTCAAAAAGACTATCTGCTACTGTTGTTTTTCCTACACAAGGCGAGCCCGTTATGATGATTAACTTTTGAGTTTTCATTTCGTATCTCCTGTGTCTTTACTCAATTCAACCTTACCATCAAAACCTAGTTTAATATTAAATTGGTTTATATAGCTCTCTAACGTAATCTTTTGTTTCGTTATCAAAGTCGAAAAATAGGTTCTCGTTTTCCGCAAAAAAATCGAATGCAATTTTCTCTAAACCTTTAGATTTGCCCAGGGTAAGAATATCTTTCACAAGTGCGGGCGTTGGGTTGTTGCTCCAACAAATGGCACTGGCATTACCAGGGCTCCAATTGTCTAATTGCAAGCAGTCGCCCGTGGCGGAAATTAATGTGTTGACAATTCTGTCGTCGCCATCCGGTTTTGCGTTGCAAACTTCCCATATATGGCGGGCGGACGCCTGGCTTAAGCCAAGGATAAACTCGTACTCGCGAATTATCTCAAAAGGCACGGCGGCAGCTTCTGTGTAGCTTTGGGAATATCCATAACCATTTGTTGGGATGGATGTACTTCTAATTTGCCTGCCATCCACAAAGCCACATTTGTAATAGAATTTCTCCACCCCTGTATCATCTTCCGGGATGGTTACGACTCTTGTACAGTTTTGCGTCTTTGCGTGACGAATGCCGTCTTCAACCATTTTTCTTCCAATGCCTTTACCTTGGTGTTCTTGCTTAATTTGCATAACGCATAGGTAGAGGAATTTCCCGCTTGGGTCGTGGGTTTCTACCCATTCGGCATGGCCTACTATTTCGTCGTCTAGTTCAGCAACTTGCACGTAGTAATCGCGTTCTACGCGCTTTCCTATCCATGGGATGCATTCGTTTATATCTGCCCAAGGGCCGGGGGTGCCGTCGTGGACGGATTGTATACCTTCGCAGTCCTGTATGGTTGCGGCACGGATTTTTATGTTTACCATGCTTTCCTCCATGTCTCCCAATCGCAAACTATTTCAAAGCCGAGATCATAGTAAAACTGCATGCCACCGCCAAAGCAATATTCTGCGCCTAGCGGAACGGTTTTTTTCATTGCCCGGGTCAAGGCGACTGTTGCCAACCCCAGGCGGCGGTACTTTGGCACAGTCGCGAGGGGTTCAAGATAGGCGTATTTATTACGGTAATCCATCCACATGCCAAGGGCACAGGCGTAATCGCCGTCTGGTGCGACAACTATAGTCGCAAGTGATGGGTCGGCATTGGGTGCGTAGCATATCTTTGCAACACCGTCTGTGTCGTTGTCAGGCGGCATGTCGCCATGGTCGAAACCGCGATAGTAACAGATTTTTAGCTTTAGCATGTCTGCGTCACGACCGTCGATTATTCTAAAACCTAGCGGGAGTTCGCGTTCAACAAACGGGTTTGTATAACGGAAGATTGTAATGGGGTATTTTTTTGAAAATTCATAGCCATTGCCAGATAGAAGTTGTTTTTTATCATCCTCCGTACTGGTTATAAAAACATTTAATGTGCGCTTGCCATCCTTTTCGACAGATATCTCCTTCTCTGCCCAGGTTAGCATGTCAGGCAGAAGGCACTTATAACCATCTCTTGCATGAAGTTGAGCCATACCAAGATTCATTTCGTACATAGAAATGCCAACAATGGTGTTACCATCTTCCCATAGGCCAATGCGGTGGGATGCTGTGTAGTTAAAAAGGCCATGATGCTGTGCATATTCAAAATATTGCGGAGGAAGGTAGCTGTTTAGAGTCTCCAAGTTATATGTCTCTTCCAGAAAGCTGCAGACTTTTGGAAAGTCTACAAGAATGTTGTAGCGGCGGTTTGTGATTGGCATGGGAGCCTCCTTGCGTTAATTAATCTTTTCGGTAGAAGTATGGACCTAATCTCTCATCATGTGTGAATGCATATGTCCAGTTAAAATCTTCGTCAACAACATATAGGTCGCTGTTGAAAAAATCAATACCTTCGATTTAGTAATCCCTAGCTTTCTCCAAATCTTAGAACAAGTAAGCATCCAGCTTACGCATACTCTGCCTATTTAGCGTAGATACATCGTTTATCATATACCTATTTCCGTCAACATCAAAAATAATGACCCGGGTATTAGAAAGCATACGAATATTCCGGCTTACGTCTTTTACAGCGCAATTTTTAATATACTCCTTGCCCTGCTTATTTTTCAGCCGCATTTCCATATATACATAACCCAGCTTATCCTGCACAGACATCACCTCCAGCACTTCCGGCGAATAGTAGCGGTTGTCGAGTTCTTCGATAACCACTGTCTGCTGAGCCTGCGGCAGGTCGGCAACGGCTTTTAGAATGCCAATCTCGTTATTTTCCGGGTCGGCAACAGAAATATACTCCATCGGCTGTTGCAGGGGCATTATGCGCCTAAGGATTATATGCTTATGGTCTTCGCCTTTGTATTTTAGACCGGTAAAGCCGCCTTCGGTGGCATAAAATTCGATTTCGTTAATGTCTAAAATTCCTAAATCCATTTCGATTGATTTCATTATGTCAACTCCTAATCCATACTAATTACTTTCAAGCCCTCAAGCTGTATCGTATAAAGTTTATGATACTCGCCCTTAAGCCGCATTAACTCTTCATGGGTACCATTTTCTACAATTTTACCGTCGTTTATTACAGCCAGGCAGTTTGCGTCTTTTAACGTGGATAACCTATGGGCAATGGCAATTGTGGTTCTATCCGCTTGCAATTTGTTAAGCGCGTCTTGTATTTTGCCCTCGGTTTCCGTATCCATTGCGGCGGTGGCTTCGTCTAGTATGAGTATCTTCGGGTTTTGGATAATCGTCCTTGCGATAGACAGTCTTTGCTTTTCGCCGCCTGACAAATCTTGCCCGCCTGCGCCAACACGGGTTTCGTATGCATCGGGCAGTTTTGCAATAAAGTCGTGAGCAGAGGCCATTTTTGCTGCCCACAGTACTTCTTCTATTGTCGCTTCTGGCCGTGCGTAGCGGATATTATCCGCAATGCTTCCTATAAATAGGTAGATATCCTGCGACACAATACCAATGCTAGTGCGTAATTGTTGCAGGCTCATTTCCTTTACATTTACACCGTCTACAAAAATTTGACCTTCGGTGGGATCGTACAAGCGAGCGATTAAATTCGCAAGGGTAGACTTGCCTGCGCCGGTTTTGCCAACTAACCCAAGGGTCTGCCCTGCCGGTACATGCAAATCCATCCCCTTTAAAATAGGCTTTGCAGGCTCGTACTGGAACCATGCATTTTTAACGGTGATTTCGCCTTTAAAATCTTCAAGAATTACAGGGTTTTCAGGCTCTTCTATATCAGACTTTGCGTCGATAATTTCAAAAACACGCTGGGCAGCGTCCACGCAACGGGCCCACCAGCTGCTTACTGTAGCCATGAATTCCAGCGGGCCAAAAAGCATATTCAAATACATCCAAAATGCAAGCAAAACACCAATGGTAATGCGGCCGTCAATAACCATCATTGCGCCTACAGCAGTTACAACTACCTGGCCAAAAAACAAAAACATCCATACTAGTGGGAAGCCCGTAAGCCCAAGGTTAAAAAGCCCTCTTTCTACGGTGGCCTGCTTGTCACCCGTGTCTCTAAAACGGCGGGATTCCTCCCCTTCCCTAGCAAATGCTTTTATCACGCGCTGTCCGTTTACAGCATCGGATACCATATTGTTAAGCTGGGAATTAAGCACCCAAAACTTATGGTGATAACGCCTAAACAAGCGCATCAAAATTCTAAATAAAACCCCGCCGACAGGCACAACGGCCACGCAAACTAACGCAAGCCGCCATTCTAAATAAAACATCATGCCGATAACACCGCAAAAAAGGGCAACGTTTAATATAACAAAGGGCAGTCCATCTACAAAAAACCAATAAATATTCCTGGCATCACGGCCAATACGGTTCATAAGCGACCCCGTGCGTTTAGATGTGTAAAACGAAACCGACAGCCGCTGCATAGACTCAAAAATGCGCAGTTGCAAGTCATAAATTATCCAGGGCATTACCTTCGAGAGCACAAAGTGGTTAAGCATTTGCAAGAGTGTACCAAGTATCCTTACGCCAAACATTAACAAAACAATTGCACCAACCATGCGCGGAAAACGTCCGTATTCTAAGTTTAGAACCTCGTCAAACAACAAGCGTGTGCCAATATACGGTGCAAGAATTGCCATTATAGTTGCACCCACAATAACTGCCGAAAATGCCGCAACTTTAGATTTGTAATATTTGAAAAACCCAAGTAACCTAAAGAAAATTCGCATTTTATCGGTGCATTTTGGACATAGGGCACGTTCCGGTTCCGGATAGCGAGTACCACATTCTGGGCAAAACAACTCATCGTCTACCCTTACTTCGTGAAGTGGGTCTTCACCCTTTTCAATATTGTTTATTACCTTTATCAAACGATCTGCAAAACTTTGGTGCCCTAAAGAAAACAACAAAATTTGCTGTTGTTTTTCATTTTTTGTAGAAACAATACGGCTTGTGGACAGCAAAGTTTCTGTTCTAAGTTCGCCTAAGTCTTTTAGGCTGTGGGTTACGACTTCGTTTATCGTGTACTGGGGAACAATCCTGCGCGCGCCTTCTGTTTTAACAATTTCTTCTATCCCGTACAGTATGTACAGGTTTTCTTTGTCTACGGCTACATAGGCGTCTGCAAAATTGCCGTCAAGTGTCATGTCCGTGTGCATGGCAAACAGCAGTTTATCAAATTTTATACCACTTAATTCAAACGCACTCCGCATATATTCAGGAATTTTAACCATCAGTGTCTGTCTTCCTCCAAATTTGATATTTTTAGTGCAATTACTTTGACAAAATCTTAGTCATCGTCTAGTATACTGTAAAATGAGTATAAGGCAATGGGAAAAGTTAATTTATAGTTAAAATATATTTTATAAGGAAGTGTTGGGCATGACATTAAAAGAAGCTTTCAAATTTGCTTTTCAGCTATTTTTTATCATTATAACTGCCCAAGCAATTCTTATCGTTATATTTTCTAACAGGGGTGTTGATGCAGAAAGACTACTTAGTATGATTTTGCTTGCCACGACTGCTTGCGCTCCGGTACTTGTTCTTGTGCCACGTAAACTAGAAAAAAGCGACCGCATACTTACAAAAAATATGATTACACGCTATTGTATCCATTTTATTTTAACAACAATTGGGGTGTACGGCGTTTGGGTCGTTAGATGGGGTTCGTTCCGTTTTTTAACTGCAACTACCCTTACATTAACATATATTGCATTCTATTCACTTGCAAACATCATTTGGTGGAAGCTTACTATCAGGCTTAGGCACCGGATGCTAGAGGCAGAAGCCCTTGCCGGTTCCCAAGCCAAGAACAGGTTTTTGGCGCATATGAGTCACGAAATTCGCACACCAATTGTATCTGTGCTTGGTATTGCGGAAATTCAGTTTCACAAAACCAGCCATAGACCAGAGTCTCAGCAAGCGTTTTTACAAATTTATAATGCTGCCACCACGTTAACCGACATATTAAACAGTATCTTGGATTTAAGCAAAATTGAAGCAGACAAATTAGAACTAGAATCAAAAATATTTGATGTACCTCGCATGGTGCAAGATGTCGTACAACTTCACGTGGCATCCCTTGAAGTAAAGGGCTTTAGATTTAGAGTTAGTATAGACGAACATATACCACATTATTTGATTGGCGACGAATTAAGAATTCGCCAGATATTAAACAACTTGTTGTCCAACAGTTTTAAATATACAGAGTCGGGTGTGGTAACGCTTGATATTAAATGTGAATTTTTAGCAGTGGAAAACAAGAAAAATTTTATAGCAATAATCGAAGATACAGGACATGGCATGACAACAGAACAGGTTAATCTTCTGCTGCAAGAAGATTATGTGCGTTTTTCTGCGGCAAACCAACCGCGAGTACAAGGTACCGGCTTAGGAATTTCAATTGTACAAAAATTACTTACATTAATGAAGGGTGACTTACAAATAACAAGCAGTCTTGGCGTAGGTACTAAGGTTACAGTAACCATACCCCTTAAAGTTGAAGACAAGTCCCCGATTGGTGTAAAAACAGCAAAAAGGTTAGAACAATTTGAAGCAGTTTCACCCAGTCTAACACTTAAAACCACCTCAATGCCATGGGCGCGTGTTTTAGTAGTAGACGATATCGAGTCTAATTTATATGTAGCGGAAGGGTTATTAAAGCTTTACAAATTACAAGTTGAAACATGTAATTGTGCAGAAGATGCCATTAACAAAATCAAAAACGGCAAAGTTTACGATGCAATATTTATGGACTATATGATGCCGGGAACAGATGGTATTGCGGCAACTAAAATACTGCGTGAACTTGGCTATACAAATACTATTATTGCCCTAAGCGCAAATGTTTTTAGCGAGCAAAAAGAAGAGTTCTTACGTAACGGTTTTAACGATTTTCTTGCAAAACCAATCAAGAGCGAAATTTTGCACGGGATGTTAGTTAAATATATTAGGAACAATGTATATTCTTCCCCCGTAAGTAAAAAAGAAGATATAGATGATTACTATAACCAACCAAAAACACAAGCCTTAATAAAATCCGGGTTTTATAAGATACATGATACAACAATCCCTAGCATTAAAAAAGCCATGCAGGAAGGAAACAACAAAGCGGCTATGGTAGCCGCCCACACAATGAAAAGTTACGCGCTAATGTTAAGTGAAGAACATCTTGGCGACATAGCTAAGCAAGTCGAAGCTTCGTTTGTAAAAGAAGTCCCTTTATCAGATGAACTATTAAATTTATTGGAAGAAGAAATTAATACTGTAGCCGAAAAGCTACGGGGTTAGCACTTAAAAACGATTTGCTAGAGCCTGACGTATTTTTTATACAAGTCGTGGCTCTTTTTTTATTCCTCTAAAATCCATCTGCATATATAGCTGGGGCTTGTCATATATTTTATACAAGCACGCCACTATAAACCATAACCATTTATAGTCACAGGAATGTAAAACTGTCCAATTATTGCGCAGCAATTTTTGTGCAATACAAGGAAACCGTGACACAGCGTTCTGCGGCGGCGGTGCGCAAAGAGTAAGCAAGAATGGACGGTTTTGCGTTCCTGTGACTATAAGTGTTAGGAGACTATTTTGAGATGAAAAGACTATATCAAAAAAAGGAGACTCTTTCATGCTACTTAGAGTAATCGGAAGCCTTGCGGTTTTGTTGGGCTGTACAGGGCTTGGTTTGTATTATTCTTCAAAAGAAGGCTTTCGTATAAGCGAATTGCTGGAACTAAAAAAAGCACTACTTATTCTTGCATCAGAAATTGAATATATGCGCACTCCCCTAAGTATTGCCTGTGCCAACATTGCCAAGCGTACAGAAAATACGACACATGCTTTGTTTCACATGTTTGCAGAAAGCTTGGCAAATAGCGAAGGGCAAACAGCGTATCAGTTATGGACAGAGGCGACTACGGGCATTAAAGCAAAATCCTTTATGGCAGAAGAAGATTTTTCTGCTATAGACAGTTTTGGCAAAACCCTAGGCTATTTGGACAAGCAGATGCAGCAAAACGCAATAAATTATACATCTAATTATATAGATGAAAAAACAACAGAACTGCAAATTCGCAGTAATAAAAGCAAACGTATGTACCGCAGCCTAGGCGTTATTTGCGGGCTGCTTATAACAGTTATATTATGGTAAAACGGCTATTAGGAAGAGGAATGTTAAATGGATATAGGCGCACTTTTTCAAATTGCGGCAGTAGGGATTTTAGTTGCGGTACTAAACCAAGTGCTAATACGCGCAGGTCGTGAAGAACAAGCTATGATGATTAGCCTTGCCGGGATAGTTTTAGTATTATTTTGGGTAATCCAATATGTTAATGAACTGTTTACCGAAGTGCAGACGATTTTTAATTTATAAGCGTAAAAGCTTGGTAACTTCCTCGGCAACTGTAGCCATTACCTCGTCTACAAGTTCTGTACGTATTTTTTGGCCTTCGTATTTGTCCATCAAAATTGGTTTGCCTATGTGTATGTGTATCTTGCCGCGGAAGCGAAACGGCCCCGTTATTCCCAAAGGAACAATAGGCGCACCGGATTTTAACGCAAAGACCGCCACACCGCTTTTTGCATTGTCAAAATCTGTCATGCGTGTGCCCTGAGAAAATATTAAAAATCCTTCGCCTTTTTTCAGAAGATTCATCGAATGGCGATATGCTTTCATATCCGCCATTTTTCTGTTTACGGGAAACACGCCAATAGAACTTAAAAATACACCCAGTGGGCGAAATTTAAACAATTCTTGGTTTGCCATAAAGTTTAGCCTACGCTTGCTTATTGCCGCCAAAGCAATAGGGTCGTATGCACTTATATGGTTTCCGCACAACAAAAATGCCCCTTCTTTGGGTATGTTTTCTCTGCCGGAGTATTCTACACGGTATAATATTTTGGTTACGATTATTGCTACGATTCTTACGAATTTGTAGAACATTGCAATATCTCCTTTGCATATTTAACAATTTTTGCTGCCACTTCTTCCGGGTTCATATGGCCGGTGTCGATAGCAATTGCATCATCGGTTTTAATAAGGGGGCTTATAGGGCGGTTTTTGTCAATTTTATCTCTGTCAATTGTCTCCTGTAAAATTTGCGCAAAATCGGAGGATTCTCCTTTGCTTTTTTGCTCCATTGCGCGACGGTTTGCCCGTATTTCGGGCGAAGCATCAAGGTATATTTTTACTTGTGCCCATGGCAGAACATGACTGCCAATATCCCTGCCATCCATTACTACAGAAGAGGTTTTTGCCATCTCGCGCTGCAAGCCAACCAATTTTTCACGTATTTTTGAGTTTACCGCAATTACCTGAGACGCCAGCGCAGATATTTCTTGAGTGCGCAGCAGATTAGTAACATCCTCCCCGTTCAAAAAAACATGCTGCACACCATTTTTGTAATGCAGATTTATATCTACATCATCTATTTCTTTAAGGTTAGATTTATTGTTTTGCAAATAGTAAAGTGCCGTAGCACGATACATTGCACCTGTATCAATGTAGGTTATGCCCAACATATTTGCAACAAGTTTTGCGGTTGTGCTCTTCCCTACTCCTACCGGGCCGTCTATGGCTATGGCAAAGTTGTTAGCTATCATCTTTCATCAGTCCTTTTACAGGCTATCCACTTTAATAGATAGCTCACATTAATAAAAACAGTGTAGCATGTATACAGGGTTATTTCTATACGAAATTCACTTTTCTCAGCAGTTAATTTATTAGGAAGACGGTTTTACGTTCCTGTGACTATAATATGCCCGTCATTACTAGAAGGGATTTACCCCTGCGAAGGATCGTAAGCGAAATAAACGCTACCAATCCTGAAGACGCACTGGCGGCCATTATACATTTTTACATAGTTCTTTCAGTTTAAATGGATATCACACATCACACATACTTGTGCGAACAAGATATATAAAATCCCAACTTACTCGCGTATTATTATGCTGTAAATGTATTAATGCAATATGCAATAGGAATAATTTTTAAATAACCAAAAATAAATCCCAAAAAATTCTCAAAACGTTGTTGATTTTTATGAATAAATGATATATCATTCGAGTGTGAGGATATTTGCATGTTGCAACATATACTAATAAGTTTGCGTGATTTACATATTCAAGAGGAAGTTTGAGGTAAAGTATATGGGTAAAAGAAAAGGAAAACACGTGCAGTCTCGCAATAGCAGGATTTTTTTCGGAGGCACACCAGCAATTTTACTTACCGCAACATTAATTTTATTTACTGTGGTACTAGATGTACTCATACCATCACGCGAAAATAATAAATATAGCGAATATGTTGTGGCATGGGTCAATGGCGAACCTGTTACTATCGACGAATATATACGCGCTATGCACCGTTCACGTTCTTCTGTAGTTTCCAGCTTTTTAGTACGCGGGCGTTGCCAAAGCGAGCCTGATTTTTGGAACATTCCAACAGACGGCGAAACCCCACTTGAAGCATTAAGGCAAGCAGCTCTTGACTCGTTAACCGAGACAAAAGTCATACTTGCGCTGGCTCGCGAGGGGGGCTTTATAGGCGATGTTTCACAAGAAGCAATACTGGCCAATTTGGAAGACGAAAACATACGCAGGGCAGAAGCAGTTGCCGCAGGACAGGTTATCTACGGTCCACAGCAGTTTACTGAGGATGTGTATCTGGACTTAGTTATTGCCGATATACGAGCCATGCTTCGTGTGAATGCAGAAGAAACCGCCAACTTCACAGAAGAAGAACTGATGGAAAATTTTGAACGATACTGGGCAGGACAGATAAACAACCCGGGAGTATATTCCATAAGAAAGATACATGTATCCTTTGCCTACTCACACGAGGCATCCGCAAGGTCTAACGCAAATGCAATACTAGGACGCATACAAGAAGGGGCGGATTTTGACGGCCCTTGGAATTATGCGGAAGTGATAGACCAATACCTTAGCGGAATGCGCGGCATGGGTCATCAAGATCAAGCTCCAAGTTTATCGGCTTTGCAAGATCTTGAAATTGGCGACATTTCCGATGTGTATCGCGATGAAGGCGGATATTCCATACTTAAATTTGTAGACTTATTCGACGTAACCTATCACACATTTGCAGAATCACGTTTTAGTATCTCTAACGCCATGGCAGGCAGGGCATTCGAAGAATATTTGCAAAACCGTATTGGTCAAGCAACGGTTAGCGTAAACAGCGACCTCTTTGAACGGATTAACGAGGATGGAGTAATTGCGACATCATAAGTACAACCAAAATATACAAGAACACTAATATTTTCAGGAGGTGGTTATGTGACGTAGCTACGCCGTGCAAGACCAAACACATAGTTAATTTAAAATTAAAAGAAGAGGTGAAAGAAAGTGAAACTAAGACATCTTGTGAAAAAAGTAATTGCATTATTGCTAATTGTTACAATGGTAGCTGGCATGTTTACATTTCCTGTTTCAGCTGCAACTGAATGGCAATATGCCGATTTGGCATACGAAGCCTCGGTTATTCCGAATACGACCTCGATTTGGCGTATGCCGAAAATTATGTAAGTCCCGCTCCTGTGTTCGTAGATCCTTTACCAGTTTCCGGAAGGATGCAACCATTCTCTACCGAAGTTTTATACAGTGGCGACACGCGTATTGCTGTTGGCGGTGGGTATGGGTATCGCTGGGAAAACCATGCAGGCATTGACTATCGCTTTCTTTACTATGGAGCCGATTATACATTAAATTTTGACGGCATTGGCCTAGAAGTTTGGTTCCACTGGCGAAACCATAGTAACAGCATGGCGGGCATAGTAAATGGTAACTCGTTTGGCGTTCACCCACCAATGTATTACCCGTTCAACTGGGACGCATTTTTTTGGGGGAGCCATTTTTATACCGGAGACCTTTCTAATGGCGATGCTCCACATACTTTTACGCTAAGAAATCACGATTGGAACTTTATACTCGAGCACAGAATGGCTGCTGTTCATGCTTTTGTTATTCGCAGAGCACTTGAACTGCCTACACCTGTATTGGTAACCGATGGTTCAAGTGTATCTATAGACAATATTTCGGATTTCATACCTGTTCATGGTTGTGCCATTGGGTGTCCATCCCTTGGAGACGATGCCTGTCTCCCTGGTGATTTAGTGCGCTGGCCTACTCATACTTGCATAGGTAACAATATCAACCATGACTTCGGTCCATTAGAATTCTCATATAACAACGGTGCTACTTGGCATGTATACGATACAAACACAGGTATAACAGGAGTTGCCCAAGGTCTTGACCTAATAGTCCGGTTTGGCGGAAGCGCGGAATTTTACCCAAGCAGCCCATCAAGCCCGGCTACAGTGCCTGGCACATTCCCGTCAGCACCACAGCCTGCAGCACCTATATTCGCAGAACGCGCCCTTGGCGTTGCTGAAATTTCAAACTTCAGCACTTTTGATGCAGCCACATACGGTTCATTACAATTTAGGCTTAACGGCGAAGGTGCTTGGGCAATTTACGATGACGCAACCGGAATCATAGTTCCTGCCCCGGGCAATTACTTTATAGAAGTAAGATTCGCTGGCAGAGTTGGCTATTTTGCGGCAGGCCCTGCTATATCTTCAAACACCGCATTCATAACTGCGCCTGATGGCAGACCTATTCCTGCAGGTGTAATTGAAACCCTTGGCGTAGGCTCTCCTCTTGACCCAAGAATAACCCAAAGCAGACCATTCTGGTTCGATTCTGGAGCAGGTGCACATCTGATGAATTATGCCAACGATTATATTGACTTCACATTTACAGGAACCGGCGTATCCATGAGAGTGCACTGGTTTACCTTTTCTCACTACCAAGGCACGACCGGTACAATGCAAATAGGCGACATTACAGTACCATTTACCGTAACCGGCGCATACAACGCCTCGCATAACATGCCTATAGCCGAAATAACTGGTCTCCCATATGGAGAGCATACCGTAAGAATTACCAACACTGGCGGCGGCGTGCTTACCGTTTGGATCCTTTTTGTACATGGCCCAATAACACCTGACGCGCCTGAATTGGCAAACAACGGCGGTACTGTATTTATCGAAAACTACCCAACCGATTTTGCCGATGGTATTGCCGATTTTGGCTTACTACAGTTCTATGTTTCGCCCATTGAAAATTTGGTTGAAGGCCAATTTACCCCTGGAGGATGGCAACTGTATACAGACGCCGGCTTCCCCGGTGTGGCAGGACAGTTTGTTTATGTACGCTTTGGCGGAAATACCGATTGGCGCTACAGCTTCCCAAGCGTTGCGACAGTTATCCCATTTGCAAGACTGGAAAATGACACACAACCGACAACGCCTATAATTGCGAGACGTGCACCTGGCGTATTGCGCATTACAAATTTTGATACCTATGCCGCCGACATAAGCCAATTTGGTCCATTGGAATTTAGGCTAAACAACGAGGGTGATTGGATAGTTTACGACCATATCGCCGGCATAACTGTTCCGGGTGGCAACTATTACTTCATAGTTGTAAGGCATGCAGGCAATGACGAATTTTCACCCGGTTTGCCATCAGACGATTCCAACGTCGTATATGTAGACATTCCAAGACCAAGGCCACATCATGAATTTGAAGGCGTGGTAAACACAGACCCACGTATACGCTGGACAGGTACATGGCATGACTCTAACCCTGATTTGGGACCGGGCGGCCTTAGAACCCTTACCCTAGCGGGACAATATAGCGAACTTACCTTTACAGGAACTGGCGTTACTGTTTGGATGCATTGGTTAAACGGGGGATATGGCATTGAGTTTGCAGCGCAAATAAACAATGAACCCCCTGTACACTTTATCCATAACGCTTATACACATCCACAATTCTTAGGCCTTCCGTATGGGGAGCACACCATAAGAGTTACTCGTATTAGTGGTGGTGGCGGAAGTCCAGCAGTTAATCAATTTATTCTGTTTGAACCTATACTACCTGCAACACCTGAACCGGTATACGATAACGGATATATCACAATTGCCAACATAGCCGACTATGCTACAACCTTTGGTTCTGTGCAGTTCTATGTGGGGGCACATGGCAACCACCACTTTATTGCATTGGATGATGCCAACTGGCAAAATTATACAGGCAGCTTCCCAGGTGCACCAGGTCAATTTGTTTACCTACGCTTTGGCGGCAATGCTACATGGCGTTACAGTTATGCTTCTGCACCAGCAACCACAAGCGCGGCAAACAATATACAAGCGATAACACCTATCATTGCAGAACGCACCCCCGGTATATTGTATATAACAAACTTTGCCGACTACGCTGCAGACATAGCCGAATTTGACCCACTACAGTTTAGGTTAAATAATACAGGCGACTGGATTTACTATGACCACGGATCTGGCATTCCAATTCGCGAAGCCGGAAGTTTTTTCATTGTTGTAAGACATGGCGGCAATTTAGCTTGGGCACCAAGCCTTGCGTCCGAAAATTCTAACACTGTGCAAATAGCCGAACCTGACACTAGAATTCGCCCACTTCAACTCAAAAGATATGTTTTCAACACAGACTCTCGCGTATTCTGGAGCGGCGGACACCACGATACCAATCCAGATTTAGGTCCGGGTGGGTTGAAAGGACTTTTATACGCCGGCCAATATTTCGAATTAACTTTTACCGGAACAGGCGTTGATGTGTGGATGCACTGGATTTCTTCCAGCTATAACATCCCGTTCTCGGTGCAAATAAATAATGAAGCTCCCGTACATTTTGTTCATAACGGTAGCAACCATCCGGACTTCCATGGTCTCCCATACGGTCAGCACACAATAAGAGTTACCCGTACCGGCGGCGGCGGTGGGATGCTTGGCGTTGCAAGATTTGTTCTTATTGAACCTAGAGTACCAGCAACCCCTGCATTTGCGTTAGACAGTAATGTTATTAGAATTGAAAATTACTCTGCTGCTTTTGCCGCAAACGTTACAGATTTCGGTACATTACAATTCTTCGTTTCACCAAATGGCAACCTTACGCTACAACAATTGCATTCTGTAGCTTGGCAAGACTACACAGCAGCAGGAATCCCAGAAAATTCTGCCGGGTTTATATACTTGCGCTTTGCAGGCAACGCCAACTGGCTTGCAAGTTATGCCAACACACCAACAGCTATAAGACAGCAAAACAACACACAGGCAATAACACCTGTAATTGACCGTCGTGGCCCTGGCATTTTGACTATTACAAACATAGCTGATTATGCCGCAGATATAGCTCGTTTTGGTCCTTTGCAATTTAGACTAAACGACGAGGGCGACTGGATTGATTATAACAGTGGTGCAGGCATCACCGTTCCTGGAGCAGGAATTCATACCATAGTTGTTAGACACGCAGGAAATAACAGCTACATGCCAGGTCTTGCTTCCGACGTTTCTAATCCTGTTACTATTGACTCCTATGACTTAAGACTAATGCCTTACTCTATGTCTCGGGTAATGGGTCGCAATACCGGTGGCGTTTTAGCGGGACTTCCCGCTACAGGTGTAAGTTATCTTACAGACTATGTTCATCCTCTAACCTCTTGGGGGGATTTATGGAATGGTGCATCCTTATACAGTACCGCGCCGGGAACAGGAAACATTTATTTTGAAATGCCATTTACCGGTATTGGCTTCCAAACAGTTCATATGGCAGGCGGCGGACGTTATCCGCAAACCAATGGATCGTTTGACATGTTTATCAACGGTGTATTCCATGGCAATGTAGATTTAAATGCAACAAATCCAGATGTTTGGTATTTTGCAGTTGTTGTGGATGGCCTACCACAAGGCGACCATGTACTTCGCCTTGTTAAAACCGGCGGCGGCGGTATGAACATCGTATCCATAACCATTTTTGAAGAATTGGTTATGCCTGCGCCTGCTTTTGAAATAATAGGCGACAATGTTTTCATACTTGACATAAGCGAGTACTACACTTCAAGATTTGGTGTTGGTCACAACAATTACGGACCGCTTCAGTTCTCTACGGATGGCGGGTTAACGTGGGTTGGCTATAACCCAACAACAGGGTTTGGCACAATTGACGAAGTAGACGGACAGTCTATTATGTTACGTTTTGGTGGTACAGACAGCTTCTTGCCTTCAAACCCATCCAACGCAAGGATATTTGACCGTAACCTAACCTACCGCACATTTGATATAATTTTTGATGTAGACTTTAATGCGGCTCCTGGAGTAGCTCCTGCAAATATGCGTTATATGGAGCGTTACTATATTACTCTACCTTCTATCGAACGCTCTGGCCACGTATTTTTGGGCTGGTTCTTAGACGGCGGAAACCGTGACGGAATAAGGGCTGGCGGCGTAGGCGATCTGTTTACACCACAACTGGGCGATGGTGATAATCCTTCCGATTACGGTAATGTACGTCTTATTGCAAGATGGGAAGCGCAAATAATCGTTGGGCGTAGGATATATGTAAGCTCATCTTTGGGTAACGACGGCAACAGCGGCCTTACCCCATATGCCCCGATTCAAACAATTGAGCATTTGAACAGTTTCGTATTACACCCAGGTGATACAGTTTTATTCAGACGCGGCGACACATGGTTGAACCAAAATGTGCTTCAAGGCGGCTTGGTACATGGCTGTAACCTTGGTTACAATGGTTCTTATTATTGGAGAATCCGCGGTGCGGGCACAGAGTCTTCACCTGTACGTATTGTCGCATGGGGTCCTGAAAACTTGCCAAGACCGGTTATAAACGGCTCAGGCAGACACACTACCCTATATATTTCCTCCAATTTCTATGGCGGCGTACGTCAGGGTAATCACATTGTAATTAGCGATATTCACCTTAAAAATAACGACGTATCTGATGGTATACGCGAACGTAACCGCCGCGGTATTTTCATTTCCACCTGGGAAGGCGAAACCATTAGCGGTATACACCTGATTGACATGCACGTTAGTGAAATTCAAGGTGCAGCGTGGCATAACGATGTTAGTAACGTAGGCGCAAGGCCTACGGATTGCCCGCATTGCACCTATGAAGACCGTTACCGCCCAATGCCTTGTCATATCTTTTTCGGACAGTGGCATTTGAGTATTGCCATAGGCATGAACGGTAATGCACCTATCCATGACTTGCGTATTGAAAGCATATACTTGTTTGATGTTGGCGGATACGGCATTAACTTTGCATTAGGTCCCAGCACTCGCAATTCTGTCTTCCGTAATAACGTAATCCGCAACACGGGCATGGACTCTCTAAATGCTAATTTTGATATGGTTGAGTTCAACGCCTTCTACGACAATGCCCGCTTCTGGACTACTTTCCGCCCCAATGACGGTACCCCGGATTGGAACAGGTTCCGCAGACAATGGACCTGTATCATGTACGGAACAGATAACATGGTTATCCAATTTAACGTATTTGCCAGGGCACGCTACGATCATGACTCTATGGCAATTGACTGGGATATGGGTGTTTATGGCACCACTGTTGCGCAGTTCAACTTCTCCCATGATAACGAAGGCGGCTTTGTAATGATGTGGCCGGGTACCCCGCGTCCATATGTGGATGCCGCAATTGTACGCTACAACATTAGTGTTAATGACGGTAATGCCTTGTGCATATTCATGTATTACGGTAACTATGCACACCTTGGGTACCATACCCAAACTGGTACTGTTCAAGCAGGCTGGGAAGGTTTGTTTATGTACAACAACACCTTCATCAAGAACAACGGGTACAATATTGGCGTATATGCTAACCAAACATTGCATATGTACAATAATATTTTCTGGGTTGACAATTTGTTAACTCCTGTGGACGGCTCGCCATATTTGTTTAACCAGTATATTGCCACATTCTTCGAAAGCTTTGACTGGAGTCAAAACCCACCAACGCCGGCTGAAATTTCACTTAGCCATAATGCTTTCTGGGGCTATAATCGCCACGGACAGCCTGCGCCAATGCACTGGTCCGCTATAGACCTTGACGCAAACCTTATCCATGCCGATCCAATGTTTGTAGGACCAATCCCATTGGCTTCTGCAACACCATGGCGTACAATGCATACCTTTAATCCGGATGGCAGTTTTGAGTTAAGCAACACACTTCACCAACTTGGCGCACCTTATATGCTGCAAGAAGCCTCTCCGCTTAGGGGCGCAGGCAAAATCATAACTTCTGATTTATTACTTGCGGCATATCCAAATGCGAATGTAGAGCTATTCTATTTTGGCAAAGGTTATGACTTCTTTGGTAATCCGATTCCGCCAAACATGCCACCAACAATCGGCTTCCACGAATTGCAAACAGTTGAACAGCATACCGTTACCTTCTACAACGATGACGTTCTCCACTATACGACTACGGTATATAGCGGCAACATGGTGGCTCCTCCGGAGAACCCGCAAGAACGTCCAAATTATACTTTTGGCGGCTGGGAAACTGAAAGCGGAGAGTTGTGGAACTTTGACACAATTATCACCGCAGACTTAAGGCTAAGCGCCAGATGGACTTCTAATTTAGGCTGTGACGCTTGTGACGATGCAGGCGACGTATGCTGTATAGAATGCGGCTTCCATTATGAAAACTGCGAAGTTGAAGGTTGTCCGTGTCCAGTTTGTCAATACCTTGCATGGCGTGAAGCTATCGCAGAACAAGAAAGATTGTATCGCGAATACCGCGAATGGCGTGAGGTTATCGAAGAACAAGAAAGATTATATCGTGAATACCGTGCATGGCGCGACGCTATCGAAGAACAGGAAAGATTATATCGCGAATACCGTGCATGGCGCGACGCTATCGCTGAACAAGAAAGATTGTATCGCGAATGGCGCGAATGGTTATGTGCTACCGGACAGTGTGGCGGATGCAATATTTGCGACTAAAAATTAGTTTTTAATCTTTACAAGCGCGTGTTAATTTAATAATTTTGAGCGTAGCGAGGGCTGTTGCAAAACAGACATTTTGCAACAGCCCTGTTGCTACGTTCCTTACAATAGACGTTGCAGCTAAATTATATACATAAAAAGGGAGACAAACTCATGAGTTTATTTTCAAAAAACAATAAGATACATCTAATTGGTTATTCGCATCTTGACCCCGTTTGGCTTTGGCGTTGGCAGGAAGGATATGCCGAAATAAAAGCAACCTTCCGCTCCGCATTAGACAGAATGAAAGAGTTTCCCGACTATATTTTCACATGTCCCTGTGCTTCATATTACCAATGGGTTGAAGAAAACGCCCCGGACATGTTTGCAGAAATTGTCGCTCGTGTAAAGGAAGGCCGGTGGTGTGTTATTGGCGGCATGTGGAACCAGCCGGATTGTAATATCCCGTCAGGCGAATCTTTTGCGCGTCATTTCTTGCTTAGTCAAAGATATTTTGTTGAAAAATTCGGCTTCCCAGCTAAGGTAGGATACAATGTAGATTCCTTTGGCCACAATGCCTCTATGCCTAAGCTGCTTAAAGCCGCGGGAATAAATAATTATGTAATGATGCGTCCTGATATGACCGAAAATCCGAACATTCCGGAACAGGCCTTTTGGTGGGAAGCAATGGATGGAAGCCGTGTATTAACATACAAAATCGCCAACGGCTATTGCAGCTATATCCACCATGAAGGTTCATTTGAAACCGAATATGAAGAGGAAAAGGCCAAAAGCAGTATTGAAATTGCCGATAAAGCAAAACATGCAACCATGTATTTTTATGGTGTTGGCAACCATGGGGGTGGCCCTACAATTAAATCCCTTAACACCCTTGAAAAATTGCGGAGCGGTTCTGGTGGGGAGCGGTTTGTTTTCAGCTCTCCCGATAAATATTTTAACGAAATTTGCCATTTACCCAGTTTGCCAGAATGGTTTGGTGATATGCAACATCACGCCAGTTTATGTTATTCGGCATGTTCAGAAATTAAGCGAAATAACCGCCGTGCGGAAAATCGATTAACCTCGGCAGAAAAATACGCGACTCTTTCCGGCGCATTAACCGGCTACACAATGCCAGCAAATGAAGTGGACACAGCATGGCAAAATGTGTTGCTAAATCAATTCCACGATATAGCTGCAGGTTGTAGTATCCCCGAAGCATATGACGACGCGCGAGAAGCCCATGGCGAGTCGTTAAGCATTGCGGGCAGGGTTCAAAATGCCGCCGTTCAGCGTCTTTCATGGGCGGTAAATACATCCGTAAATGGCAGAGATATAAGCGACAAAGAAGCGGATTGGCAATTTTGGGGAAGCAAAGATTTGGGAACGCCTATTATTGTTTTTAACCCGCTGTCATGGGAACGAGAGATACCTGTCAGGGTAAGCCGTTCGATATGCCGCGTTACAGATGAAAATGGCACCGACATACCGTTTCAACGGACGAGAGCCTCTAGGATGGATAATACCACTGGCAAATGGGATGCTATTTTCCAAGCCACTGTGCCTGCTATGGGCTGGCGTTTATACTGGGCATATTTAGGGAAGACCGAAGCCACGGAAACCGCAAATGAGCCAATAATCGAAAATGAATATCTTCGTTTAGAAATAGACAGCACAACGGGACATATCCGCAGTTTATACGACAAGAAAAATAGCAGAGAAATTTTTGCTAAAAATGCCGCAGTTCCATTTGTAGTTAACGTAGCACATGCAGACACATGGGGGCATGGTTTGTTTGAATTCCGCGATGAAATTGGGCAATTTGGCAATGCAAAGGTAAAACTTATAGAGTCCGGTCCGGTTCGTTCGGTAATTTGTGTTGAATCTTTTTATGGTGCATCCATATTGCGGCAAGAATTTATTTTATACGCAGGTGCGAACCAGATTGAAGTTGATGTCAAACTTGATTGGCGTGAGGAGTATAAACTGCTTAAATTATCCTTCCCGGTAAACGTGAAAAATGAACCGATAGCTGTGTACGATGTGCCTTTCGGTTTTGTGGAACGCAAAGCAGATGGGTTGGAGGAATCCGGACAAATGTGGCTGTACACTGGCGACGGCGAAAACGGAGTAGCCTTGCTAAACGACGGCAAATATGCTTTCGATGTACTAAAAAACGATATGCGAATGACAATTGCAAACGGTTCCGCATTTGCAGACCATTACGGACAGCATCTGCGGGATAATGCAGAAGCATTTTTAGACCATGGTATTCAACACTTCAAGTATGCTTTGCTTCCTCATTCCGGAGACTGGAACTCTGCAAATATTGTAAAAGCCGCTATTTCCCTTAATACAGAAGAAACTCATGTGGCCGAAACATATCACGACGGTCCGTTACCCGGTATATTTAAAGGTATCCATGTGTCAGCTAACAACATAGTAATTACCGCCATAAAACCCGCCGCAGATGGCGACGGCATTATTGTTCGCGGATATGAAACCGAAGGGCGCGAAACAGATGCTACAATTGATTTGTTATTTGCGAGTACGAGTATTTCAACACATTTTAAACCATACGAAGTTAAAACCTTTAAAATTTTCGAAAATTCCAATATCGAATCAGTTGATTTGTCTGAATTTTCTGTCATATAACCGTCAAAATAGTTTTAGAATGTGGAATTTCATGATATAATAAGGTAATTTTAGATTTAACGAATCTAAGTAAAAAAGAAAGGACATGATTATGTCGGTAAAAATTATTAGCGAACCTATTTTAGGAATGCCATGGGAAGACAAACCTAAAAACATTGTAAACGCCCCTGTTTGGCGTTACTCCGAAAACCCAATTATCAAGCGTAACCCTTTTCGTGGTGTGGCACGAATATTTAATTCCGCCGTTATGTACTATGGGAAAGATGATACTCCATATATAGGGGTGTTTCGTGGCGAAGGGATAAACGGGATGCCAAGTATATATTTGGGTCGGAGCCGTGACGCAATTAATTGGGAATATGACGGAAAAGAAATTGAATTTGTAAACGAAGCTGGAGAAGTATGGAACCCGACATGTGCATTTGACCCTCGTCTGATCCAAATTGACGACAAGTATTATATTATTTGGTGTCACTTTAACCATGGTTCAACCATAGGGCTTGCATGGACAAAAGATTTTAAAACATTTACTAGGCTGGAAGACCCTCTCTTGCCCCATAACCGTAATGCTGTGCTATTCCCGCGAAAAATAAACGGTAAATATGTAATGATGAGCCGTCCAAGCGATACCACTCACACCCAATTCGGTGATGTTTTTGTGAGCGAAAGCCCGGATCTTATTCACTGGGGGAAACATCGTCATATGCTTGCCAAAGGCGGAGCCAAAGGTTTTTGGTGGGAAGATCTTAAAATTGGTGGCGGTCCTGCACCAATAGAAACTAACGAAGGCTGGCTTGTTTTCTACCATGGTGTACAAAATTCGTGTAATGGCTTTGTGTACAGCATGGGGGGTGCAATTGTGGATATAGATGACCCAAGCATAGTAAAATACCGCTGCGACGCATTTTTGCTTACCCCAGAAGATTGGTACGAAACTTGCGGCAACACACCAAATGTCTGCTTCCCTTGCGCTACGCTATGTGACCCTGACACTGGGCGTATTGCAATATATTACGGTGCGGCAGATACTTATGTTGCTGTGGCGTTTACAGAGGTAAATGCGATAGTTGATTATATCAAGGAGTATTCGCAATAAATACAACATGGCACTTGAGACGAGTTTTTGCAATCTCATCTCAAGTGCCCTTTTTATTTTTGGATAAATTGATTTACAGCGACGGCAAAAATATCACAACTTCAAATGCATCGCCACGCAGGCGTATGGTTAAATTGCCATGCATATGCTCGACCAAGCTTTTGGCAATATGAAGCCCAAGGCCGCTGCCTTCGCTATGGCGTGCTAAATCGCCACGGATAAACTGCTCGGTTAGAGTTTCGGCAGGGGTATCTATCAAATTTGCAGAAGTATTACGCAGTGTGAAAACAACACCTACCAAAGCAGTTTCAATTTCTGCAAAAACTCTGGTTCCGGGTAAAGAATATTTTGCCGCGTTCGAAAAAATATTTTCCATTGCGCGAAACAGATGGCGACTGTCGGCCATTACATATAGCGGCAAATCAGGCTGCCGAAGTATTATTGTTAGGCCACGTTCGTCAAAGATATCGCTAAATTCCCCCGTTACCTGGCCCAACATTTCTATAATATCCAAGGGTTGGATGTCCATTTTTATAGCCCCGGTACTTGCTTGTGATGCATCAATCAAATCGCTTAAAAGCTGCTTTAGGCGTATCGCTTTTTTGTCAAGGACGTCTATATATGAAGCCGCTTCGCCCTGCAATTCTAATTTTTTTAGCAGGTGGGTGTAATTGATAATGCTGGTTAGCGGCGTACGGATATCGTGTGATACATTTGTAATTAACTCTGCTTTAAACCGTTCCGACCGCAATTTTTCTGCGTTGGCAACCGTGTACTGCGCAGAAAGGCCAAGCACAAAAGACGCAAAAAAATTAAGTGCGCAAAAAAACAAAGCTATACAAATAAGTACAATTACAACCGACGAAAGGGTCCAACCCCACATCCAAAAAACCGAAGCAAACATAAGAATACGGTTGCCTGTAAGCAAGCCAATCATACTTAAGCACTCTGTAAACAAAATGGCAAGCAAAAGTGTTAGCTGTACTCCCATTGCAATTTTTGCCACAAAAACATTTTGCAGGCCAAAAAAACGCCACCAGTAAAGAGTGCTTGTCAAAGAGTTATCACGTATACGAAGTACTGTTTGTACAAGCAAAAAAACAATGCTTAAATACGCAAATACCGGCAAAAAGAAAATTATATAAATTGAAAACGGCTGCATAAAAGTAACCCTAGTGCCAAAAGCAAACAAACATATACAAAGCAAAAATATTAGCGAAACATCAAGTTTGTGAAGTACTGTGGTTTTGCTGCGGGTATGCCACACCCCATACAGTAAAATAGCAATGCTAATAATAAAAACAGGAATGGCAAAAATACGAACATATCCTGAAAAATACAAAGGCCCCACTATTCGTGACACGTAAAAATTAAATGAGTTGTTTACACTGCGCACCCAATTAAAGCTTGCAATAAATCCAAGCATCATAAAGGCGGCTTTTGCTACCGGATGTGTCAAAAACTTTAGCATCATACCAGCTTCACCATTTTATAGCCAAGGCCGTATACAACCTTCAAATACCGCGGCTCTTTTGGATTAATCTCAATTTTTTCACGGATATTTCTTATATGAACGGAAACTGTTTTGGATACATGAAAGGGCGGCTCGTCCCAACAGGCTTCGTATATTTGATCTGACGAAAATACCCTATCAAGGCTGCCCATCAGAAATTTTAGTATACGATACTCCATTGCGGTTAGCTGAACCTCTGCGTCGTCTACGCTAACTCGTTTTTGCTCGTCGTCAAGCACAAGTCCACCCGTTTGGTACACATGCTCAGATTGGGGAGCCTCTTTCATACCGCCAAGCCTGGCGTATCTGCGCAAGGCGGCTTTAACGCGGGCTAAAAGCTCCACAGGGTTAAATGGTTTTACGATATAATCGTCGCCGCCCATATTTAAACCTAGTATACGGTCTGTATCTTCACCTTTTGCGGATAAAAATACTATTGGAACATTGTTGTTTTTGCGTATTTCCACTGCGGCAGAAATGCCATCCATTACAGGCATCATCACATCCAACAAAACAAGATGAATTGTTATGCCGTAACCAAAGGCGTCAACGGCCTCCTGACCGTTTGCCGCTTTAAAAACGGTGTACCCTTCTTGGTTAAGGTAGATTTCCAATGCGTATAGGATATCCGCGTCGTCGTCACAAATTAAAATGTTATACATACTATCACTCCATTCCAATGGGGCTCTGCCCCATACCCCGCTATGCAAAGTCTAGCAAAGCTTCCTCCGGGACGGGCAAAATGCCCGTTTTTTTCCCATGCCGTTATTACATACCCACCGCGGTTACTTGCAGAAACAATAAACTCCATGTTCTGCGGTACATAAAGCTGTACACCCGCAAACCGCTGGTATAATACATGATATATTACGCCATCAATGGCAACTGATATATGTTCGTTAGCTTCCAGATGTTCTAAATATTCTTCCAAAACCATGCGGTGTTCATGCATATACCATGCATGAACACGCCCAACATAACGAAAATGCCATGGTTCGTACGCTACACCCGTTATGTGAGTCATATCGTACGGATACCGATGTATTAGCCCATGCCGCCAAGCGTTTTGTTGTAACCACAGTGTATCCGCTCTGCCACTCATTTGGTCCATGGGTACACCCATTATCAGAATATCTGCCGCTAGGCCAAGTTGGTGTTCGCTATGCCCTGCGGGAAGAACGTATAGATGATTATAGGCCTCTACATATAATTCCTGTTGCCGATAAAAATCCCTAAACCCGCTGGTTACAAAAAACGAACCGACGTCCTGCCCTTCATAAAAGAGTGCAGATACTGCGTTAAGTGCCGTTGGGTGGAGAGTTATATCCGTTGCCCTAACCGGCACCGTCGGCCATGCATCCACCATTTGCGAAGGATCTATCGGACTGTTTACCGCCAATTGACGGTTTACTAATTTTAAGTATCCTGTATCATTAATTTGACTGCGATACCGTGGTACCAAAGGTATTGCACTCGGCTGATGCACTGGTTGAGCAGTGTCAAATGCGACATAAACCACCTCCGGAGGTCTTATTCTGCTTGTTATGAAAAATGCGGCAACAACAACTGTAATGCCTAATAACACAATTGCACGTTTTTTTAGCCTCACTCTGTATAACCCTTTCAAGTTGAAATGTTAATGATAGTATAAATCAAAATTGCAAAGTTGTGGAGGAGCAATTATAAAGATTGTTCAAATTAAGTTGTTATACTAGCCGGTTTCAGCTTAAGTGACAATACAGATCAATAGAGGTTGCACGTGAATCTAATTTACAGGTCTTACCATTCATTCTCCGTGATCTCTGTGTCTCTGTGAGGTATTTCATAAAAAATTTTCTCACAGAGGCACAGAGTCCACAGAGGAATTGAAGTCGTTTT
>Ga0123355_10001660_pt1 | contig 30968 bp, 21 predicted proteins | sample TergutEmb28metaG_3_FD_89872 | JGI IMG/M metagenome (GOLD analysis project Ga0123355, IMG submission 89872) | Embiratermes neotenicus P1 segment gut microbial communities from Petit-Saut dam, French Guiana - Emb289 P1 | ecosystem: Host-associated > Arthropoda: Insects > Digestive system > Gut ... | reverse complement strand
TCGACGCGGAGTGGAGCAGCCTGGTAGCTCGTCGGGCTCATAACCCGAAGGTCGTAGGTTCAAATCCTGCCTCCGCAATCCCCCCCATTTTCCCTGTAACCAATTGGTTGCAGGGTTTTTTATGTGGACAATTACAGATTATTGGCGTAAAATCATTATTACTTATGACAACGAGGAGGATATTACTATGCAAAGTAAAATCGACTGTATGCTCGAATCCATAAAAGAATACATAGACGATAAGAAAACGCGCAGTACGTTCAAAGCAACATTTAGCTACCAGTACTCGCAAAGCATTGCAAAAATGCGTTCCGAGGACCCGGACTTTGCGGAAGCAATGAACTACTACATTATAGATACAGGCATTAATGTCGGCGGGCATTTATCTGACGGGGCGTTTAAAGCCCTTATTAGACTGCGCTACAACGAGTTGCTGGACACGCGCTACGTAGAGTTATGAAATATTTTATTGTAGACGCCTTTGCGAGCGAGTTATTCAAGGGCAACCAAGCTGGCGTATGTTTATTGGATGAATGGCTGCCTAACAATTTAATGCAAAAAATCGCGTTCGAAAATAATTTGTCCGAAACAGCCTTTGTGGTAAAGCGTGATAATTACTACGACTTACGTTGGTTTACCCCCACCGTAGAAGTCGATTTATGTGGCCATGCAACTTTAGCGAGTGCTTTTGTAATTTTTAACTCCATTGACACAAATAAATTACATTTCAAAACCAAAAGCGGCCTACTGGTGGTAGAAAAAAAGGCTGACCTATTCGAAATGGATTTCCCATCCAGACCCCCTACTCCGGCCGACCTTACACGACAAATGTCAGAAGCTATTGGCGCACAGGCCTTGGAAGCGCATTTGTCACGGGATTTGATTTTGACTTTGGAAAACGAACAACAAGTCAAAAACTTAACCCCGGATTTTGACAAAATAATGCAACTAAACTATTTTGCTGTCGTGGTAACAGCCAAAGGCGACAAGGTAGACTTTGTTTCCAGATTTTTCACACCACGCGGCGGAGTACCGGAAGACCCTGTGACGGGTTCTGCCCATTGCTCATTAATTCCATTTTGGGCGGGGCGGCTGAATAAAGATAAAATGGTAGCCCGTCAGCTTTCCAAGCGTGGCGGTACACTTTTTTGCCAAAATTGTGATAGTCGCGTAAAAATTGCGGGGCAAGCGGTTCTATTTATGCAAGGAGAGATAATACTATGAGCAGACGAGACAAGCAGAATTATTACTTAGACATTGCAGAAACAGTGTCGCAACGCTGTACATGCCTGCGCAAGCACTATGGCGCAGTTATAGTCAAAGACGACGAAGTTATTGCCACAGGCTACGTTGGTGCGCCACGCGGCAGGAAAAACTGCACAGACATAGGCACGTGCATTCGCCAAGAGCGGAAGATTGGTCGCGGCGAACGATATGAAATTTGCCGCAGTGTCCACGCCGAAACAAACGCGATTATTAGCGCGTCAAGGAAGGACATGCTTGGCAGCACAATGTATATGACCGGTTTTGATATGAACACCGGAGGTTATATTGAAAACGCCAATAGCTGCACAATGTGCAAGCGGTTCATTATTAATGCCGGTATAACGCAAATAGTTATCCGCGACGACAAAGACAATTACAGGACAATAAATGTCGAGGATTGGATTACAAACGACGATTCACTGGAGCATATATATGGATACTAAAAAAATTTTAGTCACCGGCTTCGACCCTTTTGGTGGCGAAAAAATTAACCCCGCGCTGGAAGCCGTGAAGCAACTCCCGAACAGAATTGGCGATATAGAAATTGTGACATGCGAAATTCCAACCGTTTTTGGCAAAAGTACAAATGTGTTGTTGGCCGCGATAGAAAAAGAACGCCCCGACGCTGTGCTATGCATTGGCCAAGCTGGCGGCAGGCCCAATATTACAGTAGAACGTGTCGCAATAAACTGCGAGGACGCAAAAATAAAAGATAACGAAGGCAACCAGCCCGTTGACAGCAAAATTGCGCCCGACGGTTCGGCGGCCTATTTTACTACCCTTCCGCTTAAAGCAATGGTGCAGGACATGCTTGCGGTTGGGATTCCTGCCGCCGTATCAAATTCGGCAGGTACGTTTGTGTGCAATCATATAATGTACAGCGTCCTGCACTATGCCGCGCAAAACCGTCCCGACATGATAGCCGGTTTTGTTCACATCCCATATTTGCCACAACAGACTACCGACAAACCGTCTATGTCGCTTGACTGCATTCTAAAAGGGCTGGAATGCATGATAAAAACAATCGCGACATGATTTTAAGTGCCAGCAGGCGAACAGACATACCCGCATTTTATTCCGACTGGTTTTATAACCGCGTCAAGGAAGGCTTTGTGCTGGTTCGCAATCCAATGAATTTTCGCCAAATTAGCCGGGTAAAAATTACGCCGGATGTGGTGGATGGCATTGTATTTTGGACAAAAAACCCGGCACCAATGGTTGAACGATTATGCGAACTGAGCGGGTATATGTACTACTTTCAGTTTTCCGTTACACCATACGGCAAAGATGTGGAATTGAATTTGCCGCAAAAAAACACAGAGATAATTTCAACCTTCAAAAAAATTTCGCAGATAGTAGGCGCAGATAGGGTCATTTGGCGATATGACCCTATTTTGCTGAACGAGAAATGCACAACTAGCTACCATCTGCGGGCTTTTGAAAAAATTGCTACGGAACTACATAAGTACACGCAACGGGTTACGATTAGCTTCATCGACACAAAGTATAAAGGGCTAAAAGGCAATATGAACAAATTAAATTTGTCCAACTTCACTACCGAAATGCAAAAGGAGCTTGCGTATTCGCTTGCGGCTATTGCCCGGAAATACGGTTTGGCAATTGACGCTTGCGCCCCAAATATAGATTTGCAAGAGTGCGGCGTTATGCAAGCATGTTGTATTGATGGCAGGCTGTTTTCTAGGCTGTTGTCATGCGATTTGGACATAGAAAAAGATAAAAACCAGCGTCCCGGGTGCGGGTGTGCCGCAAGCATTGATATTGGTATGTATAATACTTGTTTGAATGGGTGCCTGTATTGCTATGCAAATTATAACAAGGCGGCCGTAGCCGGCAATTTTAGTAAACATAACCCACTTTCGCCGTTGTTGTACGGCGAGGTTTGCCCAGAGGATAAAATAACCGACCGGGATGTGAAAGTTTATAAACAAGTGTAAAAACAAAATCCAAGTTGTGACTGAGAGTCACAACTTGAAAATGGAGCGAGCATAAATGCCCAACCACAGACTAAAACATGAACTAACCGAAAACTATGGGATTTCCGCAAACACGTTTGAATTAATCAGCGATTATTGTGCAAGTGTATATATTGTATCTACGCCCAACAAAAAGTACGTATTCAAACTTTACCGTACCTTTGATACAGAAATTGCTTTGCAGTCCGCAAATATTATGGAATTTTTGTGGACGCAATCGTTTTCTGTTGTGCCAATTATCCATACAAAAAGTGGACACAACACCATAACCGTCTCTTTCCCGGAAGGCAATAGAGCAGGCGTTTTGTATGAATTTATAGACGGCAAAATGGGATATGAGTTGGATTCTGAATCTTACTTAACGAAAATTGGCGAGGCCATGAGCCTTATGCATACTCTAATGGAGAATTACGACAAACCAATTGTGCAATTGGGCAAAGAACATTATGTAGACCGCTATATAAATCTTATGAAAGAGTTCAACTATTCGCCGACAAAAATTGCCACACTCGAAGAGTTTGGAGACATTCTTTGGAACAATGTTGCCAAAACAAAACCCGGCTTTTGCCACGGCGACTTAAACGTTAGCAATTTTATTATAGCCCCGGACGGCCAATACTATATTTTCGATTTTGACTGCGCCGGTATCGCGTACCCGATTAAAGATATTTATTGTCTTTGTAATATGACGGAAACTATTTTTGACTTTAATATGGCAAATGTCGGAAATTATATTGATTCGACCGAAAAATTGAACTTGGTAAGGCAGGGTTACGAAAAACACCGCATTCTTGATGATTTTGACATAGCAGCGGTGTATTCATTTATTGGGCTTGGCTGCTACTGGTCTGCCGGGCAGAATAATAAGTACAGGCCGCTGATTGAAGGGAATAGGCGGTGGCTTAACGAGAAGTATTTTGATATTAGGTATGATTGGTTGATGAAGTGGCGGAAGCTTTGTGAAAAAATTTAATCCGCATATTTCTCCCCTACCCGCATAAACATAGTACATCAATACTATAGTAGGATTAAGTCAATAGAAGCGAGTGGCTTCAAGATTTAGTCCTATTTTTTTTACCATTCATCAAAACACAACTCCAACAATTTTTGTTTTTAGAGATATTTTCTCAATAATTTGAATATATCCTTTCAAATAAGTGCATAACTATTGCATACAGGAGAAAAATTTCAAATTTTTAAAATTTTTATTTGCATTTTGTGAGGATGGTGCTACAATGGAACAAGAGGTGAGTACAATGTTATTACAGTTTCGTGTAAAAAATTATCGTTCGATTGGCAATGAAATTATCGTTGATTTAGTAGCGGGCAAAGGGAGAGAAAATCCCCATTTTTTGATTACTCAAAATAACATTAAAATACTGCCAGTTGTTTCATTTTATGGTGCTAATGCCAGTGGTAAAAGTAATATTGTGAGTGCAATCTGTAAAATGTTTGAAAATATTGCGGACTCTGCTCGTAAAGGCGGTAGCGATACGTCGTTAACTATTCCGTTCTTATTTAACAATGCCTTATCTAATGAGCCGACCGAAATGGAAATGTTTATTGCACTCGGGGATCATGAGTGGCAGTATGGTTACTCCGTATCACGCACTGAAGTACATGAAGAGTGGCTATATTATCGCAAACTTTCAAAAAACAAAACAAAAACTTATATTGTGTTTGAACGTGAAGGAGATGAGATAAATTTTTCAAACGAGTATGAAAAATTCGCTGTCTATAAAAACTTTATTACAAACAATTTTTTAGCTATAAGTTTTTTGGGTAACTTGGAAAATAAAAATCCCTCTGAGGCCATGCATATTTTTAACAACATTGTTTTTTGGGCCAAGAATAATTGGATATGCTCAAATCCCGATGTTATAGCCTCAAAAGCGATGAAGATAGTACTTGAAACATTTAAAATATCTAAAGACTCAATACTTGAGTTTGTTCAAGAATTTGATCCATGTATAGAGGATATTAAGATTGAAGATGAAACGAATGAAATAGGTGAAACTCATTGCAAAGTATTTACGAAACATAACGGGAAATGGTATCCTCTTGAAATTGAATCTACAGGAACAAAAAAATTAGTTGAATTTTATCTGTCTCTTTTTATTAGTTTGCATAAAACTCAAACAACTCTGGTCTTTGATGAACTCGACACATACCTTCACCCCCTAATCATTAGGCGTATAATCGCCATATTCCATAATAAAGAAATCAACAAAATGAACTCACAACTAATAACGACATCTCACAACTTGATTATTATGGACAAAAACGAATTACGACGTGACCAAATTTGGTTTGTAGAAAAAGAATGCAACGGTTTTACAGAGGCATACAGTCTGGCTTCATTTAAATCTACAAGGGATGAAATTCGCTCAGACCTAAGTTATGGCAAGCATTATTTGTCTGGTAGATTTGGAGCAATCCCATATGCTGAAAGATAGGGGGAGATACATTAATGGGTACCGACAATCTTCATCACAGAAGAAAAATAGGAAGAGCCAAGGCACACGAAAAGGTAAAGGATATACGCGAAAGAGAATGGCTTTTGGTGTGCGAAGGCAAAAAAACCGAATGTAATTATTTTAAAGGTTTAGTTGCTAGCCTCAATACGACAGGAAATAACCATATTTTACTCAAACCTTGTGGAGAAGGAAAAAATACTACAAGTCTCATTGACAGTGTGGACAAGCATTTTGACTATTTGGATAAAGAATACGGACTTACGCGAATCCCATACACAAAAATCATCTTTGTTTTCGATAAAGATGATTTTTCAGCTGATCAATTCAATTCTGCAGTAACGAAAGCGAAAAAACGTTTCCCTAATTGTATCGTCGCTTGGTCTAACGAAAGTTTTGAACTTTGGTTAAACCTGCATTTCGATTACATATCTACTGGAATGACAAGATGGGAATATAACGATAGGCTTACCGATATACTTAGAAATAAAAAAATATTAACCAAAAACCAAAATTACAAAGATCATATTTCAAATCATGATGATATTTTTAACAAAATTGAAAGTGCAGGAGGATGCTATAAGAAAGCCGAAAGTCATGCACAAACACTTGCGTCTCAAAATAAATTCAAACACAATCCTGCAAAATCAAACCCAGTCACAATGGTTCATGATGCAGTAGCGGCATTACGCAAGGAATCAGACAAAAAATAAATGCACAATGAATAAATCTCCCCTACCCGCATAAACATAGTACATCAATACTATTACATGCGGTGAGCTGCAAGCAGTTCACAGAAAGGGAGATTTTTTTATGAACTACCAAAACCTATACCGCGACATCGCCGAACGCACACGTGGAGACATTTACATAGGCGTAGTCGGGCCGGTACGCACAGGCAAATCTACATTTATTAAGCAATTTATGGACTTGCTGGTGCTACCAAACATCGAAAATGCGTACAGCAAAGAACGCGCGAAAGATGAACTGCCACAATCTGCAACAGGGCGCACCATCATGACTACCGAGCCAAAATTTGTCCCCAACGAGGCCGTAGAAATTCGCTTAGACGACGTGGCGACGTTCAAGGTGCGCATGATTGACTGCGTTGGCTACCTTGTGCCGGGTGCCAACGGCCACTTGGACGACGGCATGCCGCGCATGATTTCCACCCCGTGGTCTGACGAAAAAATGCCATTCGCCGAGGCTGCGGAAATGGGAACAAAAAAGGTTATCACCGACCATTCCACCATTGGAATTGTGGTAACAACCGACGGGTCAATTGCAGAAATCCCCCGTGAAGACTACATAGACGCCGAAGAACGTGTCATCCGCGAGTTGAAAGAAATCAACAAACCGTTTGTAATTTTGCTTAACACGCAGCAGCCGTTTTCACCCGAAACAGACCGCCTGCGTACCGAACTTTCCCATAAACACGGCGCACCCGTAATGGCCGTAAACTGCGCACAACTAAAGCTAGACGACATCAACGCGGTAATCGAAAGCGTGCTGTACGAATTCCCAGTGCAGGAAATCCGCGTGAATTATCCGCGCTGGATAGAGACGCTTCCCCTTTCCCACTGGCTAAAGCAAAGCTTCATAGACGCCGTAAAAGAAATGGCACGCGGCATAGGCAAACTGCGCGACATGCGCGACCATGTAGGTGCGCTGGATGAAAACGAGTATGTAAAAAAAGCGTTTTTGGACAAAATTGCGCTGGGCGAAGGCACGGCCAGCATAGAACTGGGCGTGGATGACTCGCTGTTCTACCGCATTTTGAGCGAGACAACGGGCATGGATATTGCCGGGGAATATCAGCTGATTTCCACGATTAAGGTCTTGGCGGAAGCAAAGCGCGAATTTGACAAAATCAAATTTGCCTTGGAAGAAGTGCATCGCAAGGGCTACGGCATTGTTACACCGGCTACTGACGAGATGATGCTAGAGCCGCCGACACTGGTGAAGCATGGGTCGAAGTATGGGGTGAAATTGCGTGCCAGCGCGCCTAGTATACACCTTATACGTGCTGACATCGAGACCGAGGTAAGCCCCCTAGTAGGCACAGAAGCCCAAAGCGAAGAACTAATCAACTACATCAACCAAGAAATGGCCGACGACCCAAGCAGAATATGGGAACTCAATATGTTTGGCAAGTCCATGCACGAAATGGTGCGTGACGGGTTACAGAACAAACTGTTCCGTATGCCGGAAACCGCGCAAATGAAGTTCCAGAACACTCTGCAGCGCATTATCAATGAGGGCAGCGGCGGGTTAATTTGTATAATTCTATAGCATTTTTCAAAATCAACTGGTACGATTTTCGTACCAGTTGATTTTATTTTTCTTTTTGCACCCGCACGTGTTATAATCAATTTGTTTGGGGCAGGAGCCCATTGAAATAAAGGAGCAAACCCATGATTGCATATGTAAAAGGAACCTTGGCCTTCATAAACGACCAATCCGTAGTAGTGGACGTTGGGGGCGTGGGATATTTGGTAAACGCGTCTACAACTACCATCAGCCGTTTGCCTGCACGCGGCAGCGACATTCAGTTGTTCACGTATTTGCAAACAACTGAAAGCGGGCAATCCCTGCACGGATTTTTGACGCAGGAAGAACTACGGATGTTCACGTTGCTTATTTCCGTTTCCGGCATTGGGCCCAAGGTTGCGTCGGGGATTTTGGGCGCGCTGTCGCCGCAGGATATTATTATGGCAATTGTGGCAGAGGACGCGGTACTTCTAAGCAAAGCCCCCGGCGTAGGCAAAAAAACCGCCCAACGGCTAACATTGGAACTGCGCGACAAAATCAAAACTACAGACGCATGGGAAGGCACAGGCGGCATGGCGGCACAAAATGTGTCCGGCATGGCGGCACAAAATGTGTCCGGCACGTCTGCACAAAAAAGTGAAAAGCAGGACGCAATGGACGCGCTTTTAGCACTGGGCTATGGCCGCACAGAGGCAATGCAAGCAGTGCTGGAAGTTGCAGAAGACGACATGGCGGCAGATTCGCTTATACGCCTAGCGTTGAAAAAACTTGCGCGGTAGGGACAAGCTATGCCTAAAATAATCATATTAAGAGGAAATTCCGGCAGCGGCAAATCAACTGTGGCCAAGGCATTGCAGCAAAAAATTGGGCACGGCACTTTTTTAGTGTCCCAAGACTATGTTCGCCGCGAAATGCTTTTTTTACAAGGCAAGCCACACAATCAAGTTATAAGTTTGCTTGAAAACCTCATCGAATATGGCTTCCATCACTGTGAAATTACTATTCTTGACGGAATCCTTGATGCAGAAGCTTACGAAAGCCTATTTAGGCGAATCAAAGAATTATTTGCCGACAATATTTTCGCATATTATTTCGACATACCATTTGAGGAAACATTAAACAGGCATTCTCAAAAGCCATACGCAAACGAGGTTGGAGAAGCCAAACTACGAGAGTGGTGGAAAGCTGACGATTTTATAAATATCATTGAGGAAAAAATAATAACCAAAGATGCAAGCATATCCGAAACTGTCGAACGCATTTACAAGAACATAAATGAACAACACAACGAACGGAGTCAACAATGGACGAACGACGCTTAAATACCACCGGCTTCAACCGTGAAGAAGACGAGGAAATAGAACTTAAACTGCGCCCCATAAGCTTTGACGGGTACATTGGCCAGACCAAAGTCAAGGAAAACATGAAAGTTTTCATCCAAGCCGCCCTTGGCCGTGGCGAAACTCTTGACCACGTACTGTTATATGGCCAGCCCGGTTTGGGCAAAACTACATTATCGGCAATTATAGCCGGGGCTATGAACGCACGGCTAAAAATAACCGCTGGCCCCGCAATAGAACGCCCCGGCGACATGGCGGCAATACTAAATGACTTAAACGAGGGCGACTTTTTGTTTATAGACGAAATCCACCGCCTTAGCCGCAATGTGGAAGAAATCCTGTACTCTGCAATGGAAGATTTTGTGCTGGATATTGTAATTGGCAAGGGCCCCGGCGCAAAAAGCATTCGCCTTGACTTGCCGCGATTTACGCTGGTTGGCGCAACCACGCGTATTGGCCTTCTAACCGCCCCACTCCGCGACCGTTTTGGCATGGTGCATCACCTAGAGCCATACAGCATACAGGAACTTGCGACCATTGTCACAAACTCGGCTGCGGTGCTTGACGTAGCAATAGAACCGGACGGCGCGGAAGAAATTGCCCGCCGCGCACGTGGCACACCACGTATCGCAAACCGCTTGCTAAAGCGCGTACGCGACTTTGCCCAAGTGCAGTATGACGGCATTATTACAGGCGAAGTTTCCAATGCGTCACTTAACAGGCTGGAAATTGACCCCATGGGTCTGGATTCCGTGGACAAAAAAATCCTGCACGCCATAATAGAAAAATTTGGCGGCGGCCCTGTTGGGCTTGAAACATTGGCCGCCAGCATAAATGAAGAAGCCGGTACATTAGAAGATGTTGCCGAGCCGTATTTGCTTCAACTTGGTTTCATACAACGTACCCCGCGCGGGCGCATGGTTACGCGGCTTGGGTACAAGCACATTGGGCTGGAAGCCCTTGCACCAACAGAACAGTTGACTATAGATTTTTAGGGAGGTACAAGCCGTCATGAACCCACTAAAACGCATTCAATACAACGCACCGGTTGTTCTAACATTTGCCCTAATATCCCTGCTAGTACTTGGCCTTGCCCACCTTACAGACGGTCGAAGCAACCGGCTGTTATTTTCCGTTTACCGTGCACCGCTTACGGACATACTTATGTATCCGCGCCTATTTTTTCATGCCTTGGGTCATGCGAATATGGCGCATTTTTTGAACAATTTTATGATAATTCTGCTGGTTGGGCCAATGCTGGAAGAAAAATACGGCGGCAAATGGATAATAATAATGATGGTGGTTACGGCATTTGTAACGGGCATCTTGCACATTATTTTTTCCGAAAACGCAAAGCTTGGCGCGAGTGGTATTGTTTTTATGATGATTTTGCTTAGTTCGTTCGCGAATATAAAACGTGGCAAGATTCCGCTTACGCTGTTGCTTGCCATTGGTATTTTTATTGGGCGCGAAGTTGTTAGTGCCGCCACGTTGGATAATAATATTGCGTATATGTCGCATATTGTAGGCGGCATTTGCGGCGCGGCGTTTGGGTTTATAGCTAATAATGACGCTTAATTACTCCTCCGTCCGCTTTTGCGCCTGCAACTCGCTTACCGTTTTTACAACATCCCGGCCATACTTAACCTGCAATTTAAGCATTGCGTCACTAACCTTATCCTGCTTTAAATCAGCAACACTCTCCCCTACATCAAACAGCGTCAACTGCGCATTCAATGTGTCCGTCAGCCCGCTTACGGATATTCCAATAAGGCGCACGGCACGTTTTTCAATTTTTTCCAGCAACTCTAACGCAGTGTTATAAATATCACGGCTCCTGTTTGTTGCATCGCCAGTTTTGGCACGGGTTACGGACTGCATCCCCGCATTTCCATACGTTGCCTTCACGGTAACCGTGCAACAATAAATGCCCTGTACGCGCAACTCAAAACTTAGCCTACGTGCAATCAATAGCAAAACATCGCGCAAATAATCAAAATCACTAATATCCGTTTGAAATGTATGCTCCTTGCCGATAGATTTTTGCTCAGCATATCGCGTAACTTTGCGGTCGTCTACACCATCCGCTAAATCCACAATATGCTTGCCGTGCTTGCCAAACATATTTGCAACAACGTCGCGGTTTTCGTGTATGTGACGCACAGTAGTAATGCCAAATTTAGCAAGCTGGGCGGCAGTTTTCGCGCCCACGCCATAAATAACGCGCACATCTCGGTCAATTATAAGGTTCATCAAATCCTCACGAGTTGGTATTTTGAAAAACCCGTCGGGTTTATCCTCTTCGCTGGCCAGTTTTGCAGACATCATCGAATATCCTATCCCCACAGAGCATGTTAGCCCTACTTCCGCCACAGTCCGCCGTTTTATTTCATGGGCAACTGCGTCTGCGCCGCCAAACAAATGCGCCGAACCGGTAACGTCAAGAAAACCCTCGTCAAGGGAAATATACTCGCAAATATCTGTGTAGTCGTCCCATATTCTGCGAATTTGCTGTGACGCCTCGTAGTATTTGCCGCCATTTGGCACCAAATAAATACCATGAGGGCAACGGCGATACGCTTCGCTTATTGGCATTGCGGAACGCACGCCAAACTTACGCGCTTCGTAGCTGCATGTAGACACAACGCCACGCTGGCCCGGCAACGCACCAATTATAACCGCCTTGCCTGCAAGCTCTGGGTTGTCCCTAACTTCTACCGCGGCAAAAAACGCGTCCATATCAATATGAATTATTTGCATTGTTTGCATAATGCTCACCTCATTTTCAAAATCAACTGGTACGAAAATCGTACCAGTTGACTTGCAAAATTATTTTACATCAAAAAAAGGAGAATTTCCAACCATGTTTGAAATCGGCACAATAGTAAAAGCTCAAGGCATACGAGGAGAGTTACGCGTATTCCCAACTACAGACGACCCATCGCGTTTTAACCTTCTTATAGGGGAAGAAATTTCCTTGCGTGATTCAAAAAACAACGAAACACCATACAAATTACTGCAAGCCCGCCAGCACAAGAGTTTGGTAATTGTAAAACTGGAAGGCGTAAATGACCGCAATATGGCAGAAACTCTTGTTCGCCACACTATTACTATACCGGACGAAAAAGCCATCCCATTAGAAGACGGCGAATACTTTGTACGCGACCTTATTGGGCTTACCATCACAACCCAAACCGGCGAGCATATTGGCACTCTTAGCAAAGTGCTAAACACCAACGCCAACGATGTTTATGTAATTGACACACCGGAAGGCGACTCGTTTATGATTCCCGCAATCAAGAGTGTGATACTTAATGTATCTTTACAAGACAAAAAAGTTGTAATTAATTTGATGGACGGGTTACGAGAATTGAAAATTTAATCTAGCATATTTGCATTTTTTTTTGTATACTGTTCAGAAGAAATAAATTAAGAGGTGTAATGTGAAATTATCCGAAAAAAAGCGTCTTACAAAAGGCGGGTTAATTAGCTCGCTATCAATGCTGGCATTAACCGGTTACCTTTCTGCCGCTGTTTCTCTTTTTCTACTGGAAACCGATTTTGTGCTAGACAATATTACCACGATAGGTTCTGTTTTTGCATTATCAATGGTACTTACCATAAGCGTACTGCTGTTGATAGTATCGCGCTTTTCGCAACATGATGCCGCAAAAGACCAAGAATACGACGCAATAAGGGACATTTTTATAAATACATCGCCTCTAATAATGAACATATGGAACGAAGATATACAACTTGTTTCCACAAGTAAACAGGCTGTAAAAATGTTTAACTTATCCAGTATCCAGCAATATATCGAACGGTTTGACGACCTTTCGCCCCAATATCAACCCTGCGGTGCGCCTTCTGCACAAAAAGCTATCGACTATGTAAAAGAAGCGTTTGACACCGGATATGTTGCATTTAATTGGATGCACCAAAATTTGGCTGGTGATCCGCTTCCAACCGAAGTAATTCTGGAACGCTTCGAGCGTAGCGGCACCCGCTATGTTGCCGCATTTACTATAGACCTACGCTCTATGATGGCAATGCACGAGGAAGAAATTGCCGCAATTGAAGAGATAAACCACGCAAAAACAATGTTTATCGCCAACATGAGCCACGAGATTCGCACCCCTATGAATAGCATATTGGGCTACTCGGAACTGGCGTTGGACGAAGTACTTTCCCCTTCAACTCGCGAGTATTTAAAAAGAATTGTCACAAACTCTAAATGGCTGGTTAACATTGTAAACGACATACTTGACATATCAAAAATTGAGGCCGGCCAACTAAGACTTGAATCTATCCCATTTGATATAAGCGACATTGCAGACCAATGCATGTATCTAATGCAACCGCTTGCGCTGGATAAGGGGCTTTCTATAAGCTTCAACGTAGAGTCGCCAAAAAAGCATACAGATAAACAGCTCATTGGCGACCCTACAAAAATCAGTCAAATCTGCGTTAACTTAATGTCAAACGCGGTGAAATTTACAGACTCCGGTGCTGTTACTGCATCTATCACTATTGACGAAATTACTGACAGTAGTTGCTTATTTAATTTTGAATTTAAGGATTCTGGCATTGGCATGACAACCGAGCAAATTAGCCGCATATTTGAGCCTTTTATGCAGGCCGACTCCAGCACCACTCGCAAATATGGCGGTACAGGGCTTGGGCTTGCTATCACAAGGCGGCTTATTGTTGCAATGGGTGGTACTCTTTATGTAGATAGCGTGCCGGACATTGGCAGTAATTTTTCATTTAAAATCCGATTTGAGTTATGCGACCGCAAACCTGCCATAAACGGTGAGGAAAAAGTCGCAGACAGACCCAATTACTCAAAGGGTTCGGTCCTTGTTGTAGATGACAATGACATGAATATTGGCGTATTGTGCGACCATTTGAAGCGTGTTGGGCTGCAAGCCACTACTGCCGTAAATGGTAGAGAAGCTATTGATATTGTAGAGAAACGAATGGCAGACGGCAAACGTCCATTTGACCTTATTTTTATGGACATTCACATGCCAATAATGGATGGCAAGGAAGCCGCATCTATTATTTCAAATTTCCAATTGGGTACACCAATCGTTGCCATTACAGCAGAAACAATGGCCATTACAGAAAGCGACCCATATAAAGAATTTGGTATGAGCGGCTATCTTAACAAACCTTTTACAACGCAAAATTTCTGGCGGTGTTTGATTAAATATCTTGGCCCAAGCGATGATGTTATGCAAGAAATGCCCACTATCGACGACTCGCTTCAACAAAAGTTGCAAATATTATTCTTCAAAGGCAACCAAAACACAGTCGAAAATATTGTTGCTGCCACAAATGAGAAAAATATAAAAGAAGCGTATAGACTTGCGCATACTCTAAAAAGTTCGGCTAGGCTTATTAGCAAAACAGAACTTGGCAATCTCGCACAGGAATTAGAGCATGTGCTTGTCAAAAACGATACCCCATCGGAAGAGTTATTGGCTAGTCTCTCGGAAAATTTACGTAGTACATTAGACGAGCTTACTCTAGTGGTTAGCGAGGAAAACGCGAAAGTTTCAATTGGCATGGATGTTGAAACTCTTATTAGTGAGCTGGAAACTTTATTACGACAATCAAATATCGAAAGTCAAAATCTTGTGGAGTCTTTGTCAATTTTAAGGAAAAGCGGAACAGAGGCATTGGTTGACAAATTAATAGAGCAAATAGAAACATTCGAATTTAGGAGTGCAACTACCACATTGGAAAAGATTAAGGCATTACTATGACATTCCATGTGCTTACCTTGTTCCCAGAAATGATAAATGAGGCAACAAGCCATAGTATTTTGGGGCGTGCTATCCGAGGCGGTATCATACAGGTTAACCCTGTTAATATTCGCGATTTTGCTGTAAACAAGCACGGGCAAGTTGATGATTCGCCATATGGGGGCGGTGCAGGCATGGTTATGATGGCACCGCCCATTTATGATGCATACAAGCATGTAGCTGGTAACGATGCCCTTGTCATTTATCTTTCGCCGCAGGGGAAAGTCTTGACACAGGCTAAGGCGCAAGAGCTTTCTGCACAAAAGGAAATAATTTTACTATGCGGCCACTACGAAGGCATAGACGAGCGCGTGATAGAGGAAATTGTTACTGAAGAAATTTCCATAGGCGATTATGTACTTACGGGGGGCGAACCAGCCGCCCTTGTTTTAATGGATGCCGTAGCGCGCTTAGTACCGGGCGTTCTTGGGAAAGCAGAATCGTATATGGACGAAAGTTTTTCCGGTGACGCTACATTGCTGGAATACCCACACTATACCCGCCCGCCGGTGTTTATGGGACGCGAAGTACCAGATGTACTTTTGTCTGGGCACCATGGGCAGATAGAAAAATGGCGGCGCGAGCAAGCCGTAGAGCGCACAAAAACAAAAAGACCGGAATTATTACACAAGGAGGATGTAAAATGCGAATGAATGAAAACTGGCGGCGTATCCCGCTAATTGGGTATTACGACAACCGTACACCCAAGAACAACCCGCACAAAGGCTGGTATCTACATTATTACGACAACGGTCTGGAGAAGTATTACGACAAAGAAAATCCGGACGACTTTCTGCTGGACTTCCCAAATTTTAACCATGTGTACTTGCGTATGGGCTGGGCATATTTGGAGCCGGAAGAAGGCAAATACAACTGGGACTTGCTGGACGATGTTATCAAACGCTGGTGGGCGCACGACAGACGCGCGGCACTGCGCATTTGCACAAAGGAAACCGGGCCAGACCAAGCGTACATGGTTCCCAAATGGGTAATAGAAGCCGGTTGCAAAGGCGAAATGACCGGCTATGGCGACGGGCCAAAAACAAATTTTGAGCCAGATTATGGCGACCCTATTTTTTTGGAGAAATTCGACAACTTTATGAAAGCACTTGGCGAGCGATATGATGGCGCGCCGTTTTTGGAATATATCGACATTGGCTCTATGGGCGAATGGGGCGAATGCCATACGGAAGGTACAACTGAGCGCGCATGGCCTGTGGAAGTAATGAAGGAACATATTGACATGCACACGCGCCACTTCAAAAAAACACATGTTTTATACAACTACGATATGTCTGCACTGCGCCGCACATACGACGGTACGGAAGAAGAATTGCTAAACTACGCCGTGCAAAAAGGCTGTGGCGTGAGAGCCGACTCTTGCTGTGTTAACTTTTATGAAAACCGCTATGGCGTTTCGTCAATGCATGAACCGGAAACTTTCCAACCGTTTTACAATGTTGGGCCAATGGATTTAGAGTTTGGCCATTATGGCGGCATAAAAAATCAAGAGCCTTGGGGCGACGGCTTCCCCGGAATTGCTTCTGCATATGAAACATATGCCACTTTCGCAGGCTTCCATGGCTATGCGCGTGAATTTTTAGCAGACCACCCGGCATATACTCTTAAACTTGGGCATCTTTTGGGCTACTGGTATTTCCCCAAAATAGCGTATTTGCCAACAAAAGTGCGCGCAGGGCAACGTGTATCAATGGCCATTAGCTGGGAAAACCGCGGCGTGTCGCCATGTTTCTACAAATACGAATTGTATGCGAAACTGCGCAACAAAAAAAGCGGTGAGGTTGCACTGCTTCACTTGGAAGAATGCAACAACCGCAAGTGGGAACCAAAATTGGTTTATGATGAAATTTATTCTATTCGCCCGCCGGCAGGTTTAACGCCCGGCGAATATGAATTGTCCATTGGCATGTTTGAGCCAAACCCGGAAAACCCAAAAATTCCATCCGGGTATACTGCGCCAAAACCGTACCCGTTCCCGGGGCGGCCTATTGGCATTGGGCTGGTTGAGTCGCTTCGCGACGAAGATGGTTTTTACCGTTTAGATACAGTGGAAATATCGCCTTTTGAAAACATCCCATACGAAAGGGTTGTACAGGTAGAGCCGCTTTGGCCGGGGCATCCAAAAAGTCAAGGCTAAGAAATTATTCGCTTATACGCGTTATCAAGCAAACCTTTTACAAACTCTGGTCTGGCGGGAATTGTGCCACGCAGTACGCCAAGCCAATGTACCTTGTCGCCCAAAATCCCTACAGAAAATGCGTTGTTTACGGTTATTTCCTCTGGGGTAAGGGCGGGCGGCGGTGGAGGTGGCGCGGGAGGGGTTGCAAGTTCGGCAATAAAATCCCCTACTTTGCCAATAAAGGTGTTCCAACTATATGGGCGGCCTGCGCGTAGCTCTTGTGGGCAGTTTTTGCCCGACCAAAAATTGTGCTGCACAATATTTTTGACCGTGATATTGTGCCGCGTACATAAAATTGCACATAATCTGGCGGCGTTATCTGTCGCAACAAGCAAGTTGCCGTCGCTGTTTTGGCAAATTTCTATGCCAATGCTTTGTCTGTTGCCCGGGCCACTGCCATCGCCTGCGTGAAACGCTGTTTCATTGTCTGGCAAATGCTGAATCACGTTGGTATCATCTACGGTGTAATGCCAGCTTACGGGCAGGTTTGCGGCGGTGTCGCCCCTTAAATAGTTGGCGTGCGCCCGCGCGTTTGAGCCTTTGGACGAGTTGCCGGTGTTGTGTATCGTTATATAGTTCATAGGATTTACAAAAGCCGGGCGGTTTCTGCGCCCTATGGGGATGAAGTCCTGTGTTATTGTCATATTGATGCTCCTAATGTTTTTGCTGTATTGTATGCGGTTGGTGGGCAAGCTGTGCGGTCGCAAAAAAAATTCAAGTCGTTACTGAGAGTAACGACTTGAAAGCTATAACTTGGAGATTCCGGGTCAAGCCCGGAATGACAGGGCTGGGGCGTGGTCATTGCACTTCAATTACAAATGTGTAGCTGTCGATAATTACCACGCTTCCCCAGTCACCTGCAACGCGGGCGGCTACGGCAAAGCCGTCGCGGCCAAGTCTTACATTTGCATCTGCGGCTATTGTTATTGTGGCTTGATTGTTTTCAATGTAGAACCTTGGGCCACCAACAATCGAAAGACCATCGCGCCATGACACGTTTAAATCGACCCATGCGCCGTCGGGCATTCCTTGTGTTGTGACTGTAATTTCCACAGTGCCGCCCTGTTCTATAACTACAATAACAGGTGTAACACTTACAATTTTAGGTTCTACTGGTGTGGCATCAACTGGTGCGAATATGGCGGTAAAAGTCATATTTTCGCGTACAATAAAGCCTGCCGGGTTGTACGGTGTCCATTCCACAAATTCGTAGCCGTTGTTGGCTACAGGGGTTGGTACTCTGTCTTCCCAGAATGTGAAACCATCACGGATGCGTACTACTAAGCCAAAGTCGGTAGGCATAAGCTCGCCGCCATGCCCTGCTTCGAAGGTTACATAGTGGAACAATGGATTGAACCTTGCCGTAAATGTCACATCTTCGGTTACAAGCCCAAACTCTGCCGGGTCGCTAGGTTCCCATCCTGCAAAGTAGAAACCTGTACGCGCAGCTGTTTCCGGTATTGCATCCGCCGGAATCTCTTCGCCCGCAAGCAAATCTACATACGATGTAACAGCCGCATAAACACCTACCGCGCCCGCTTCTACGACGAATGTTACGGTAATGTCGTCCGCAGGTTCTTCAAACAACGCATTAACAAGCAGCATATTCACAGGTTGGTCGTACGCCGTTATTTCAAAATTGATATACTCCCAGTCACCATTTTTGTTAACGTCTATAGCCATGAAATAATTCAGCCAGCCATCGGTGTCACACCAAAGCCTGCCTACGTGTACAAAGTCCATTGCGCATTCGCCATCTTGGTCAAGGGCGACTATTGTACGTGCGGCAGCGTAGTAAATAAGTGCTTCCGCACCATCAAGCTGTGGCCACATTCGTATTAGCCCGGCCTCGGCAAGGCTTGCATTTGGCCGTGGGTACTGCGTACCGCCCGGCCCATTGTTGAAAATTTCAACTGTAAATACTGGCGGTGGTTCGGGTGCTTCATCCTCGTCAAAGAACAGGAAGTTTAAACGCGGGTCATAAGTTGCGGCCTGCGCGTGCCTGCTTGACCTAAACGTGGCAATTGACTCTCTGCGGGCATATGCGGCGCGGTCTGTTGCGAAATTGAGCGTGCCTTCAAATACCAGCAGTGTGATATACTCTTCGCCAAGTTCAATTGCTTCCATGACAGCCGGCGTAACATCAAATGTGTACCAGCGATTGATAAAATCATCGACTGTGGACGCTTGGCTGCCAAATATTAGGCGGTCAATTGTTACGCCCGGGGCAGTGTTTCCCCCGGCCGGGTGTGCAAGCCTGTCTAAGCCCCAGTACCATGCGCGGTTTGGAACATTAAACGCAAAACCGGGTACATTGTTCCATGTAACGGTGTCATATGCCCAACTGCTGTTGGAAGCGCGTAAGCCTGTGGTTGTGTGCTGGCCTGCTACGGCAAGTATATGCGGCGCAAGCGCACCCGGCATAGAGAATTCTTGCATATACAGATTGAGTTCCACCATTGCAACATTGTCTGGGTCAAAATCAAGGTCTTCCAAGTTAAATTGCAGCAGCGTTGCGTAAGTTCCTGCGCCGCCATGTGTGCGAGTTCTTAGAATTGGACGCATCCAAGCTACGTCGGTGTAAATATTTTGGTTACGGCGAGCGTCGCTGCCATCGGCAATAATCGCGTCTTGGTACACTCTGCGCACATATTCGCTAATAAACTCGGCAACCGCGCGGTCTATAACCTCTTGCAGATGCTCCACTTCTTCAAAGTGGCCGTTTTCTACAATGTAGTCGATTACATATTGCAACACCGCGTCCTGCATTTCATCGGTAAGAAGAACAAAGCGTGAAAGGTTAAGCTCCAAATTTGGTTCCATGATAGCAGAACGCATTGCGTCAATATCATTGGCATCACCAGCGGCATTAACCGCGGCCAAAATGTCTACACTGTAATACAAAACGCTTGCCAGCGCAAAACGAATTTCTTGACGTGTTGTCCATGGACCCACGCCAACATGTTCGCTGACTTCGGCACCGTTCCAGATGTCAAGCACACGGCCTGCGTATGCCAGCCTTTGTGCGGGATCTGTGACACCGGGTATGCGTGGGGTTATTTGGTTCCAGCCAAACAGCCATAGGCCAAGCGCGCTGGATTCTAGTGCCGCTTGCATCTGCGCCGCTGTGGTGGCTTCGTTTAGTTCGCGTATGGCTTCTTCTGTTACTGCCAACGAAAACGCGGTTTGCAGTTCCGCCTTGCCAGAGAATGGTACAAGCGCAAGCATTGCGTCCGCCACATTGTCTTTGGAAAGTTCTGTTTGAAGGCCATCGTATGCATGAAGGATAAGAGCCAAAGATGGGTCTTCCAAAGAGGCTCGCATTACGGCTGTGTCGGCTGCGTTGTTGACGGCGCTAATTTGGGCAACAGGGTTGTTGATAAGGTTATGCCACAAGTCAAGGTTCATACGTGCGCCTGCGCCACCCATAAAGCGGGTGCTGCTGCGCGGTACCCAAGGCGCACTGGTGGATATATTACATTGGCGGCCGTGGCAGAAACATACAAACTCGTTGTCTATTCTAAATTGCAGGTCAACTACGGATACATTCGTCCTTACAACCAGTTCATAGAAGAATGCGTCTTCGAAACCGCCGCGGTCGGGGCTTACAAGCATAAGGCCAAGCAAGCCGTCTAAGCCGCCGAAGAAACCTTCCACTACATAAGCTATACAAGTGCGAACGCCGCTTGCATCTGTTGCATCAAATTCTTGCCCCATGCCGGGTGCGCCCAAGTTGGGGAAGTGATTTAGCGCATACGCGCCCATAAATTGCCACAACGGCTGTTCCATCAGTGGTACGCCTAAATCGCCCGCCGTCTCGCGCCATGTACTCCAATATCCGTGGTGGAAGCCTACTACCGCTCTTGGGCCGTAGCGCGCAGACGAAACTTCTGTTGTTGCTATTGTTGGGTTTGGATAGCGATAGATAAAGCCACCGGGGCCAGAGCCGTCTGCCGGCCATCTTTGCAGCGGCATATCTTGCGCGCCGGGTACTTCGCCTTCGCCAAACAAGCCGCCCCGCCCGCCGGTACGCTGAATATCGCCCGGGGTTGGTACAACCGGGAAGCTGTCGAAGGACAGGTCAAGGTACAACATTGACCACGCACCTATTGGGTCGGGGCCAAGTGTTGCGCTTCTACCTTGCAAGTTGTAGGTCATACCTATTTGGCCAATGCGCTCTGCGTACCTGTGCGTACGTGTTAGGCCAGAGTTTTGGAATGTGTTGTAAAGCATGGTCATTCCGGTTTCTTGTAGCTGGTTGGTAAACTGCGTGTAGTTGAATGTGCGTATGAAGTTGTTCATAAACCCAGCGGTGCCTTGCCCAGCAGGGCCTGTAAACCATGGGTCGTTGAAGTTTGATGCAACAGGACATACCGAGAAATAGTAATAAATTAGCGGCACAGCCAAAAGTCCCATGCGGTGGTTTACGTTCCAGCCGCGCTGGTAGTTGGTGTCTTGGTTAAGGCCGCGCCCTGCGCCTGTATCTGCCGCCGCATAATATATGCCGAATAATGCGCCCTGCATAAGAAGGTCTGCACGTTCTTGTTCTTCCGGCGACAGTTGATTCCACACAGAGTCTTGTAGATGAACCCTTGCGTAAGCCAGTGCCGTTAGCGCAGGGATATAACCATGGGCGCCAAGCCCAGTACCGGATACACCCGGCTCATTGCCGCCCGCAAGCATGGAACGGAAATGCTGTAAAACACGCTCGATAAGTGTGGTTACACCGTCGGGGCCAACAAAATTGTGCGTGGCCGGGTCGGTAGCTACAATAGTCAAATAGCGCATGGCTTGCGCCATTGGCGTGTCCGGCGAAAACCATTCTGCCTGCATCCACAGCGGTTCGCCCGTAATGGGGTGCGTTGCGCGTATGCCGCCACGGTCTGGCGGTGGGTAAACGCCGACAGGCACCACGCTGTGGAAACGTACCGGCTGTTGGCGCATTGCGTCTGTTAAAGCGTAGCGGTCGTGTATGAAGTCTGCGGCATCAAGTGCCGTGCCGGTTGCAATATTGGAATGGGCAGACAAAACATCGCCATAGTTAAAGATGTGAACCCTGTACCAATACGTGGCACCAGCGGAAATATTATTGTCCGCAAAGCCTGTATTGTCTGCACCAAAAACGGTTGCAATACGTTCGAATGGGCCGCCAGCCCCAGCCGAAGAACGGTATACATGATAGCCGCGAACGCCAAACGCATCAGTACCCGGTTCCCATGTTAGTGCCGCTTGCTGCAACACGCCCATGGTAATTTGCAAGTTTGCGCCCGCCGGCCAATACGGCTCTTGGGTTGCACCAATAGAAATTACATAGCCGTTTAGCGCAGATTGTACACAAATTGCCGTGTCAAAAGGCCCGGCGGCTCTTACATTGTCAAGAATTTGGTCACGCACGGCAAGGTCTGTAACTCTCGCAAATAGTTCTTGGTTTATTCCCAGCCCAATTTGGTTAAGAGCCGGTACAAAAGCGGCATTGCTGCCAAGGTTATTGTTGAGAAGTTCGAGTGCGTCGGCCACAAGTCCGGCTTCAAGCACCAGCATGTTGCTCATTACCGCGTTGTGGGTAATGCCGCCAACGGTGCCGCCAAGTGCGCGTACAGCGTCAACCCTGTCGGCACTACGTGCGCCACTGTTTATCAAGCCCCACTCGCGTGGCCACATGCTTACATTTACGCCGCCACGGCTTGCAAACTGGGTTGTGGCATCGCCTTGCTGTGCCATCCAAAAGTCAAATTCCCAGCCGTCTAGGTTAATTTCCATCTGGCCGTAGAAAGTCTCATTCGGTATTACCGCAAACGGTGTGGCACCATCGCCCGGCATAAACCACGCGCCGCCGCCAAATACGCCACCGGCAGGGTTGCGGGAATCTATTACATTAAACCAAGTTTGGCCTGCGCCGCCCACACGCATAGCAAACTGCGTGGTGCCAAAGGCCCCTTGATGGGTCATGGAAGTGCTATCGCCAAAGGAGAAAACTGCGTCTGGGTCGGCGGCATCGGTTACTAGGTCAAATAAAACCACAAATCTGTCGGCATTATCCCTCGTGTTTGTAGATTGGAAGTAATAGTCGCCGCCAGAGCCTGCCCTTGCAGTATTGGCGGCAATATGCACGCCGCTTACAAGTACGCCGGGTGTTACATAAATACTGCCAAGCATATTTGCAGCAGAGTCCACAAATGGCATGTCGCGGCCAACAAGCAAGCCATCAACATACAATGAGTACGTGCCAACAGGCAAGTTTACATATGCAATCATATGCTGACCAGCTACGGTGTCAAAGTTGTGACTAAAAATTTCGTTACTGTCTGCGTCCCGTATACTGACTATACCGGGGCCGTCTACAGAAACATTCATTTCTATTACGCGAATACCGCCGGTGCCATCAAGTTCTGCAAGGCGCAAAACGCCACCTGCAGCGGCAACTACGGTTGCCACTACGCTTTCAAACATTTCTGTTACAACAGTAATGTTGCGGTAGCCCAAAGGCGGGCGGTTGTTAATCATAAGCTGCGCTACAAAGTTTTGTTCGTCTTGGGTTAGTGTGTTGAAAACAGCTAGGTCAAGCCCCAAGTCCGGGTCAATTAAAATTGCAAGCATACCCCTGTGCGCGGTTACAACCGGCGGGCCGGGGTCGGCAGCCCGTGGGCCAATGGTGGTTGCGCTATTGATTTGGCGCACAAGGCCGGGGATAAGGCCTGCGGTAATTTCATCATCTATAAACTGCTGTAACTGGGCTACAATATCGTCCCTGTCTACGAAACTGGCCGCAAGCATGTTTAGCAAAACATTGGTTCGCATACCAACATCGTTGTTAACGGTATCCCAGCCTGTTACATCTGCAAAGGCGTTGATAGTTTGCAACGCGGCTTCCATTGTGGTTGCGGTAGTTGCAAAACCCACAACTTCTACTGCGGTCAAGCCATCAAGGGTAATATACAGGCGCGGTGCTGTGCCGCCCGGTATTGCGTGCCCTGCGAACGAGAAATGGTTATTGACACGATGGAAACCCGTATCATAGCCACTATCATTGTCCGGGTCTGGCACAGCCATTGCCACCAAGCCAATGGAGAACGCCGCCGCGCCATCCCCTACTCTATCCAGCACAAAGTCTGTAATGTCATGGGTAATTACCGAGCCATTTGGCTGATGAATTTCTGCATGGCCTAGGCATGTTACACCCGGGCGCGGCAAGTCAATTGAAGCAATTGTTAAAGGTAAACCTTGCGTAATAGGCGCGTTCACCTTGTCAATTTGCCCAATGCCTTGACGAACCCACGCGGCATCCGCGACACCCATTATCCTTAACGGGCGTGTTGGCGTTGGCGGTGCGGTATGCAGCCCGCCGGGTGTGCCAAAGGGTTGAACACGGTCATTTGTAAGCCCCAGCTCTACACTTTGAACATTGTCAAAGTTTATGCCCCTACCCGCTAGGTCAAACTTAATGTACCCGTGGGTGGAACTCCAGCCGGTTTCTGTATTGTTTGCCCCATGGTCTGTACGGACAAACAATTGCGAGCCGGTTCGGTTCTCTTGCACGGCATTGCGGCCAATTGCCACAGAGTCCACCGCAAACACAGAGATTGCGTGTGTGTACGGGCCGTCGGCACGCACCGGTGTAACAGAAAATGGAGACAGTACGCTTAAAAGCAGCGTTGCGGCCAACAATACAGCAATCTTTTGCTTAATGGCCGTTTTGGTACTTTGCTTTTGCATTTTGTTGCTCCTCTCTTTTTTAGCGCGAGAAGAAAGTGCCCCGCGCTGGTTATGGTTATAAAACCGTCATTTTAATGACGGGTTTGCCGATTTACTCCAAGGTAATAAAATATGTAATCTTCTACCTTGAAGCCCCCTTTGTGCTTACTGGTATTGGACAAATTGTATCATACCGGTGTTGGTGATACAATAAGTTTATTGTCTGCGATACTAAATAATTTTGTAGAGTTTCGCGAAATTCAGACAGACGAAAAAAATCAACCGATTCGAAAGTGAATCGGTTGATTTTTTTGACTTTTGTACAAATATAACTATCGCCACTCTACCGGGCCAGCTTGATACTCGGCAAGCAATAAATCATCTATAAATGCCGCTTCAAAAGCCGCAAATGCCGGGCGTGGAGTTATAGATGCCGTGTTGGTAGCTGCAATCCATTCTGCATCAAACATACCGGATGCCCTAACGGTGGCCGCTACAGGCAAAAATGCCATGTCATTGATAATCTGTGGTGGTGTGTTGTCGTAAAATTGATATACAGCTACTGTGCTATTCGTTAAGTTGTATGCCCTATAGGTTGTACCGTCTATTGGCATTACTATGCGCACATCATTACTGTGGTGGTATAGTACAGCTTCTCGGGTGCTTTCTCGCCAGTAAACCCGGAAGCCCATGTAGATGGCCAATGGGCGTATGGGAGCCATCAGTCTATCGTTTTCCATAAAGGCTGTGGGGGCTAGGTGGGTTATTTGGTGTGACGCTACCTTTGCATCGTTTACAGTTATTGTAATATCTGTAGGATATGTTGAAGGAAACCCTAAACCACCATTAACACCAAATGCACCTCTGGGGTACAGAACAATTGTCTGGAATTCGATGTTATTAGCAAAGTTTAGCCATGTAGTGCGCCCAATACTTTGCCCTGCTATATTTGACACTTGGAGCATATACTCATAATCACGCCGCAAAGTTATTTCAAATACATTCCTGCCGTCTACAAATTGAGTAGCAATTGGCGTAGGGTTTGGTGTTAATACCCATTCGCCATTTTGTTGGGTGATGCCAATTGCATTTGGTACTCTCACTGGGGTGGAATTCTGTGAAGCTCTACGATAAATTACAACTTCTGCTGGCAACAGCGTGTGGGTTTCACGACTTGCATCTTCATGAAGCCGAACCAAACCAAATACAGTGTTGTGTGTTCTTCTATGGTTTGCTGTGCCGGTGGCGGTTAATGCGGCTTCGACAGCTGATGCTGCACACAGAATTGGGTAACTTTGAATTTCTGTAGTAGATACGCCAACTGAAATGTGCATATTAGGGCGTGTGTTGTCTAATATTATGCGCCTTACTTCTGCGCCGCTTAAATTGGAGGCCACACCCCATACCATAGCAGCTACACCAGTTACATGCGGAGCTGCCATTGAGGTTCCCGTGAGTCGAAACATGTCTGTTCTGCTCGTTTCGATGTCTGCTAAAGTAGCAAGTGGTGTTTGTGGGAAAGAGGTACTCTCAATCTGATAACCGGGTGCAAAAATATCCACAGCGCGGCTACCATCTGCATTTTTGCCTATTTGACTCGACGAGTATGCAAAAAAACGTGTTGCGGCTACTCGTTCTATTCGACCGGTTTCTGTGCAATGCTCACTGAAATAGACATGCTCATAACCCATATTGCCGACTATTATTATGCGATTCCTAATCGCAGGGTCTTCGATATTACCGAAAATAGTAGTGTAGCCTGTGTGAATCCATGTTTGACCATTTCGACCAGAACCATTACCCGCAGTCGAAACAATCAAAAAATCAAAACCTAAATTATAATATTTTCGCAAAAATGCTTCCAAAGAGTCTCTAACACCAACCCGCCAGTTATGAGTACCAATATCAAATGTATGCCCAGCCATCGCAGGAACAGCATCAACAAACCCCATGCTTACATTAAACAACCGCACGTCATTAGCAAATAAAGTTGCAAGACCATGTTTATAGCTAAACATACTGGTGCTGTGTGGTACTTGTGTCGAGGTTAGTGCGTATGCATACAATACGCTGTTTGGAGCAACACCGGCAATACTGGATTGTTCATAATTAAACCTTGCTCCTATTGTGCCTGCAACATGTGTACCATGTCTAATCGACCTTGCTGTTGGAAACCGGACGTTTGGTGTAGGCGTTTCGCTACGAGGGATTCTGTTTTCAAAAGTCCTTTGATTTAACCCGGGTAAGTCTGCATGGTTTGCAAACATTTCATCCATAACACCGACTTTTACCATTTCGACATGGCTGTGCATAGTCATATTATTATCAAACAAGTGATACCATGCTCTTGGCGCATTTATGGCTTCTACGCCCCAGTTTGGTCCTCCTGCACGCCCATCTAAAAACCACTCGCTATTCCAAGCCAAAGCATCGGGTATGAACATTCTTTGGCTACTGTGGACACCGGGTGTCATTCGCGTTGGTTCGGCAAGGGGTGTGATACCTTCAAATCCAAACGGCATGCTACCTATACCACCAGCTTCATGGTCATAATATTCATACGGGTTATACGAATCAAACTCCATCACCTTATTAAACGTCTCAACCAAAAAGAACTCATGCCCACGAAGTATCTCTTTCAGCGCAAGCATTTCATCTTCCGTAGTAGCCCCGGCAAAGTGTAGCTGATACGTATTTGCCACTTCCAAAAAGCCAACAATCTCCCCACCAAGTTCACGTGCTAACTCTGCAACTTGGGTGTATTCCACATGACTGTGGGCTATTACAATAATCTCGCCACGCACAAAGCGGAAATTTGCCTGCCTAATAGACGTCATAATTTCATCTTCCGTAAAATCTCGTTTTGTGTTTATTGGCACACGTTCCTGCTCTTCTACTGTAAACGGATACATAAACCTTACTGGGTCAAACTCGGCAGGGGAAAATGTAAAGGTTAGCGTGGCATCTGTATTAGGCATTGTGAAAATAAACGCAACCGGACCGTATGGCTGTAGTGTGCCAACAGAAGCATGAGCATCGGTTAAATAATAGCCTATGTCTGGGAATATGGTAAGCATAACTGTTTCACCGGGACGGTAAGTTTCTCTGTCTGTGAAAACACTACCTCTGTCGTTGGTTACTATAAAAAGCTGCGGTTCATTAGTTTCTTGTGGTGCGTCGTTATCATTATCATTCTCTGTATCGTTATCGTCAGACGAGTCACCATCATCCGGCGGGGTTTGAGTTGGCGTGTCCGGCACAAACTCACCAAGCCTAATCTCATTCAAACCATTTGGCCCCCTAGAATCACCAATAATATGCCTACCCGGGCCGCTAATTGCAATAGTACACGTATAGTGGCGGCTGCCTATTTGATACGCTACAGTGATACTACCCGCAACATCAGCGGTTACATATATATACCAGCTGTTTAAATTGTTGTTGTCCGCCACAAATGTAATACCATCGGCAATTGGCCGCGTGGCGTTGTTGGATGTATGCCTTACGCCACCAAAAGTATTGTATTCATCGCGGGTAATTTGACTACACTCCCCCGCACCCGGTTGTTGCGGTTGCTGTATGTCCGGTACTATAGGCTGTTCCGGTGCTTGACCGGATACAGACTCAAATGCACCCAAACGGATTTCATTTAAGCCGCGTTGCCCTCTTGAATCGCCAATAATGTACCTGCCGGCACCGAAGATTTCTATTGTACGCATATAGTGCTGGTTACTGATTTGGTACGCTACAGTGATACTGCCCGATACGTCGGCAGTTACATGTATATACCAGCGGTTTAAATTGTTGTTGTCTGCTACAAACGTAATACCCTCGGCAATTTGCCTTGTGGCATTGTTTGACGTGTGTCTTACGCCACCAAAATTATTGTACTCGTCGCGGGTAATGCGCGTAGACGCGCTTGGTTCAATTTGCGGTACGGCATGGAGCGGCACTACAGTTGCTAAAATCATTACAAAAGCGAGTACAAAAGATACGATTTTTTTCATTTGAACATTCTCCTTTTCTCCATTTTTTTGACATATACGAAAAAAACACCACGGTCAATATCCCAAATGGTGTATACGAAAAGCACCCCCTTTCCCCATAGTATGTACGCCAAGCAGGCGTTATCTGAAGTTTTACGGTATTTATTGGCAACATGGTAACACGGATGTTTTGCCGCGTCAACAATATTTTCCATAAAATATAGCAAGTTTAAGAACAATGTCATAAAATCTGCACAAAAAAAACAGCATATTGCCCATTGCAAAAACACAATGAGTAACATGCTGTTTCATAATAAACAACTTCAAATAACAAACTCGAACAAACCACTATTGGCCGATGGTCATGTCCTAGCTCAGTTTTTGTCTAATTTCTTTCATACCACCTACACATACGCTGTACAATTTAGGAAATCCCGCATATGCAAGTGTGTGGGCAGACCGTCAACTTCGCAAAAGTTACAGACATTGACACGGTTACTGCGCGCGTGTTTCTTGCAACAGTATCAACGTCCTAATGCTAAATTAACAAACCTGTCCTGTACTTTTTGCAGTGCAAAAAGTACGTGCAAGCCATTCGGCAGCTATCAAAGCAAGCACTTGCGACCAATACCGGAGGGAAAGCAGGGACGGGGCTACCGTTTGTCATTTGTCGCGGTTGGGGGCAGTGGATGTAAGAGAGGAGCCTTGTGACTTGTAGGCAGTATATCACAAAACTTGTGACATTATAAATGAATATGTCAAAAATTTTGTCACAATTCTACAGTTCAGCCGTAGCCTTCTGTAACCATTTCTTCTCGCCATCATCCATAAACGGCGACAGCACCTCGTACACCTTCTTATGATACGCATTTACAAAGTCAATTTCCCCTTGTGTAAGAAGTGCTACATCTATCGCCCTCGTATCATATGGGCAATACGTCAAATTTTCAAAATTCAAAAACGTCCCGTGATTATTTTTGCAAAATTCCTTTACAACTATAATATTCTCAATACGTATGCCATAACGCCCCGGCTCATATATTCCCGGCTCGTTGGACATTACCATACCCGGCACCAAAGCTACGTCAACATGCCGTGGCGACAAGTTGTGCGGGCCTTCATGCACTCCCAAGCAATATCCAATGCCATGCCCCGTGCCGTGGTTGTAATTTTTGCAACCGGAAAGCACAGGCTGTCGTGCCAGCATATCAAGGGCATGGCCGGTTGTCCCCGTTAAGAAAATGGCACAGGTCAACGAAATATGCCCTTTTAGCACCAGCGTAAAGTCGCGGCGCATTTCGTCCGTGATTTCGCCAACAACCAAAGTACGCGTTGTGTCCGTGGTGCCATCCATATATTGCCCGCCTGTGTCAATTAGCAAGAAGCCTTTTGGCTCAACAGTCGCGCCTGTTCCCGTGGCCCTGTAATGCGGCAACGCGGCATTGGGGCCATATGCGGCAATGGTTTCAAAACCATCGCGCAAAAAGTCCGGCTGCTGTTCACGAAATGCAGTTATGGTTTTTGCCACATCTTCTTCGTTTATTGTTTTACCTGCAGCAACGGAATCGTCCACCCATTTTAGGGTTTTTGTCATTGCTACGCCTTCTTTAATATAGGCGTTTCGCATGTTGGCAAGTTCAACATCAGATTTTACGCCTTTTAGCACTGTCAAAATATCTTTATCTTTGTCCTTGTTTGGCCCTTCTTTCCCACTGGGAACAGCCGACGCCACCAAGACATTAGTTTTGTTCACGTCATAATAAATTTTACCGTCCGAGGGCAAAGCACAAAGTCTCTCCGTCACGGCCTCGTAACTTTCAATTGTAAAACCTTGCGAAGCCAGTTTGCCAGAAATATCTGCCACTTTTGCCTTGTCGATAAAAACAAACGCGTCTTTTTGGGTTATTAGCGCGTAGGCATATACCACCGGGGTAT
>Ga0123355_10001659_pt1 | contig 30971 bp, 20 predicted proteins | sample TergutEmb28metaG_3_FD_89872 | JGI IMG/M metagenome (GOLD analysis project Ga0123355, IMG submission 89872) | Embiratermes neotenicus P1 segment gut microbial communities from Petit-Saut dam, French Guiana - Emb289 P1 | ecosystem: Host-associated > Arthropoda: Insects > Digestive system > Gut ... | reverse complement strand
TGAGATAGCTACGCACCAGCGCCAGCAACTGCTCGCGCTCATCTCCCCAGCGCGGATAAACCAGATCCTTGTAGGAAGCACCGCGATGGCGATGTGAGTGCCAGAACGTCTCAAAGCACTCCGTGAATCGCGCGTCGCCGCGGCGCAGCTGCTGCGCCAGCTGCCAGATCTGCTCCGATTCATCGACAGTTATGCTGCCTTCGAGCCCTGAGCTGATCCGCGCGTACCACTCGTCGCCATCGTCAAACCACCTGTCGAGAAGACCCGTCAGGATGAATGTCAGATCGTGCGCGTGGTAGGCCACTGCGAAGCCGCACGCGGGCGAGACGACTCCAACGACTTTGTCTATTGCAGCGCGGTGAGCGGCAATCTGCTCCAGGGTCATGGAGTCGAGGTCGAGATCGAACCATTCATCGGACTGCCGGATGAACCCAGGCCAGAGCGAGGCGAGAGTTTCATGGTTGTGCGTCAGTGAGCGCAACTGGCGCTGCTGGAGCTCGAAGTGCAATGTCCGTCGCAAACGCCCCCGCCATAGCCACTTGTCATTGCGCACCGTCTTCTGCAGATACACAGGGAAGAAATTCAGGATGCCGGCGATGCGGCTGAACGCTGGGTGGTAAGCGTATTGCCTCCGTAGTACCTCGACGTCGGCATACGCCGCTGCCCTGTAGTACTTGAAAACATCTGGCGGCAGGGGGCCCGGATCGCCGTGCCACTTCCAGTAAGCTGCAAACGAAGGTGTGAGGTTTTGAATGTTGTAAAAGAGGGGGCTTACGGGCGGAGCCCAGATTTCATCAGCGTACGCTCGAGTCCACACCCTATGACAGTCGTCGGGCCTAGCGGCCTCATTATCGCGCCATGGCTCGATCTTGCGGCTATGGAAAACATCGGCGACGGTAGTGATGGGCCGGCTCTGCAGAAGGAATACCCGGTTGCCGACCGATGCCCATTCGATGTCCTGCGGAAACCGATAGTGTTCACCTGCCGCGACTGTCATTTCCCAGACAGTGTGCAGAATTGACTCCGGCAGCGGCATGCGATTCACGCTGTTCGTGCGTGATCGGAGCTCCCCGGATTGGGCCCCGACGACAATCTCCTCGGGATTGACGGAGCCTGACACCAGCGCTTCGCCGAGACCTTGCACCGCGTTGATCACGACCTCGCTGAGTGCCGAGTTGAGCGGATTGACTCCAAACGCGACGCCGGCCCATTCGGCCGGAACGAGCGTCTGAATGACCACTCCCATTGCAGCCGCTTCGCAGTTACGCAGGTTGCGGTACTTGCGCGCTTCCGGTCTGTCAAAGCTCGCCCAGCAGGTCTCTACGGCCTTCAGGACCGCCTCGATGTCAGAGAGGTCCAGCGCGGTGGAATACAGTCCCGCAAATGAGTTGTTCGCTGAATCCTCGCCCCTGGCAGATGAGCGCACGGCGAATCGGGTTCCCGGCGGCTGAGTTCTAATCCACTCCGCAACCGCCTTGCGCAGTGCGTCTGTACAATGGGGCCCTTGAGTAAGGAACGCCTCGCAACTTACAACACAGAACGAGGGCACGTCGAAACCGGCCGCCGTCAACACGGCCAGGGAGGCCGCCTTTCCACCGACGTTGTGCTCCTCGCGGCAGCGCGGGTCTGAGCTTGCGACCAGCAGCGAGTCGGTCAACCAGTCCGTCCTTCCTGCAGAGATTGCGCATCGATGGTCGGCGGCCAGAAATAGGAGGCGACGCCCGTGCAACTACCCCAGCCATCCACCTCGTATTTGCCGACACCCTCAAAGCCCCACAATCCGAACGGCTCACCATGTCCGATGACCGCGAACATCTCGCCCATCTTCGCGTGTACGATCCGGCCGGCCACATCTTCGATCCGCACGTCGATATCGCGCTGCACGCCGGTGCCCGTGTAACGGGCAGTTTGCTGAACGTTGCTCACGCTGCGCACTTGTCCATCGATGGTAACGAACCCCAGACTCAGGCCCTTGCCCTGCTCGATGACCGATACCGAGCGGCGTGCATCCGGTGTCTGGAACGACCACATTTTGAAAGTGTGCTGAGAGAATATCTGCATGTCGCGATTTCCCCAGGAGTGATCCGTGTCCCCCGTAGTGCGCACCTGGTAGGTCCGGCCGGCGATCTTGAGAGCTCCCCTTACCTGCCAGGGACGGTGATACCGGTTCTTCGCAACCCAATGAGGAGTTGCATGCAGGCCATCGGCGTAGTCGTATGGCGGGATGGTGAATTCGCCTTCGAGATCAATCTCCGTGCCGGCGTCGTCCGTGAAGCTGATCTGATATGACTTCAGAGGTTGAGTGCGCACCATGTGCAGGCCGCACAGCTCCACATCATCGAAATCTGCCTCGATGAGGGGCTCGATGTCGTTCTTGAAACAATAGACCCAGTCCCCATTGGGCGCCGTGTAGCAATGCCCGGGCGACTTCATGGCTAGGTCATTGGCGTCGCGCCGGTCGATGCTGCCCTTGTAGATGCTGACTAACATACCCGACTTCATGGGCTTGTTGGGCACTATCCACAGATACAGCCAGCCGCCCAGTCCATTCGCCGCATCGGCGAAGTTAAAATATAGGCTCTCACGCCAGTTGAACAGGTCATCATGAGGGTGTCGCAGCTCGTCCGAGGCGGCCAGAACCATGGCGATCTCTCTTGCGGTGATGGCGGCAGCCGTCATCGCCGTGAGGCTACGATGCCGGTTGCAGCCGGTTGGACTCAAGGGCGCTGACGGGATTACATCGGGAAATCGCACCCGCTTGACTACACTAACGGGTAGTAGGCGCGTCGCAAACGGCTCGGTAGCGTCCTCCGCGACAGGGGGCGCTGAACCGCATGGTATTGAAGGCCGACGACGAGCTGCGCCACGCCTGGGACGACAATCCCCTGTGGCGTGAGAGCTGGTACTGGAACTTTTCCGAGCCAGCGCACTCAATCGGCGCCTGGCTGTATGCGTGGGTGCTTCCAAATCAGCCTCTGAAGTCGGGCATGCTCGTATGTTTCTATCATGGTTTAGCAACTGATTTCGATTCGACGGAGAGAGCCTGGCGCTCTCCGAGGCATCTGCTCAGGGGCCCCGCCGACAGTTGGGTCTATTGCTACAAGCAGGAAATCCCCGAGCTGCTGCGGTCGAATCTCGATGACGCCGAGCTTTGCGGGCTGCGCATGCGGCGTCTCGAGCCACTGAAGCGCTACGAGCTTCAATTTGCCGATGGCGACCGTGCAAGCTTTACACTCGACTGCGACTTCATGTCCGATCCGTGGGACTTCGACGACAACATCCATCCGACCCCGTGCTGGCTGGCTAAGAACCGCTATCACCGAGCATGGACGGCCGCCGGTGAGCTGGTGCTTGCCGGGCAGAGCTACCGAATTGCAACGACCGGCGACTCCGACCATTCCTGGGGCACGCGTGACATGGGGATCTTCGAGCAAAATTCGCTCAAGACCTATGCCATCCAGACACCGGACAGACGGCTGTCCCTCAAGGCTCAAATGCTGGGCCCGCCCGGGCACGAGCTGCCGCGAGGCTATATTGCTCACGGCCGCGACATGTGCGCCATCCGCTCGATCCATGAGAGGTCACACTACCATGCGAACGGCCTGATGCATGACATCTCGCTGCGCGTCGAGGATGTCGCTGGCCGTGTGGTTGAGGCCCACATGGGTGAATTGTACGCGGCGGTTGCGGGGGGCGGGCCAAACATCGGCTATGAAGGGGCCGGCATTTGGGATGTCGCCGGCCGGGGCAAATGCGCCGGTATCGCTTCTTGTTGGTGGGCAAAGGAGATAACCCGCGAGCAGTTACATAACGGATTCGCAGGCCAGACTCTCGAGTAGGGGATCGGGCACATGCGTTGGATCCTCCATCCCAGCGACCCGGACTGCGCCGTCGAGTCCTGCGCTGGCGGCAAAGGTGCATCGTTGGCCCGCCTAGCTCGTCTCGGCGCACAGGTACCCGCATTTTTCGTCATCCACGCTGCGGCACACCGGACGATGACGGAAGGTCTGTCAGCACAGTTCTCTGACGAACTGCGGCAGGCGCTTGCCGCTGTGGACTCGTCCGCGGGCGTCTCCGTTCGATCTTCGGCAATTGGCGAGGACGACGCGGACAGCTCGTTCGCCGGTCTCTTTCATACGTCCCTGGATGTACGCGGTTTTGAGGCGGTGCTGGCGGCAATTCGTCGATGTTGGCAGTCGTACGACGATGCAGCGGCCGTCGAATATCGAAGCGCCCGCAGTGGGGTGGAAAATGGAGCCATGGCCGTGGTCGTGCAGCGCATGATTCACGGCGAGTGGTCCGGAGTCTGCTTCACCGCTCATCCTGTGAAGCTTGCGCTGTCAGAGGGCTTGATCAATGTGGTCCGAGGCCTGGGCGAAGCATTGGTTTCCGGTCAGGTAAACCCTGAGGAAATAACTGTAGATGCCAGAACCGCCCGCGTGCTCGATCATCGCGGTGGAGAGGGCCGGCAATTCCCTCAGAAGGCCATTGAGCGAGTGTGGAACGTCTCGCGCAACCTGGCCGAGCAACTACGGTTTCCACAGGACATCGAGTGGGCATGGCAGGGGGGCGAGCTCTTGATTCTGCAGAGCCGACCCATCACTACCATCGCGGATGTGTATTACAGCCGGGCGCTTGAGCCGTGGAAGGCCGATCCGACTGCCCGCCCCGACGCGCCCCAGCGCCTCTGGTCTCGAATGCTGGCGGATGAGACCTGGGTATCCCCGATCAGTCCGCTATTCTACAACGTACACAACAGCACACCGGGCCGGGTCGGCTTCTTCCGTTCGCACGGAGACACCTTCCCCTTACCGGTGGACATGTTCAAGTACTACCAGGCGACTGCCTACGCGGATACGGCGGTAATTCGCCGCATGTATGAGTATCAGCCGCGCATTGCGAGAATCCAAGGCGTAGTCAACTTTCTTCCCCCCAGCATGCAGGATAGCTTTCGACGGACGCCATGGCGCTGGCACGGACGACTGCGTCGCATCCTGAGCTATGAGCTGGCAAACCGTCGCATGCGCTCGATAACCCACAATTACAGATACGTCGCCGCACAATGGCCTGCCTATGTGGAGAAGAGCAGTCCTTGGTTGGACACCGACCTCGACGCGATGTCCCTCGAGGAGCTTCGCAGGCATCAGGCGGACGTCCAGAAGGAAATGCTTGCCGTCGGGCCACCCTGCGCCATCGCGGTCCTGTCGCACGCCTCTGACATTCATCTGCTCTTGACGGGATTGCTCGGCCGTTGGTTTGCCCACCTAGGATCGAGTGGCGAGGGCTTGTATGCGCGCGTCAGCAGCGGACTCGAAGACAGCGAAACGTTGCGCGAGAACGAAGCGCTGTGGCAGATATCTCAGGCGATCCGTGGTCTGGGAAGCGCGGCAATCGCAAGCGCTGCCAAGGACGATTGGACCACGTTCGCACGGCTCGCACGACAGCTCGCGGGTGGGGCTGAGCTCGTCGCTCGGTTTGAGAGTTTCTGGCGTGCTCATCGCCATCTAGGCTCTTCGTATAAGGATCTGATTTGGCCGCGCTGGGGCGACGATGTCGATCTGTGCTTCTCGATGTTGAAAGGCTACATCACCAGCAATGCTGAGCGGCCACGCGACATTCACGCGCGCAGCGCGGCCTCGCGGCACGCGGCCCAACAGGAGCTGCTCGGCGCGGTCAAGGGGCCATGGGCGCTCCCGCGGCGTTGGCTTCTGCGGAGACTCTTCCGATACAACGAGTTGTACATGGCGGTGCGTGACAATCACCGACACTACGTGGACAGGAATTGGTATGAGGTGCGGCGCATCTATCTTTCCTTTGGGAAGCGCCTTGTTGAGGCGGGTGTGTTGGAGTCCCGCGAGGACGTGTTCTTCCTGGGCGTCGAAGAAGTGAATGCCGCTCTCGCTGGCCAGCTCGGCAAGACTGAAGCCGCGAAGCGCGTCAACGTACGAAACAAGGTCTGGCAGGCGACCCTCCGACGCCAGGGGCCGAAGTTTCTGCAGGGTTGGAGTGCGGTCGAGGAAAACGCGGCCGCTCGTGATGCGGGATCGGGGCGTCAATTGGAAGGTATAGCAGCCAGTCCCGGATCGGCAATCGGCAAGGCGCGCATCGTGTACGACGTGAGTGCGCTCCCTACCGTTAAGGATGGCGAGATTCTCGTGACTCGACAAACCGATCCGTCCTGGACCACGGTCTTCGGACGGATCGCCGGTCTCATATTGGAAACAGGCGGTGTGTTGTCACACGGCACGTCACTGTGTCGCGAGTACGGGCTTCCCTGTGTGACAGCCGTGGAGAGAGCCATGGTGAGAATCCCGGACGGCAGCCGTGTCGAGCTATCGGGCACCGCGGGCCTGATACGCATTCTCGACGGAGCCTGAGAGTCGGGCTTGTTATCGAATGGAGCATAAGATGCATTTCGATGTGGTCGCCGAAGACTTGCAGTTCCCGGAAGGGCCGATCGCAATGGCGGACGGCTCCGTGCTGTTGGTCGAGATACGCCGGCAGACACTGACCCGGATCACATCGGGTGGTCAGCGTACGATCGTTGCTGAGTTGGAGGGCGGCCCGAATGGTGCTGCCGTCGGACCGGATGGCGCTGTCTACATCTGCAACAACGGCGGCTTTGCATGGGTGAAGTTGCCCAATGGCCATTTCACGACGGAAGGCTTTGCGCCGGAAAACTACCGCAGTGGTTCGATTCAGCGAGTGGATCTGAAGACCGGTGCTGTCGAGACGCTCTACACGGAATGCGAGGGTCGGCCGCTGCGCGGACCAAACGACCTGGTGTTCGATCGCGACGGAGGGATGTGGTTCAGCGATCCCGGTAAGGTGAGCAGGGAATGGATGCACCATGGACATCTGCTGTACGCGCGTCCTGACGGCTCCATGATTCGACGTGTCCGTGACCGGATGGTCACGCCCAACGGTGTCGGTATTTCTCCGGATCAAAAGACCCTCTACGTAGCCGAGACACTCACCTCGCGCTTGTATTCGTTCCAGATCACCAGTCCCGGAAGCTTGGCCGATCCTGACGGGAGCTGGAACCGCGGCGTCATGGGGCCGCTGCCGGGGAGGCAGATGCTGGACAGCCTGAAAGTCGAAGCCGCGGGTAACATCTGTGTCGGCACGCTCATCCATGGAGGGATCACCGTGTTTGGTCTCGATGGCGGAACGGAACACGTCAATCTGCCGGACCACTTAGTCACCAATCTCTGTTTCGGTGGCACCGACATGCGCGATGTATGGATCACGGGCTCTGCCACCGGCCGGCTGTTCCGGGGACGCTGGCCGCGTCCGGGCCTGAAACTCAACTACAACGCCTGAGGCTGAACTCACGCCTATTCGGAAGGGGAGAAACCGTAGATGATCGCCCAGACACGCAACGCCAGCCGTCGCGACGGCATTCTGACGGTCATATGGGTATGCTCGCTGCTGAGTGTGCCTCTGAGTGTGCAGTCTCAGGAGGCATCTTCATCCGACGCACTGCAGGAGGTCGTGGTCACCGCGCAGAAGAGGGCAGAGAATCTGCAGAACGTGCCGCTGTCAGTCACGGCAATCGCTGGCCCCACCATGCAGGCTCTGCACGTGGAGGGCCTGGCCGATGTGACGGGCACAGTACCGAACGTCCAGATTCAGGTCAACGCCGGACTGCAGAACGCATCAGCGCTCGTGATTCGTGGCATCGGTATCGTCGGTAATCCATCGCCGTATGTCGGTACGGAAGTGGCAACCATCGTAGATGGCGTGGTGCAGACGGTGAACGAGCTCGGCCTCGTGGACCGGTTCGATGTGGAGCGAATCGAGATTCTGCGGGGACCACAGGGAACGCTGTTTGGAGCTAACACCACGGGAGGCGCAGTCAACATCGTCGAGCGCCAGCCAACCGGGGAACTTGGCGTATATGGTCAGGTTGGCGTCGGTAACTATCAGTCCAGGAACGTTTTTGCCGCCCTGAACTTTCCGATCATCGACGGAACCTTATCCGGCAAGGTGGCGGTTTCGAGTCGCAGCCGCGAAGGATTCTATACAAATCTGTACAACGGTGAGCCCATTGGGGGTGTCAACACAACCAGTGAGCGAGGCTACCTTAAGTGGACGCCCTCGGATACCACCGACGTGACGTTAAAGGTGGAGGGGCAGCAGACGCGCAATGGTACTGACGTACTTCTCAATATATCCTATCCGGGTGAGCTCTTTTACAGACCCACGACTCCGTACGGCTTCGAGCTGTACTCGGACGTGCCCGATCAACACAACTCGGACAGCTATGGCGTTACGGTCACGGCCAATTCACTCACGCCTATCGGCAAGATAACATCGATCACCAACTACGCTAAGTGGGGTAGCCGCGGCTATCAGGATATCGACGGCATCGATCTGTACGGCTACGCGCAGATCGGCAATACCACGGGTCATCAGTTCTCGGAAGAGCTGCGCGACGTGTTTCACCCCATCGACAGCGTGGAGGTGCTGGTAGGCGTGTTCTTCCAGCAATGGATGTACAACTCGGACGGAGAAGCCTGGATCGCATTCGAAAGCCCGGACTTGATCGACGAGACTCTGGCGCGGGAACACACAACGAATATCTCCGGATTCAGCCAGCTTTATTGGAACCTGACTGACAAGTTGCGCCTGCAGGCGGGTGTGCGTGTCAGCAACGAAAAGGTGCATATGGCTCGCGAGGACGATTTCTATAATCAACCGGCCGGCACCGATCCGATGAAGGGCTACGGCAACCTGGACGGCGCTACTCCGCTGCCCACCCCTCCCGCCAACCCGCCGGTCCAGGGGCAGAAGACTTGGACCAATCCCGGCGGCAGGATCGGACTTGACTACAAGTTTCTCCCGGATGTGCTGGGCTATGGCTACTATGCGCGCGGATTCAAGTCGGGCGGATTCAACGGCCGCATCACTGTGGCCACCGACATCGGACCGTTCAATCCGGAGTTCGTCGATTCCTACGAAGTCGGACTAAAGAGCGACTGGCTCGACCACCACCTGCGCGTCAATCTGGCCGCCTTCCTGAACAAATGGCACGACATGCAGGTCGCCCAAGTGTTTTTTGCCAACGGAGTGCAGCACTCGGCGATCGTGAACGCGGCCAAGGCGACCACCAAGGGCCTCGAGCTCGAGACGCAGTGGGTGGTCGGTGGCGGACTGCGATTCGGTGGCAATGTTGGGTACCTGAGGGCGAATTATGACCAGTTCACTACCGGCAGCGGTCCGACCTGCCCACCTCAACCCGAGCCGCAGCCGGTTCCTTGCAGCAACGTATATGACGGCAGGACGCTTCCCTATGCACCGAAATTCACCGCCTCGGTGGATGCCAACTATGCATTCGGTTTCCTGAATGGCGATGCCAATGCCCTCCTGCAGTGGACCTACAACGGCGAACGCTGGGGTAACTTCACACAAGCGGTCAGCGAGAGGCTGCGCGCTGATGACCTCATCAATGCTAACCTGTCGTGGAGTCCAAAGGAGAGCAAGTACACGATTTCGGTTTGGGGCCGCAACCTGGCCAACAAGAAGTACCTGGTGCTCGCGCTGGATGCACCGCCGCTGTTCACCGAAGGACTGTTGGGTAACCCGCGCGAATTCGGTATGGACGTGAAGTTTGATTTCTGATGGTAGTCGCAACTGACGCAATTGGTACCTTGGGTGAACTGTGTGTCCACAATGCGCGGATACGCGGCTCCAGCGCGGCCCTTGTATTCGAGGCTCGCGTCACGAGCTACGCGGAGCTCGACCGCTATGCGAATCAGATCGCGAATGGTCTGAGTCGCGAGGGCTTGCAGCGCGGCTCGCGGGTGGCTTATCTCGGCAGAAATTCCGATCTGTTCTTTCAGATCGTCTTGGGTTGCGCCAAAGCGGCGGCAGTCCTCGTCGGAGTCAACTGGCGGTTGGCCGCTCAGGAAATCGCCTATATTCTCAATGACAGCGGCGCGGAAATGCTGTTCGTCGGACCTGAATTTGTCGGGATCGCCGCGGCGATCAGGGACCAGGTTGCGGGCCTTCGCGGCATAGTCTGCATGGGTGCAGGGGAAAGCGGGGAGGCGTTCGCGGCCTGGCGAGATCGCAGTGCGACGCGGGCGCCCGACGTCGAGGTGAGCGATGACGAAGTTGCCATTCAGATGTACACCAGCGGAACCACGGGACACCCCAAGGGTGTGCAGCTTGCGCATCGCTCGTTCTTCGTCATGGCGCGCTACCCCCGGCGTGCGGACATGCAGTTCGAGGAATGGACCGAGAACGACGTGAATCTCGTTGCCATGCCGAACTTTCACATCGGCGGAGTAGGGTGGGGAATCGCCGGTTTGCGCGCTGGCGCCTGCAACATCGTATTACGTGAGTTTGATCCGGCCGCGGTGTTGCAGATGATCCGCGAGTATCGCGTTACCAAGCTGTTTCTCGTTCCGACGGCCATGCGGATGGTCATCCAACAACCACAGGCTCGGCAGACGGATTACAGCTCGCTGAAGTACATCACGTATGCCGCTTCGCCGATTCCCTTGGAGCTGCTGCGCGAAGCCATCGACGTGATTGGATGCGGTTTTGTGCAGCTATATGGAATGACCGAGACCACGGGTGGCGCGACCTATCTGCCGCCCACGGATCATGACGTCAACGGCAACGAGCGCATGCGTTCTGCGGGCAAGCCATTCCCCGGTGTGAGTCTGAAGGTTGTCGACAAACAGGGATGCAAAGTGGGTCCGCGGGTGCTCGGGGAGATCTGCATTGGCTCACCCGCCAACATGGTCGGATATTGGCACTTGCCGCAGGAGAACCGTCAGACTCTGATTGATGGCTATGTGCACTCCGGAGACGTCGGGTACTTGGATGAAGACGGCTACGTCTATGTGGTGGGTCGTGCCAAGGATATGATCATCTCGGGCGCGGAGAATATCTGTCCGGAAGAGGTAGAAACGGCAATGCTGTCACATCCCGCGGTGGCAGATGTCGCTGTGATAGGCGTTCCGGATGTGCGCTGGGGCGAGGCGGTCAAGGCCGTAGTCGTGCTCAGGCATGACAAGAGGGCGACGGCTGAGGAGTTGATCGCGCATTGTCGCGGGAAAATCGCCGGATTCAAGCTACCCAAGAGTGTTCATTTCCTGAGTGAGCTGCCGCGCAACGCGAGCGGAAAGGTGCTAAAGCGAGAGCTGCGAGCGCGTTATTCGAGCTGAAACTGCGAATTGTGCTTTCCAGTTGCACTCGCGTAGCATGCCGCTGGCGCGCATGCGCGGCGGGACCTCTTGCGCAGACACGCTAGCAGCAGATGCGCTGGCTACCGAAAGCCGCGCACATGGTGTTTTCAAGTCCGCACCTGAGCGCTCGACGGCAAGGTGGTCACTGGCAACGGGGATGGCTGCCGAAAGCTCTCGTGGGTTCTGTTTAGTCTAGCAGCGATCCAGTCAGCGGCGGTATCTCGTACCCAGGTCGCGAGCATTGTGGGCTGCCTCGAACGCCAGGTGGCGGTGGCGACTCTTCGCTGGCGACATCGGCACCCCCGTACCGCAGGGCCCGGGACTCTCACAATCATGGCCGGCACCCCATACCCCTGACGGCGCGTTGTTGAATGCACTCACTCCTGTTGTCGATGTGCTGTACGCTGGCTATGCCATTGCTGCTAAGAAACCGCTCTCATCGTCGGTGACGGTCTCAAGAGCATTCTACTTCGTGATCCAGCACAAAGCGACGCTCCAGAAATTTCCACACGCCCTCTCGCTTCTGGAAGCGATCGAGATAGCGGCCGACGCTCAGGACGTCGCGCTCAACAAAGTCCCCGGTTCCGGGATCGCTGCGAACGCGCGCGACTGCGAAGACATATGATTCCCCCGTTGCCTCACTGCCACTGATGCGAAACTGCTCATTTGTAACTGCGTGGAATGTTACTTTCGCAAAGCGATGGACCCAATTGACGAATTCGCGGGAAAAATACTCGGGATTTCCGCGCAATACGCCCGAATCGATCAGGCCGTCAGGATAGAAGAGATCGCGCAGCGCCGCTCCGTCGCACCGATCCACTGCGCGGGTGTAGTCGACGCTCAGCTCGTGCAGGTTCTGCTTGATGAGCTGTTCTTCGATTTTTTGCTGTTGCGTCGCGGATGTCATGAAACGATGTACAGTGACGTGAAATACGGTGTGCGCTCAGGAGTCGAAATGTTTGATTTGACCGGCAAGACAGCACTGATAACCGGAGCGTCGAGCGGGTTCGGCGCGCATTTCACGCAGGTTCTCGGCCGCGCCAATGCATATCTGTATGTGGCTGCGAGACGCAGGGAGCAGCTTGAGCGCATGGCGGCCGCACTGCCGGAGCACCTTCGCGCCAGAGTAACCATCATCACCATGGATGTGTCGAGCGCGGCATCTGTCACGCAGGCTCTTGCATCCATCGCCGACTTGGATATCGTGGTCAACAATGCCGGCATAGTGCGCAATGCTCCCGCACTCGAGCAGTCCGAGGAAGACTGGGATCGTGTGCTGGATACCAACCTCAAAGGCGCTTTCCTCGTGAGTAAGGCGGCAGCGAAGATCATGTTAGGACGCAAGAGCAGTGGCTCCATCATCAATATCGCCTCAATAATGGGTCTTCGACAGTCATCGACGGTGCTTCCATATGCGGCGTCCAAGGCGGGTCTCATCCAGTTGACCAAGGTACTTGCGCTGGAGTTCGCGCGATTCAACATCCGAGTCAATGCACTGGCGCCCGGTTACTTTCACACGGACCTCAACAGGGACTTCTGGAACTCGCGGGCCGGGGAGGCGCTCGTGCGCCGCATTCCCCAACGTCGCATAGGCCAACTGGCTGATCTGGATGGACCCTTGCTCCTGCTTGCATCCGAGGCTTCACGTTACATGACGGGAGCAGTTCTGGCGGTCGATGGAGGGCACCTCGTCAGCGGCCTTTGATGTCTGCATTGGAGCAGCTGCTGGGTGGGCTCAACACTACCCGATGGAGTAGTGCAGCCAGACAGTCGACCCGGTAAACAAGAGAATACTGGGAAAGGTGGTAATGCCGTCGCTTACGAACAAAACGCTCTTCATCACTGGCGCGAGCCGTGGCATCGGCAAAGCAATCGCTCTACGGGCGGCGCGCGATGGTGCAAACGTAGTTGTCGCTGCCAAGACAGTCGATCCGCACTACAAACTGCCGGGAACTATCCACGAGGCTGCTCGGGAGATCGAAGGGGTCGGCGGACGTGCTCTGGCCGTTCAGGTCGACATTCGATCGGAAGAGCAGGTGAGGGCTGCTGTGGAGGCTGCCGTACGTCGCTTCGGGGGAATAGACATCCTAGTCAACAATGCAAGTGCGATCAGCCTGACGGGTACGCTGGAAACATCCGCCAAGAAATTCGACCTGATGATGGATGTGAACGCTCGTGGGACTTTCGTCTGTTCACAGGCATGTCTGCCGCACCTCTTCACCGCCTCGAATCCGCATATTCTCACGCTTGGGCCGCCGCCTGACACAGCGCCGAGGTGGTTTGCGCCGCATGGCGCATACACGCTTGCCAAGATGGGAATGAGCCTGCTTTCGCTCGGGATGGCCGAAGAGTTTCGCAGCCGCGGTGTCGCCGTCAATTGCCTGTGGCCACGAACCTTGATTGCCACGGCTGCGCTTGGAGTGATTAACATCGGGAGTGCGTCGGAGGCGCGCAAGCCCGAAATTATGGCGGATGCTGCACATGCCATCCTGTGCTGCGATTGCCGCACCATCACCGGACAATTTTTTATCGATGAGGATGTCCTGCGGGCCGCCGGTGTTGAGTCGTTCGATGCCTATGCGATGACCCCGGGCGTTACCCCAAAGCCGGACATATTCCTGCCAGATTGAGCGGCCCGCTTCGACGCGGCTCAGTTTCCGGTACCTCTTGTCGCAGAGACACTGTTCTGCTTCAACTCGGTTCGGAGGCGTAATAGAGTAGGGGTAGGGGTGGTTGTCGATGTCGAATGCAGGTTCGCGTCGATACGGGGGCGCGTTTCCCAATGACGGTACAAGAGAGCTGGTCGGGGGTCTTCTCGTATAAACTAGTACCACCGTCGCCTGTGGCCGGAGCCGTAATGCGGAACGAGATCCTCGGCCGCGTTGCCGGAAATCCTGGGGCCGCACTGGTCGTACTGCAAGCACCTGCGGGCCACGGCAAGTCCACCACGCTCCGACAGCTCAAAGACGCGGCCGATGCTGGTGGCCTGCTTACCGGCTGGCTGACGCTCGATTCCGGCGATAACGACCCGCGACGCTTCTTTTTGCACTTTCAATCGCTGTTGAAGCGCATCGCCGGGAACGGTGCCGATCGGCTACCCGATCGGGATATCGTAAGCTTTCCCAACCGGTCCGATTGGCTGATCGAGACGCTCATTGCCATCGGCGAACCGGTCGCATTGTTTCTCGATGAATTCCAGACGATCACGGAAAAGAGCGTACTAAGCTTCTTTCGAGCCGTCTTCGAGCGAGCCCCGGAAGACTTACGCGTGTTTATCGGCTCGCGCTCATTGCCCGATATTGGCCTCGCTAAGCTGGTTGTCAACAACCGCGCGCTGGTTCTGCACGGGGACGATCTGCGCTTCAGTCCGCAGGAAGTGGAGAGGTTTTTCCGGGCAGCCGTCGACCTTGGAGTGGATCTCGACGAAATCGACGCCATCTATCGGCGCACGGAGGGCTGGCCCGCGGCGCTGCAGCTCTTCAGGCTCACGCTCGGTAGTCCCCATGTGCGGCGTTCACTGGGTAGCGAGGATGATTGGGCTCCACGTGAGTTGGCCGAATATCTCGCTGAGAACGTACTGGCGCTGCAAGCCCCGAGCATCCAACGCTTCCTCCTCCATACTGCGGAGCTCACACGCCTGCATCCGTCTCTATGCGACACCGTGCTGGATCGCAACGATTCGCAGGATGTTCTGTCTCACCTAGAGCGGTCCGGGATGTTCCTACGCTGCGTCGATCCGCAGGAGGGATGGTACAAGTACCACACGCTTTTCTCATCGATACTTGCGGATCAACAACGCGCTGCCAATGCAACAGAGATGGAGGAGACACATCGACGCGCTGCGCGGTGGTATATGGAGCGGCGTCTGTTCGAGGATACGGTCCACCACGCAACAGTGTGCGGCGATTGGGCTCTTGCGGCAGACGCCTTGAATGTCTGGTCGTCGGACCTCGTAGCCAACGCGCACCTGCGAACTCTCGAGACGTGGAGTGAACGTATCCCATTTGAGCACATAGTGGCGAGGCCTGACCTGGCCATCAAATGCGCTTACGCGCTAATTTTCCTCCGGCGGCGCCAACGCGCCAGGCCGCTCTTGCAGTTTCTGCAGGAGCGCTCTGGCACTGGCAATGTCCTCGAGACCACCGATCCAAGCATCATTCTATCTATCGAAGCGGTCTCCACGGACGACATTCCGCGGGCAGTCCGTGTAAGCGACCAAGTGCCTCTGCACAGAGTCGACGCCCGCGGTTTTGCGGCTTTCGAGCTCGGAGCTGCGGCAAACTTGCGGGGCTACTGCGCACTGGCTGCCCAGGAGTATGAGTCAGCGCAGCGATATCTGGGTCTGGCCATGCGACACAACGAGCATGTGCAGGCTGCCTTCAGTCGTGGCTACACAGTTGCAGTTGATGCCGTCTCTTTGCTGGTGCAAGGATCTCTGAAAGAGTCTCTGGAGCGCTTCCGTGCAGAATTGTCCGCGCATCCGGCCATCGACAAGTCATTGGCTCCGGCGGCACTCTTGTCCTGCTATGTGTGGGGGCTATATGAGGCCAACGAGCTCGACACTGCCGAGCGTGTGTTCCAACAGAACCACGAAATCATCAGCGATTCGACTCTGATGGATTTTCTGACCGTGGCGTTCCTGTCAAGTGCCCGAGTCCACGATGCGCGGGGCCGGGGCGCGAAGGCCGAAGCGCTGCTCGAAGAAGGTGAGACCATCGGCCGAAAAACAGGCTGGACCCGTCTGGTGGATGCAGTGAAATGGGAGAGGGTCCGGCGTGCATTGTTGCGTGGTGCGATAGATCTCGCCGGCGCCATTGCCGAAAGTGCGTCTTGCGATCGTCATATGTCACCCGAATGGATCTCGTTCGCGAGCGATGTGGAGGACCGGGGGTTCGGCGAAATTCGACTCGCACTCGCTCGCGGACAGCTCGAGCGGGCCGCCGACATCATCGGGTCTGAGCTGAGACGACAGCGTGGGCGCATACTGCGACAGATCAAGCTGCAACTTTTGAGCGCCGTTCAAGCTATGCGTGCCGGGCATCGAGCAGCACAGAAGCGACATCTGACAGCGGGCTTGCGATTGGCGAGAGAAGGGGGCTTCGTTCGAGCAGTCCTGGACGAGGGCGAATCGGTTCTTGAGATGCTGCACGAGCGCTATCAGGAATTACAGGAGCTGGATCGGTCGGCCACGGCGCAGGATCCGGAGCGTCACTTCATGGAGGCGCTGTTGCGCGCAGCAGGGTCGGAGCCCGGCCAGCTCTCAGGTGCCTTGCGCATCACGCTGCAGCCACTGACCGATCGGGAGCGTGAAATACTCGTGCTGCTCGGTGACGGGACTTCCAACAAAGGCATGGCCAACTGCTTGTACGTCTCCGAAAACACGGTCAAGTTCCACCTGAAAAACATCTACGCCAAATTGTCAGTCACCTCGCGTGTTCAGGCAATCGCCTCCGCTCGGCGGATGGGTATCATCCACTGAGTGCGCCATTGAGTGCGGCGCAGTTCACTACCCAGAAGTGTAGTGCAAGAACCGCCGGGGTGAGGCTGAATAGTTCCACTCGAAAGGCCCGTACGGGTCCAAAGGGCACAGATGAGCGATCTAGAGCGAATGCTGGGTTTCTACGAGGCAATTCTCCGTTGCATGCTCTGGGAGCAGGGTCTGCTGGACATGCACGCGGAGGGCCGAATCTCCGGCTTTTTCCATGCCGGCCGGGGCCAGGAGGGTGCCCAGGTTGGCGCAATTGCAGCGATGGCGCCGGAAGATTACCTATTGTACGCACACAGAGGCTGCGGCTACGTGATTGCCCGCGGAATGCCCATGGATGTCTTGTATTCGGACTTCCTCGGTCTCACTCAGGGCTCGACGCGCGGGCTGGGAGCCGGCATCGTTCACATCGCATGGCCTGCACTTGGAATTCTCGGTCAGAGCGGTACCCTCGGCGGCTCGTTCAACATCGCCGTCGGGGCGGCGTTGTCGGCCCGGATCCGGGGTGAGCAAAAAGTGACTGTTTGCTTTTTTGGTGACGGTACATCCAACCGCGGGACATTCCACGAGGCAGCCAATGCCGCGGGTGTCTGGAAGCTACCTGTTATCTGGCTGTGCGAAAACAATGGCTGGGCGGTGTCTACTACGTTCAAAGAGAGTTGCGCTGTGGGCAGTATTGCCGAGCGTGCAGCCTCATATGGCATGCCGGGTGTGGTCGTGGACGGTCAGGACCCTGTCGCTGTGTATGAAGTGGTCCGTACGGCAGTCGACCGGGCGCGCGGCGGAGGCGGCCCAACGCTGATCGAGGCCAAGACCTTGCGATTCAGAGGTCACTACGAGGGCGACTCTCAGCAATATCGTGATCGGCGGGAGCTGGAGGAAATACGCGAGGGACGCGATCCACTCGATGTCATCACCGCTCGCATCCGTTCAGTGCTTCCTTCTGCGGACCGTCGACTGGATGAGATCCGGGCTAAAGTGACCGCTGAAGTGTCCGCCGCTGCTCAGAAGGCCAAGAACGGGACACCTCCACAGAAGTCTCGCGTTTTTGAGTACGTCTACGCATGAGGAGCGATCGGTGACACGCACCATTACATACGCGCAGGCTGTAATCGAAGCCCTCGAAGAAGAGCTGGAGCGTGACCGAACGGTGTTCTTCATGGGGGAGGACATCGCCTTCGGTGGCGTGTTTGGCCTTTCCAAAGACCTGCAGAATCGTTTCGGCACCAAACGGGTTTTCAACACTCCAATTTCCGAAACACTGATAGTCGGTGCAGGTGTGGGGGCGGCGATTACCGGTACGCGCCCGGTGGTGGAGCTGCAGTTCGCCGATTTCGTGAGCGTTGCGATGGATGAGATTTATAACAAGGCCGCGAAGTGGCGCTACATGCATGGTGGGCAGTTCACCGTACCGTTGGTCATTCTGGCTCCGGAGGGCGCGATCGGCGGGGCGGGACCAGAGCATTCGCAATGCCCCGAAGCTTTGTTCTGGTCGGCGCCGGGGTTGTACATCGTCACTCCCAGTACTCCCGCCGATATGAAGGGCCTTCTGAAGAGTGCGATCCGCGATTCCAACCCCGTGCTGGTGATGCCGCACAAGGCGTTGCTCAACACCAGCGGTCCCGTTCCGGATGGCGAGCACCTCGTGCCACTAGGGAAGGCCCATGTATGCAAGCAAGGCGCGGATGTCACAGTCGTTGCTTGGTCGGCGATGGTGCTGAAGGCTCTGGAGGCCGCCGGCGGGCTCGCGGGCCAGATCGACGTCGAGGTCATCGACCCACGCGGTGTGCGACCGTTCGACTTTAATACGCTGTTGGAATCGGTCCGCAAGACGGGTCGGCTGGTGATTGCTCACGAGGCGCCCGTGGTCGGCGGTCCAGGCGGTGAAGTAGCTGCCTACGTGGCCGAGAAGGCTCTAATGCATCTGGAAGCTCCGATCCGTAGGGTGGGGGCGGCGGATGTGCCAATTCCGCAGAGCGCGCTGCTGGAACGTTGGGTGATCCCACAGGTAGAGGACATCGTGAATGCCGTCCGCTCCGTGACCAACTCAGCCGCGGCGGCAGTGTGATGTTCAGTATTCAGTTGGCCCGCCAGGGGCAGACCATGGAGCAAGGGACGATCATCGAGTGGAAAAAGAGGGAAGGCGATGATCTGGCCGTCGGCGAGGCGCTTTACGACATAGAAACCGAAAAAGCCATCGTTCCCATAGAAGCAACCCGTTCGGGCAGGCTGCTGAAGGTGCTGGTGGGCCCTGGTGAAACCGTCGCCGTGGGCACCGTGTTGGCTCTGGCGGCCGATCCAGGAGAAGAAATTTCGGACGCACAGCTCGAGCAGGCGGTCATGGCGGGTGAGCTGACCAATGATTCCTCGGCATCACAGACCTCACAGCAGCACGCGGCGAATTCAACAACAAAAAGCTCGGGTTTAGGCATGCAGCCATCCGCGTCCTCGCCGAGACGTGCCGCTGTGCCCAAAGCACGCGCTCTCGCGCGAGAGTTGGGCGTCAACCTAGCCAATCTCAGTGGCTCTGGGGAAAATGGCATCATCCTGCCCGACGATGTGCGTCTGGCGGCGGGCGCTGGTTCAACAGCGACCGCAAGCGCAGGTGTCCGCCGAGTACCCCTGAGTCCCATCGGACGTACTACGATTGCGGCTCTAGAGCGTGCTTGGCAAACGCCCCAATTCACGCAAGGGATTCTGGTGGACGCTACAGGCCTCCAGCGAGCGAAGGCAGCCAGTCAGGGTGCGCTGTCGTACGTGGATTTCTTCCTGAATGCGATTGTCCGTGCGGCACAAGCTGTGCCCGATGTCCTCGCGCGGATTGTTGACAACGAGATTGTTTACTCTAGTTCCATTGACATCAGTATCGCAACAACCACCGATGCCGGGCTCCTGATCCCCGTTCTGCGCGACGCTGGAGCACACTCGATCCAACAACGTGCCAGCCTGTGGCAAGGACTCGTAGAGGGTGCCCGTGCAGGTCGTATGACTCCCCAGGAGATGTCCGGAGGCATAGTAGCGCTATCGAATTTGGGTATGCGTGGTGTCGACTACGGCATGCCATTGTTGCCGTATGGTCATTCAGCCATTGTTTTCGTGGGAGCGATGGCCAGCCGTCCACTGGTGGTCGAGGGAAGACTCGAGGTCCGACCCTCCCTCCACGTGGCCATCACCTACGATCATCGTGTCGTCGATGGGGTATTGGGAGCGCGTTTCACGGGAGCGATCAATGAGGCACTGCTCACTCCCTGAACATGATTATCCTACCGCAGGCGTCAGGCGATGTCGGCATCGAGACTGTCGGTGGCAAGGCTATGTCGCTGTTCGCGCTGACGCGGCTCGGCTTCCGTGTCCCTGGCTTCATCGTCATCAGCGCGGATGCCTACCGGTCCAGCGTGTCCGGCAAAGTGAGCTCGCAGCTGCGGGCGCAGCTGCGCGTTGCGCTCGCGTCCATCAGTTGGCCCGACCAGGAGTATGCAGTCCGATCATCCGGGCTTGCCGAGGACTCCGCCGATTTTTCCTATGCGGGTGTGTTCGAGACAGTCCTCGGTGTCAGGGGCGAGGACGCGCTCGTAAGCGCGGTCGAGCAATGCTGGGCCTCCCATAGAGGCAGCATAGCGGAGGCATATCGCGCACAGCGGGGAGTCGTGGAAGACTCCTCGATGGCAGTTGTCGTCCAGCGATTGGTACGCGCTGAGTGGGCGGGAGTGAGTTTCTCAGCCGATCCGCTCACGCAGGCGTTGTCTGTCTGTGTCATCAACTCGTCGCGAGGTATGGGTGAAGACCTGGTGTCGGGTCGGGTGAATCCCGAGGAAATCAGGATCGAGAGCGCCACGGGGCGGATTCTGGATCACCGTGTACCAGCAGGAACGACGCCTCTTCCCGGGAAGTTTCGGGACGAGGTGTTGCGTCAGACCCGGGCGGCGGCCGAGACGTTCGGATTCCCGCAGGACCTGGAGTGGGCCATAGAAGGAGACGAGCTGTTTCTATTGCAAAGTCGTCCGATCACGACATTGACGGCGGTATTTCACAACCGAGCTCTGGAGTCGTGGGAGGGACAAGGAAGCCCCGATGCCGCAGATCGAGTTTGGACGCGTGCATACGCCGATGAAGTCTGGGCGCCCCCACTGACGCCTCTGTTCTATGACGTTCAGAATCTGACCACCGTCACGCGTCAGCAGATAGCCAACGGCGGTGATTTGGCGCCGATCCCCGTTGATATCTTCAAGTACTTCAAGGCGGCGGCATACATGGATGTCGCGGTGCTGGAGCGTCTGTATGCAACACTGCCGCCGGTAGCCAGGCGCCCGTCATTGTTCATGCTGCTATCGCCCGAGATGCGGCCGAAGCTGTCAGCGGCACCTTGGAACTGGCGCGGTACTCTGCGCCGGCTCTGGCGGTTTGAAGTACGCGACGGGCCGACCATGGGTTTGACCCGCAACTACAGGTTCCTGCAACGAGCGTGGCCTGCGTTTTTGCGCGAAGCGCGCCGGCTGGCGGACGTCGACCTGAGTACGGTCGATACCGCGCAACTCGATGAGTTTCTCCGCAAAGTGTGGTCGCTGGCGTTGACTGTCGCCCCACAGTGCGAGGTTGCCGTACTCTACTACTCGCACGATGTGCGTCTGCTGCTGACCGGCCTGTTGGAACGTTGGCTGGGCGACGGCGCAGAGAAGGTGTATGCGGAGATATCGTCTGGTCTCGACAACAGTGAGACCGTGCGGGAAACGGAAGCCATCTGGGAGCTTGCCCGCGCCATCCGCGAGGCCGGCCCGCGAGTACGTGCGTTTGCGGAAGCGGGCAGCTGGGAGATGTTCCAGGCCGAGGCCGGCAATCCTGCGGTCGATTCCATCGTGCGGCTCTTCAACGGCTTCCTGCGGGAGCATCGGCACCGCGGTGCCAACTACAAGGACATGATCTACCCGCGTTGGGGCGACGACCCGAATCTCCTCTGGGCACATGTCAAGGCTTTCCTGACATCAGAAGCTCAACGGCCTTCCGAGGTGAATAGTCGAAGTGGACAGCGCCGCCGCCGGGCGCAGGCGGCGGCTACTGCCGCGGTACGTGGGCAGTGGCTGGGCCTCAAGGGCTACATTCTGAAACGGCTGTTCCGCTTCAATGAGATCTATTCGGGCCTGCGGGACAATCATCGCTTCTACTACGACTATATCTGGTGGCTCGTGCGGCGAGTCTATCTGGAGAAGGGCCGGCGCCTCGCCGGAGCCGGGCTGCTGGCAAGCGGGCAGAATGTCGTATTTCTCGCGCGCAAGGAGATCGACGCGCTTCATAGCGGCGCGCTGCCACCGGTTCTGGCGGCAACACGTATCGCCATCAGGCGCAGGGAGTGGGAGGAAACGCGCCTGAAACCACCGCCGCGCTTCCTCAGGCGAGGCTATCTGCCGGATGATCAGACAAGCGGTCAGCCGCCCTCATCACCGCGGTTGACCGGTTTGGCTGCAAGTCCCGGTCAAGTCCGAGGCCGTGCCCGGGTGGTACTCGATGTTGCCGGCCTCCCGTCAGTCGCCGATGGCGAGATCCTGGTAACTCGACAGACGGACCCCGGATGGACTCCTGCTTTTGCACGGCTCGCCGGCCTTGTTCTGGAAACGGGCGGAGTGCTGGCGCACGGCGCTTCTCTATGCCGTGAATATGGCCTGCCCTGCGTCACAGCCGTCGATGGAGCCACTGCGCTTATCCGCGACGGAGACACCATAAGTGTCAACGGAAACGAAGGGGCCGTCGAAATCCTTTAGCTTAATACTACCCGTTAGAGTGGTGCTGCGCCGGTCTACGCCAAGTCGAATGGCTTCACAGGTCGGGAGGGCTGAATGAGTTTGTTGATCAACATCGATACCGGCGGAACCCTCACGGATTTCTGCATCGTTGACGCAGACCGGATCCACTGCACCAAGTCACTGACCACGCCCTTCGACCTCTCGCGCTGTCTGTTCGAAGGCTTGACGAAGGCTAGCCGCGAGCTGTATGGGGTCGAGGACCTGCGGCGCCTGCTCCTGGCAACCGACCATATCCGCTACTCGACCACGCAGGGCACTAATGCGCTGGTGGAGCGCAAGGGATTACGGCTGGGCATACTTTGTTTGCAAGGGCTGCAGGTGGTGGATTTGACTCGAGATGACGATTCCCGCGAGTTGTATTCGAAGCTGATCGGGGACCGTTGTGTTACGGTCGATGCATCGCTCGGTGATGCCGCGCTCGAACGCGCCTCCGTCGCGGCCGTCAATGGGTTGGCAGTGAAGGGAGCTGCGCGGTTGATCGTGTCGGGGCCGGCGAGCGCCCGCGGCGAGGATGAGCAACGCGTCAAGCATGTTCTGCTGCGCAAGTTTCCGCCTCACCTGCTCGGTGCGCTACCGGTGCTCTATGGCCACGAGTTGGTTGTGGACAAAGACGATGGCCGGCGTACCTGGACCGCGATATTTAACGCATTCCTGCATCCTGCTATGGAGCGCTTCCTGTACAGCGCTGAGCATCGTTTGCAAGAGCAGAAGATCCGCAAGCCGCTGCTCATCTATCGCAATGACGGCGGTGCATCGAGAGTTGCCCGTACCAGCGCAATCAAGACTTATTCTTCAGGACCGCGAGGTGGGGCGGAGGCCTTGCGTGCTCTGGCTGCTCACTATGGATACAACCATGTTGTCGGCATGGACGTCGGAGGAACGACCACGGATTTGACCGTCGTCGAAGGCGGAGAGATCCGCACTGAACGTCATGGCTTGATAGAGGGCGTGCGCAGCTCGCTGCCGCTGTGTGACGTGACCAGTATCGGAGTCGGTGGCTCCTCGATCATCAACGTCAGGGATGGCGTGATCGAGGTGGGGCCCGAGTCGGTTGGCAGCGCGCCTGGACCTGCTTGCTTCGGCTTTGGCGGGCCGTCTGCCACCATCACCGACGCCCTGCTGGTCAAGGGGCTCTTGGAGCCCTCTACTTTCTTCGGCGGCAGCATGGAACTGGATGTGAGTGCAGCCTGCACGGCAATTGCATCTAACGTGGGCGAGCCACTGAGGGTCAGTGTCGACGCCGCCGCGGCCCGGATGGAGAGCGCCTGGGTGAGTACGATAGTGAACTCGCTCCGCAGCGCGACCAGAGCCACTCCCGACACGGTGTTAGTGGCTTTCGGCGGTGCGGGCCCATTGCTCGCCAGCCAGATCGCCTCCGCTGCCGGTATCGCTCGGGTATTGATTCCTGCGCTTGCCGCCTTTCTTTCGGCATTCGGAGTCGGATTCTCGGACATCGAGCACGAGTTCGAGAAGGTCGTCGATCTGAGCGATGACGGCGAGGTTCAGGTGGCGCGCGCCGAGTTGCTGGAGCGGGCACGCCGCGCCATGTTTGCGGAGGGCAGCGAGTTGTCCGAGTGCAAGATCGATGTGAGTGCAGCGAACGGCATCGTCAGGTTGCGAGCAGTGAAATCCGTGCCCAGGGCCCGGCTCCACGGTGAGTTCGGCGCGACAGCCAGCAGAGCAATCTCGCCATCCGCGCGGCGGCGTGTCCTGCTCGCAGGACGGCGCCGGCAACTTCCGTTGCTATCCCTCGAGAAGGGGGCCGGCAGCACGCGAGGCACCGGCCCAATTGTGCTCGAGGATCCCTATTTCACGGCGCTGGTGGATGAAGGTTGGACGTTTGAGCGCAGCTCCGGAGGCGATCTTCTATTGATGCGTCAAAACGCTCAAGCGAGTGCGAAATGAAGGTTCACATTACCGAGTATCTGCGGATAGATCTTGACACCGAGAAGTGGGAGTGCCGTCGCTGCAACCATGTGATGGGCAGCGCGCGCGACAACTACAAGCGCGGTCTGCTGGTGTATGACCGTGACCCGCGAGAGATTCACAAGCCGCTGCTGGATCCGGCGCGCTATGATAGAACCTATTCTCCTGATCCCAGCTGGTGCCGGATACTGGAATACTACTGTCCGAAATGCGGGACGATGGTGGAGGTCGAGTACCTGCCTCCCGGTCACCCGCCGCTGCACGATATCGAGTTGGACATAGATGCGCTGAAGGTACAGTGGAAGGACCGGCCGCAGGCTCAGGAGTCCGTGTCCGGTCCAGACCTTGCATTGCAAGTGCTCAGTCAGCGGCTTGCGCACGGACACGGTCACTGAGGTGCCACGTGAAGCGTGTGTCCGTCGACATCGGAGGGACGTTTACCGATTGCTTCGTTGCCTGGAATGAGCGATACGCGGAAGGCAAAGCCCTTACCACTCACCACAACCTCGCACTCGGCTTCAATGAAGCGCTCGCGGATGCCTGCAGGCAGCTCGAGCTCGAAATACCAACGGTGCTATCTCAGGTTGACTCGGTCCGCTACGCCACGACGCTGGGTACAAACGCGCTCGTCGAAAGGCAAGGTCCGCGAATCGGCGCTCTCGTTACCTCAGGTTTCAAGAGTACGATTCCCCTCTCGCGAGCGCGCGGCTACGGGGAGGGGCTTCCCGAAATAGTACAGATGGACATCCCCAATGCGCGCCGACCCGAGCCGCTCGTGCCTATTCCGATGATTCGCGAAGTCCGGGAACGCGTAGACTATCTGGGCAACGTGCTATTGCAGCTCGACGAGGACGATTTTCGCAACCGCGTGCGCGAGCTCGTCGATGAGCGGGCCCAAGCTCTGGTCGTGGTCTTTAACAACAGCGTCGTGAATCCTCGGCACGAACTGCGTGCCCGTGAGATCTTCCTCGAGGAATACCCGGGGCATCTGTTGGGTGCCATTCCAATGGTGCTGTCCCATCAGGTTGCCGGCAGGAAGGGGGAGTATGCCCGCGCAACTTCCACCATCATCGATGCATTCCTGCATCAGACGATGTATCACGGACTGGGCACGCTAGAGCAGAACTTGCGAGCCCAAGGCTACGCGAAGCCGATGCTTGTCAGCCACAATTCCGGCGGGATGGCGCAGCTAAATTCGACCGATGCCCTGCAAACCGTCCATTCCGGGCCGGTATCCGGCATCGCGGCGAGCGAGCAACTGGCCCTGCAAAGCCGGTTGGGCAACGTCGTTGCCACCGACATGGGCGGCACCAGCTTCGACATCGGTATCGTCGCCAAGGGCGGGGTGAAGTTCTATGACTTCAACCCGGTGATCGATCGCTGGATGGTCTGCGTGCCCATGATTCATCTGGTGACCTTGGGAGCCGGTGGGGGTTCGATCGCTCGCTTCGAGCGGATGTTCGGAACAGTCGAGATCGGTCCACAGTCGGCTGGGTCCGATCCCGGCCCTGCTTGCTACGACCGGGGCGGGCAAGAGCCTACTGTCACCGATGCTGATCTGATGCTCGGGTATCTCGACCCACAGAACTACGCCAACGGTCGAATCGCGCTGAATCCGCGCCGGTCACGTAGAGCGATCAACGATCGGCTTGCTCGCGACCTCCAAATGGACGTCTTAGAAATTGCAAAGCTGATCAAGAGGACCGTTGACAGCAACATGGCCAACGGCATTGCTACCGAGCTGCGCACGCGAGGGTATGAGCCTGAGGATTTCACCATGCTGGCCTACGGCGGGAATGGACCGCTGCACGCCTGCGGCATCGCCAATGCTCTCGGTGTCCAGAGAGTGTTGGCGCCGCCGTTCTCCTCCACGTTTTCAGCTTGTGGGGCGGGCAATGTAAACCAGATGCACATCCACGAGATGAGCAGCTGGACAATTCTGTTCCATGCCGGGGCGCGCACGTTCTTGAGTGACTACAGCCAATTCAACGCTGCGGTGCAGCAGCTGGAATGCCGCGGACGCGAGGATCTCCTGCGGCAGGGTGTTGCACCCGGGGACGTCCGCTATCGGCTCGAGCTCGATATGCGGTATGGAAATCAACGGGTCGAGACGGCCGTAGTGACGGATATCAACCGACTTGAATCACGAAGCGGAGTGCTGCGTCTCATATCCCAGTTCCACCGCACCTACGGCGAGCGCTTCGGCGAGGGCAGCCAGTCCCCTGAGGCTGGTATCCGGATCAACACGATTCGAGTGTGCGCTTACGTTGAGCAACCGCGCGTGCAGTTCGCCGACCTCAAGCTGATGGACGGCAAGACTCGGTCCGTTGCGCCGAATAGCCGGCGCCAGTGTCATTTCGTGGGGTGCGAGCAACCGCTCGATACCCCGGTATATCTCCAGGAGGCGATGACGCTAGGCACTGTGATCCCGGGCCCAGCGCTCGTGACCACGCGTGCTACGACCTATCTGGTCGAGCCAGGTTGGACATTGACCGTCGCCGCCCAGGGTGCTGTCTGGTTCAGCCGCGATTGAGACTACACAGCATGAGCGAACCCATGACTCAACGCAGTTCCGCCGAAGAGCAGGCCCTCATCCAGCAGTTCCTCACGGATAACCGGTTATTTCTCGGACCCGATCCGCAGATCATGCGGGACCACACGGTGGGTCCGCGATCGCCCGCGGAGGAGCATGTGCTGGCAAAGGGACTCGATCCGCACGACATCCACCATGTGCGGGGCTTGTTGAACGCGGCCTTGTCAGAGGCGTTCACCATGTGCAACCAGATGGGAGCCGCCCCCGGAGCTAAGTGGGGCGATCTCGTTTCCGGCATCTACACAGCACAGGGTGATTTGGCAATGATTGCGCCCCACGGGATCATTGCCTTCGCGGCGTGCTGCTTCTATCCCATTCGATTCATCATCAAGAATTGGGTCCACGACCCGAGTGTGGGCGTTCGCGACGGCGACGGCTTCATTCACAATGATGCGCGTTACGGCGGTATCCACAACACCGACCAGTCCATGATGATGCCACTTTTCTACCGGGGCGAGTTGATCTGCTGGCTGTCGGCAACCATTCACGAGGGTGAGAACGGGGCCTGCGAACCCGGCGGAATGCCGGCGGCCGCCGAGAGCAAGTACGACGAAGGGATCAAGATGTCGCCCTTCCGCATCGTAGAGAATTTTCAGCTACGCCGCGATCTGGTGACGTTTCTGCAGAACTCGGTGCGAGACCCCAAGCTGCAGCTCGAAGACATGAAGGTCAAACTGCACGCGGTCATGCGCCTGCGTGAGCGGGTGATCGCGATTCTCGATCGATTCGGCCGTGATGTCCTCATCGGGACCCTGCGGGCTCACCTCGAGAATGTCGAGACCGAAGTGCGCCGCCGGATCCGAGAATTGCCTGATGGCACGACGCGCGTGGTGCAGTTCATGGATTCGAGCCTCCGCGAGAATGTCATGCAGAAGATCTCCCTCGCTATCACGGTCAAGGGGGAGCGAATGATACTGGACTTTCGGGGCAGCGCGCCGCAGTTCATGAACCGCGCGGTCAACACCAACATCGCCTCGTTCAAGGCGGCTCTCTGCACCGGCTTGCTGCAGAACATCTGGCCGGACCTGCCGCACACCATGGCGGTGCTGTCACCCATAGAGATCGTGATGGACCGCAACTCAATCATCGACGCCGAAGGGGAGATGCCACAGGCCATGAGCCTGATGCCGCTGTTCAAAGCTTGCGTCGTATGGACCATACCGCTAAACAAGCTGAATTACAGCCTGCCAAGGCGCTACTCTGCCGTCATTGCCTCTCAGTATGACCAGGCCGCGACCTTCATCTATGGCGGGTTGACCCAACACGGTGATGTTACTGGGAATTTCTGCGGAGACATCAACGGAAATGGACAAGGCGCGCGAAGTAACGCGGACGGTGAGCATTCGGTGTCGCCGGTGTTTGGTTTCATGTGCGACACGGGAGAGCACGAAATCAACGAGGAGGATACGCCGATCATCCGCCTCGGAGGCCAGCGCCTTGCTCGCGATCGGATCGGCTGGGGCAAGTATCGGGGGGGCCTCGGCTACGAGCAGATAGCCACCGTGCGCGGCTCCGCGATGTGGGGTTTCATGACCGGTTGCGAGGGTTCGAAGTTCCCTTCGGCGCAGGGGTTGTTCGGTGGCTACTCCTGCCCGTCGTACCAGTTGTGCAAGATCAAGGGCATAAATGTTTTCCAGGTGCTGCGGGAGAATCCCCGCAGCATTGCCGAGTTCGACATTGTGCGTCTCATGAACGAGCGGCCGTTCGCCGACGCCCGCTACAGCGCAGTGGACATGGGCATGACGTTCGAGCTGTGCAACGAGGGCGAGCTGTACATGATCTGCCAGGGTAGCGGCGGCGGCTATGGTGATGTGCTCGAGCGCGACCCAGCGCTGGTCATGAAGGACCTGCGCGAGGATCTCATGTCGCACGAAAATGCGCGCGATATCTATCAGGTCGTGTACGACGAGGAGACATTAGTCGTGGATGAAGAGGCTACGCGCAAGCGGCGCGATTCGTATCGCGGCGAGCGGCTTCGTCGCGGCCGGCCGTTCGAGGACTTCTGCAAAGACTGGGTGCGGAACGAGCCTCCCGAGCACTTACCGTACCTGGGTAGTTGGAACGATCCCAAGGTGATTTACGCCGTTAATGCGGGCCAGCGAGTCACGATGCAGGCCGACGCGCTGCAGGGCGTGTTCATGCCGGATCCCAAGGATGTACGTATAGCGGAGTTGGAGGGGCAAGTAGCGAGTCTGACTGCCTCAGAGATTGGCAAAGCCTGACAAGTTGAGCCGTTGGAGCGAGACGTTGCGAACGGCGACACGGCCACCGCTGTGGCTGGACGACACGACCTACGCAAGTCGTCTTCTGGCAGGCGGCATGCCCCCATGGTTGGACGCTGCTGCACTGACCGGTTGGCGACGAAAGGCTCTGCAACTACTGAGACCGGACGTCGCGGTGCTCGACGTTCGCGGCCTGGCGAGAGCGTGGCCGCACAAGGGTGCGCTGGTGAATGATCCCGCGTTTATCGATCACCTGCGCGAGGTTGCACGTCTGATGCGTGCTTCGACCGACAAGCCATTTGCGCTCGACCTGCCAGCACCAGCGACGTGGCTCAAAATGGCTCAGGGATCGCTTTCGAGTGAGGGCAAACTCGATGAGGATGAGCTCGACGACCTCGCCGGCGATTTGGCGCGATTGCTGCGAGCGCAACGTGAAGCTGGGATTGACGCCGTTCTCCTCAGGGAAGAAGTGCTCGACCCTGAACAACTCGCAGCACGACTCGATTGCTACATAAGTCTGACCAACACGGCACACCACTATCGATGGCCTATAGGTATTCACACGCCTGGTGGCGTGCCCAAGTCACTCGGCTCATTCGACTTTGCAATAGCCCGCCGGGGAGCGACTGGCGTGGAGCTCGGAATTGAGTTCTGGAATGGGGCCACCGCGCCTGCGATCCAAGGGAATGGGTTTTATTTTGCGACGATTCCAGCGGACGCCCAACCCGCTCAGGTTATCGCGAGACTGGAGAGTCTGTCATGAGCAGAGCGTCAGAAGGCGCGCTTGTTTGGGTTCCGAGCGCGGAGCGAAAGGGCCGCGCGAGGTTGACGGATTACCAGAAGTGGCTCGCCCACGAGCGGGGTCACGAACTGCGTGACTACGACCGGCTGTGGCAATGGTCGGTCTCGGATCCAGGGGCGTTCTGGGGCTCCATCTGGGAGTACTTCAATGTTGAAAGTACTCATTCTTACAAGGAGGTCGTGAGCGGGACGAGGACGTCTCCCGTTTGGTTTGCAGGCTGCCAGCTTAACTACGCGGAGCATCTTCTGCGATACGAGCGCGATGCGCGGCCCGATGAGATCGCGCTGTTGCACGCCGCCGAAGCGGCACCTCCGATCGCTCTCTCGTGGCGGGATCTGGCCTCCCAGGTTCGTAAACTGGCGTGGCGCCTGCGGGAGATGGGCGTAGAGCCTGGCGAGCGGGTCGTGTCCTACATGCCGAACGTCCCACAAACCGTTGTGGCAATGATGGGCTGCATCGCCGTGGGTGCAGTCTGGTCGTCGGCGTCTCCGGAGTTCGGCTCGAGGACTGTGATCGACCGATTCGGTCAGATCGAGCCGGCGATGATGTTTGCAACGGGAAGCTATACCTTCGGTGGTCGAGTGTTCGACCGGACGGCCGAAGTCCAGCAGATCGTCCGCTCTTTGCCGACTCTCAGGCACGTGGTATGGCTATCGGGGACCGAATCACCCCTGAGTGCGTCGACCGAGCCGGAGGTGTTGACGTGGAATGCGCTGATGTCAGGACCGGACGTTACAGAGGCCGACTTCGAATTCACTCGTGTCGACTGGAACCACCCTCTTTGGATTCTATTCTCGTCAGGCACAACGGGGCTGCCCAAAGCCATTGTGCATGGCCATGCTGGCATGCTTCTGGAGCATCTGAAGCTCGTGAACCTTCATTTCGATCTGCGTCCAGGAGCGAAATTGTTCTTTTACACAACGACAGGCTGGATGATGTGGAACGTG
>Ga0123355_10001658_pt1 | contig 30972 bp, 27 predicted proteins | sample TergutEmb28metaG_3_FD_89872 | JGI IMG/M metagenome (GOLD analysis project Ga0123355, IMG submission 89872) | Embiratermes neotenicus P1 segment gut microbial communities from Petit-Saut dam, French Guiana - Emb289 P1 | ecosystem: Host-associated > Arthropoda: Insects > Digestive system > Gut ... | reverse complement strand
TGGGAAAGCGTAGTAAAAACAGTCTACAAAGTAGGCTACAGACTTGAGGTAAAAGCATGAGGATAAAAACGTTCATAGCTACATACCTACTTTTCATGTGCGTGCTTTTTTCGAGTGTCGGCATTGTTTCCGTGTACCTAAACAACAGCCAGATAAACATGCTTAGAGAAAAAAGTATAAGCCAGTATCAAACTATCGTAAGCTCGCTTTCCAGAGATCTTGCGGCAGTACATGACAGATTTGCCGAGCCACTAGAGTTAGAATCTATAGACGGGAGACATGTGGTTGCTTTGCCAGAGGTTAATCCGGAATTTATAGATGCATTCAACTCAGTGATCTTAGGATATGTGACATATTATCGCAGGCACAATGTACATCTTACGGTGGTGAGAAACGAACGTATATGGTCACTAGAGACTGTTCCATATCAAACTGAAGTCACTTTCATAAATAACGAACAAGGACATTTTATTAATATTTCAGGAACTTTGGCACCGTATGATCTTCATATACTGCAATACAGTCTAGACATAACCGAAAACATTACAGATATGCAAAATATCCAAAACATACTTAAAATCTCTGCGATTATATTTTCTATAATTGCTGCAATTGCCCTATACTTTATACTGTCGTCTATTTTTAAGCCTCTTAGCGTAATCGCCACAGCTTCCGAAAAGATTGCGGACGGACAGTTTGGCGAAAGAATTGAAGTCAAAGGAAAAAATGAACTTGCACAAGTAGCACTCGACTTTAACAAGATGGCAGAACGAATAGAGGAGCAAATACTGTTTTTAGAGGAAGAAGCTGTTAACAAGCAACAATTCGTCGATAATTTTGCTCATGAAATCCGAACACCGCTAACATCTATTTACGGATATGCCGAATATTTGCAAAAGGCGACGCTAGACGAAAAAGAAATCATAGAGTCAGCAGAATATATTATGAACGAAGCTAATCATATGAAAAACATAGCAAATTCTTTGCTGGAGCTTGCGACTTTGCGTAATTATGTTCCAGAAAAAGACGAAATAATTGTAACAGAGTTGTTTGAGGACTTAAGTCAGGCGATGGACGTGACTTTACAAGAAAAAGATATGCGTCTAACTTGCATAAACGACACAAACATTATTTATGGTCAAAAGGATTTAATAAGAAGCTTGCTTTTGAATTTATGTGCGAACGCTCTAAATGCATGTACTTACGGTGAGGGAATTGTACAACTAGAGATTAAAAAAAGGTTAGATAGTGAAATTGCAATAACAGTGACAGATAACGGTGTTGGAATTCCTGCCGAAAACCTTGCAAAGATTACAGAGCCATTTTACCGCATAGACAAGTCCAGAAGTCGCGAATGCGGCGGAACAGGGCTAGGTCTTGCTTTATGCAGGCAAATTGTGGAGCTACATGGTGGCGAAATCAATATAAATTCGACAGAAAACGTTGGAACAACGGTTGAAATAATCTTTACCACTTCTTAACATTCGGATAATAAGTTCATAATAAAGCGGCGTTATAGTGGTAAATGTGAAGTGCACAAGTCACAAAATATAAATTTTCGAAAGGGAAAAATAATGGAAAACGTAAAAAACAATAATATTTTGAAGTTAGGGTTAGTTGCAGTCCTCGCAATTGCGATGTTCACAACGATGCTTATGGGGGTGAACACTTTGGCACTTGCATCAGCAACAGGAGGAACAGAAGTATTAGCATCTTCAGACCCTGTAGACACTTCGGAAAATGAGCTTAGAGAAGGCTTTGTAATGCCAAACTTGACATTGCTTGATGACCATCTGGCAGCCTATGTGGAGCCTATAACTGTGCCTGCAAGTGCTATGTCAGTGGAAGAAGCTATGGAGATTGGAGCAAAGTACATCTGGGACGTATTTGGAGCAAACATTGACGGTATGTATATCATTATGAGATATAGCGACTGGGAAAGTAACACAAGAACTTACTGGAGCGGACTTATAGGCAGATGTCCTGATGCATTTGTATGGGCTGAGGATAACCAAAACTTTGGCTGGTCATTTTCTTTCATGATAGACGCAGTAACAGGCATGAGAGTAGATATCGACAATGGTATACCAGGAATAATAACTTCTGATTATACAGAAGAAGACATTGTAAATTGGCGTCAAGCAGTGATGGATTCGGGGTTTTGGGAAATGGACGCGTATGAGAAAAAGGCTTACTTAGGGCTTACTGCAGAGGAGCTTGAAGCGTACATGGAGAAAGCACTTGACCTCGCAACAAGGCATTTTAACAACTCAGAAGTTGTGGATTTGAGACTTGGAAACACGTGGGGAACAGGGATAAATATGGGACCGTCAGGAGGCAGCATGAGAAATCTTTCCTTTGGACTTGCATCGCTTGACTTTACAGCGACAGACAGTACAGGAAGAGAAGCACTTGTGACAATTCCTGCAGGGACAACATCTATATCTCAATTTCCTGTAACTATGCCTTCAATGAGAGTAACTACAAACCATAATGACCTAATACCTGGGTTCTGGGACGGCAGAATTGGAACTGAAGATATGATTAGGTACAGAGTTGACAACGAAGAAAGAGTACTTGTTTTTGACTCTGAAGATGATGCACAAATAGTTAGAATTATACGCAATGCTGACGGTGAATATGATGAGTATACTGTATACAACGTTCGCCAAGAGCGAATTGTAGTACCATCGGGAGGTGGAGGTGTCAATAGAGTAGTAGTACAGTAAAAACAACAACATGTGAAAATTCAATAATCAACAAAATCCCGAACTCGGAAATCAAAGTTCGGGATTTTAAAATTTGTTCTAAACGAGCTGTCTAAGTAAACTCTAAGTCAGTTTACTATTTTGCCCAACCAAACGAACGCTTAACAGCCTCTTTCCAACCAGCAAGAAGCTCATCACGAGTACCGCCAGCCATGTTAGACGTGAATGTCTTATCAACAGTAACGTTTCTTCTGATATCGTCTTTGTCTGCATAGAAACCTACAGCTAGACCTGCTAAGTAAACAGCACCTAACGCAGTAGTTTCGATTACAGCAGGACGAACAACGTCAACGTCTAGGATATCAGCTTGGAATTGCATAAGGAAACTGTTTGCACACGCACCGCCATCTACTCTTATTGCTTTAAGCTTCGTTCCAGCATCAGCTTCCATAGCTTTGATAACATCATAACTTTGATAAGCAAGAGATTCAACAGTTGCACGAATGAAATGCTCTTTTTCAACGCCACGAGTTAAGCCGATGATTAGGCCACGAGCGTACTGATCCCAGTAAGGTGCGCCAAGACCTACGAAAGCAGGTACTACATATACACCGTTAGAATCTTCAACTTTTGTAGCATAGGACTCAGTAAATGCCGCATTATCAAACATTCTTAGACCATCTCTTAGCCATTGAATTGCCGCTCCAGCTATGAAAACACTACCCTCTAAAGCGTATTCAACTTTGCCACCTTCTCCCCAAGCGATAGTTGTTAGTAGTCCATTTTTAGACTCTACAGCTTTTTCGCCTGTGTTCATAAGGATAAAGCATCCAGTGCCATAAGTGTTTTTAACAAGACCTTCTTCGAAGCAACATTGTCCGAATAGTGCCGCTTGCTGGTCGCCTGCGATACCTGCGATTTGGATTTCTCCGCCTAGCATTGTAGTATCAGTAGTTCCATAAATATGACTTGATGGCTTTACTTCTGGAAGCATACTGCGAGGGATATTTAGCTCTTTAAGAATTTCCTCATCCCAATCAAGCGTGTGAATGTTATAAAGAAGTGTTCTTGAAGCGTTGGAATAATCCGTAACATGTACTTTTCCTTTTGTTAAGTTCCAAACTAGCCAAGTGTCAACTGTACCGAAAAGAAGATCACCTTTTTCTGCAGCCGCACGAGCACCTGGAACATTCTCAAGAATCCAGCGAACTTTTGTCCCTGAGAAATAGGCATCTACGACAAGGCCTGTCTTTTCTTTAACTTTTTTGTCAAATCCGCTAGCTTTTAATGTGTCACAATACTCAGCTGTTCGACGACACTGCCAAACAATAGCATTGTATACTGGTTTACCAGTGTTTTTGTCCCAAACTATTGTTGTTTCACGTTGGTTAGTGATTCCAATTGCTGCAATCTCTTTAGCATCTACACCTAGTTTGGTTTTTGCTTCCGTTGCTACAGAAATTTGAGTAGACCAAATTTCCATTGGGTCATGCTCTACCCAGCCAGCTTGAGGGTATATCTGCGTGAACTCCTTTTGTGCCACACTTTTGATATTACCGCCTTTGTCGAACAGAATACACCTAGAACTAGTGGTGCCTTGGTCGAATGCCATTAAATACTTTGCCATAAAATACCTCCTAAAAAATTTAATTATTGACGCTGGTTAAACGCCACAAACCTTGAAAAACAAGGGTTTTTCACTATTTATTTAGCGGCAGAACACTACATATCTCTTTCTGCAACTATGTTTACTCCTGTTCCAAACAGGTTTGAAATTACGACATCTCCCATTTTGACAGGTGATTTTAGTGTAATTTTATTAACTTCCTTGACGACTTCCATTTTATATTTGTCAGGAATAGGTCTATCTGTTTTTACAGGAACTACACTGTGAATTCCGCCTTCAATCTTTACTGTAGTACACACCATACGCGTTGGGTTTGTAATTTCTTCGTGTGCATAAGGAATTCCTCTTGGGCATAGGTTCCCTTCAACCTTCAAATCATCTACAGTTCCAGAAAGTGTAAGTCTACATCCTATCGGACATACAATGCATATCAACTTATCTACCATGCTACTTTTCACCTCCTACTTCAAGTGCAATTTCTATATCACCGCTTGCATTTTCAAAAAGCGACTTAGGAACAATCTGTTTAATCATTTCGCCAGGAGTCAGATGCTTTTTATTAAAGCTTGCAAGCACGTTGCCATTGTTTTTTACGACGATTTTTGCTTTTTCGTACACATCTTCAACACGCATAAATAGGTCAAGCTTGTCAGGCATCGCAGAGTATCTTAGTTTATGTGGCACACAATATGTAAGTCCGCCTGAAACTTTTATATTCATGCTTTCGGATTCGCTTCCGATTTCGCCTTTTACAAAGCGTGCGGCGTTTGCTCCCGCCCTTATACTTTCTTCTGTCACAAAATCTACGACATCATGGACATGTACAACATTTCCACAAGCAAAAATTCCAGATACCGACGTTTCCATGCTCTCATTTACAAAAGGACCGCTTGTTTTACTGTCAATTTCTACACCTGCCATTCTTGAAAGTTCGTTTTCTGGAACAAGACCTACAGAAAGAAGGACTGTATCACATTCATAAACTTTTTCAGTTCCAGATATGACACGCTTTTTTTCGTCGGTTTGTGCAATTGTGACGCTTTCGACACGCTCTTTACCACTAATCTTTGTTATGTTGTGGTTCAAAAGAAGCGGGATATTGTAATGGTCGAGGCACTGAACGATATTACGTGTTAGTCCTTTAACGACTGAACCTCGTGCGAGGACAGCTATCGTTTCGCCACCTTCAAGTGCAACCCTTCTAGCCATAATCATGCCTATGTCGCCTGCACCGAGGATGATAACTTTTTTCCCAACGTTGTAACCTTCGATATTTATGTAACGCTGTGCCGCACCTGCTGTAAATACTCCTGCTGGTCTATCTCCAGGAATAGCGATTGCTCCCCTAGCTTTTTCTCTACACCCCATAGCAAGGATAATTACTTTTGCATTAATGGTTAGCATACCGCTTTCGTTGGTCGCCTTTATAACTCTGTCTTGTGAGATAGAAATAACCATAGTATCTAAAAGAATATCTATATTTTCATCTCTAGCCATATTTATATAACGCTGTGCGTATTCGGGCCCTGTAAGTTCCTCGTTAAAAACGTGGATTCCAAACCCGTTGTGTATACACTGTTGCAAGATGCCTCCAAGCTCAACATCTCTTTCTAATATAAGAACTTTATCAATTCCTTGTTTCTTTGCTTCTAATGCAGCACCCAGTCCTGCAGGACCGCCGCCTATAACGACTACATCATAGTTTATCACTCTGGCACCTCCTTTATTTCGTTCTCTCTGTAAGAATGTATGATGAATTTTTTTCGAGCATCACTTCTTCCAGAGGTTTGTTTAATTCTCTCGCAATTATTTGCTGTACTTTAGGTCCGCAAAAACCGCTCTGGCATCTTCCCATTCCAGCACGAGATCTACGTTTAACACCGTCCATGGTGGTAGCACCTAGCGTGCGAGTTATCGAATCTACGATATCGCCTTCCGTTATGTTTTCGCATCTGCAAACAACTCTACCGTAGAGAGGGTTTTCTTTAATTAGAGCGGATTGCTCCTGCTCTGTCATCTCTATAAATAGCTTTCGTTTTACTATTGGATTGAAAGATTTGTCTTCTTCAAGAACAAGCCCTTTGTCTTTTAAAATTGAAATTGCATAAAGAGCTATCGCCGGTGCAGAGGAAAGCCCAGGGGATTTGATGCCTGCAACATCTATAAAATTAGGAGTACCGTTAGCTTCTTCGATTACAAAATCATCAGTATCAGCTACTGCCCTAAGTCCTGCGAAGTTTCTTATGCTGTTTCTCCAAGCTGACAACTTTGGAGCGAGAAGCCTTATCCCTGCACTTGCACGGTCGAGCATTTCCTCTGTAGTTGCAATATCTTCCTTGTCTTCAATGTTTTCCGCTGTCGGACCCAACAAGACATTGCCATGTACTGTTGGTACGATTAGAATTCCTTTGCCGACTTTAGTTGGGCAAGGGAAAATTGTCGCAGTAACGACATCGCCTTCCACTTTATCAAGCAGAAAATATTCGCCGCGAACAGGCGTGATTTTGAAAGACGGTTCAGCCACCATATTATGAATTTTGTCCGCAAATACTCCAGCAGCATTTATAACATACTTTGAAGTTACGGATTTGTCTTTAGAGCTCACTTTATAGCCACCGTTTTCTTTTGTAATAGATTCAACTTTAAAATCAAGAAGACACTCTACGCCATTCATAACAGCGTTTTCCATTAGAGATATTGTGAGAAGCATTGGGTCAATTATCCCGCCTGTAGGTGCATAAAGTGCACCTTTTGCTTCTGTGCTTATTGCAGGCTCTTTTTTGAGAAGTTCTTCTTTTGACAGAATCGCCAAATTTGGAACCCCGTTAGCTACTCCGTTTTGTTTTAATTTTTCAATATGCACAAGTTGCTCATCATCAAATGCCACTACAAGAGAACCGTTTCGCTTAAACGGTACGCTAAGCTCCTCGCAGATAGTATCAAACATCTTGTTACCTTCTACGTTAAGTTTTGCCAAAAGAGTGTTTGGCTCTGGGTCATACCCTGCGTGAATTATTCCTGAATTTGCTTTTGATGTTCCGACAGATACATCGTTTTCCATATCAAGAACAACAACCTTAATGTTATATTTTGAAAGCTCTCTTGCGATTGATGCTCCAACGACACCTGCTCCTATTATGGTCACATCGAACATAGGCACCTCCTTGTGAAATGTCCGTAAAATAAATTAATCTACGCCTATTTTACCAAACATTGTACACAACGTCAATTTACTTTCGGAAAATTTAGACATTTTAGAATAAAGAAAATGAAATTGCTACAACTTCCATGGTATAATTTAAATTGTAAAGTTCCTTTGATGTTGAAAAAAGGCTTATGTAAAAGACTTTTGATGGAAATTTTGTGCGAAAATGTTTTATAATTTAGACAAAATTATGAAAAATGTCACAGGCAAACCATTTATGCAATCGGGTTCGGAGAAGTAACAATAATTGTCGAGCAATTATTGTACTATTGAAAAGTTCCGAAGCGATTGCAAAAACAGTCAGCCTGTAACATCAATTTATGATTATGAGGAAAAAACTATGAACATAAGCAATAAAATTAAAGAGCAAAGAAACAGATTGTCATTGTCGCAAGATGAGTTGGGCGAGAGGGTATACGTTACGAGGCAAACTATTTCCAATTGGGAAAATGGTAAGTCTTATCCAGATATCAATAGCCTTATTTTGCTTTCGCAAGTTTTTGACATGACGATTGACAACTTAATCAAAGGAGATTTAGAAATTATGGAACAAAAAATCGAAAAAAACGACATAAGAGATATGAACAGATATGGTTATATAATGTTCGCATTAATAATGGTGACGCTTGTCCTGTTCTCACTATCATGGTATCTGGCGTTTATACCAGGCGTAGTAATTGCAGTAATTACATTTATAGGATATTTATATTTTGCTTTTAAAGTAGAAAAAATAAAAAAGCAGTACGATGTACAAACTTACTGCGAAATCCTTGCGTTCTCAAAAGGTGAAAAGCTTGACGAAATCACCAAAATCAGAGAGTCAGGAAAGCGAAAGTATCAATCAATTCTCTGGTTTTTAGGGTCTATAGCTTTTGGGGCGATTTTATCAACAGTGATTTTTTTCATTTTGCAGCTTAGATAAACGAGTATTATTTGTCTGAAATAGGCACGAGGTGAACAGTTGACTGAACATCTTTCATGCGATAATCACTATCCATATATTGAGATGTCAGTAAAAAGTCAGCTGTCGCCCTGTTTGTTGCAATCGGAATATCATATACAACAGCAATTCTTAACAAAGCCTTGATGTCAGGGTCATGTCCTTGGTTTTCAAATGGATCCCAGAAAAAAACCACCATATTGATTTCCCCATCTACAATACGAGCACCGATTTGTTGGTCGCCTCCTAGAGGACCGCTTTGATATCTAGTAACAGGTAGAGAAGTATGCTCTGCAATCAGCTTAGCTGTAGTGCCTGTGCCACAGAGAAAATGCCTTTGAAGAATTTCCTTGTTTTGCTTTGCCCATATAACAATCTCGTCTTTCTGATTATCATGGGCAATCAAAGCAATAGTCTTTTGCTTTTTGATATGTTTGCTAACTTTTGAGTAAGTATAATTTATTTGCTTCACTTTTGTTTTCCCCCTCTCAAATTGTAACCGCAGATAAGTATATTTTAATTTACTTCCGGTTTCTTTGCAATCAAGATTTCATGTGGATTTTGTAAAATTCAAGTAAAACACTGAAAACGAGGGTATATTATAGTTGTAATGACTTTATATAATGACTTATAATAAGGCTAGGGAGGAGGGGAATATTATGCAAGAATCAGTTAAGAAAGTGAGAAGCTATTTGCTAATTTTTATTCCCATAGGTATTTTTGCTACAATTGTTTTGACATTAATTCCTATAATTCCTCAAACATATGAAAAAGGAGTTACGGGATCTCCTCAATTTAGTGTTTCACAGCCACCTTCTTTATTAATCAGGGATTGGGAATCACCTTATATTGATGCCCCGCCTTCTGAATTACTAAATACACGCCTACTTATGTTACGTTATGGATATCGTGTTAGTTACGTTTATAGAGAACTCGTCCGAGATGACGAGCTTATAACGGTGGTATATTTTAATCTTTCAACATCAGCGGCAAATCTAGTTCTTCCTTTTATTATTGGTAGATTTTCAATTGATGAACTACTTGTTAGAGGAATTGACGATGACCCAAGAACAGTTGAAATTTATTTTTTAAGTTTGAATCAAAGAAGAATACAGCAATTATGTGATGAGAGTTTCGATGCAAAAAGGGTCTATGGACAGCTTGTTTGGAATGGAATAGTTTAAAATAAGACAATATGTTGTCATATTTACTATGGTATAATTGCTAAAAAACAAGGAAGGTACTGGAAAATGAAACAAGAAATTTATCCTTTAGTTGTTCCAAGTCTGATGTTTAATGGGCAAGGAAAAGAAGCAATAGAACTGTACAAAAAAGTTTTTAATGCAGAAATCGGAGAAAAAATTCTGTTTTCTGAGGCTGACCCAGAAGATTTTATATGTGAGAACGAAAGCCAAAAGGACTTTGTTTATTACTGTGAACTTATGATAGGAAGTCATATGATTATGGTGAGTGATAGTGGTGACGGCATGCTTGATGGGCAGGCTAACAGGAGAAAGGCAATGACAGCACTTTGTGTCAGCTTTGATTCGGAAGAAAAGGCAAGAAACGCTTACGAAATCCTTTCAGACGGAGCGGAAATCCTCATGCCGATATCAAGTACATCGTTTTGCACGTTCTACGCTACTCTAGAAGACAAGTTTGGAATAGTTTGGGACTTGTATTTTGGAGATGCATAGAAAACATCGATAAATTTTCAAATATTTATGTTGATTTATCTGCAGCAGTATTATATGATAAAGAAAAGTATAAATTAAAGGGAGTAGTATTATGCGTACGAACATGCAAGCTGCAGAATTTATGCGTTCGATGATTCCTGTATCACGATTTAATAAAGGCGAAGCAGCTAAAATTTTTGAAGAAGTTTTAAAAGCAGGGATGAAAATTGCCGTTAAAAATAACAAACCTGCTTGTGTACTAATTTCTCCTGAAAAATTTGAAAGTATGATGGAGGAAATTGAAAATTTGCAACTTATGATTGAAGCCGAAAACAGGATAGCAGAAGGTGGTTCAAGTATTTCATTTCAAGAAGTTCTGTCAAAAAACAACATTAATGAAGATGATTTGGATGGCTGGGAAGATGTGGAGATTGAATAATGGCTTGGAATGTTGAATTTTATGATAAAGCTCAAAAAGAATTTAACAAGCTAAATTCTTCTCCAAAGCTTCAAGTAGCAAAGGCAATCCGTAAAGTTTCGCAAAATCCGTTACCTCAAGCTGAAGGTGGCTATGGAAAACCATTGGGAAGCAATCAATCATCTAAATTGGCAGGATGTTTAAAAATAAAATTGAAAAGTATTGGAATAAGGGTTGTTTATCAACTAATTAGAGAAAACTCAATTATGAAAATAGTTATCATTTCAATAAGAGATGATAATGAAGTCTATAAAGAAGCCGAGTATCGAATAAAATAATAACATATAATCGCTAATAGGTATTAGGCGATATGATTAAAAAACACAGACGATGGGAACAAAATAGCAGTTTCCATCGTCTATTAATTATGAACAATTATCATATTAATAATAATTACAAAATATCAACAAAAGGGATAGATAATAGAAAGGCAGGAAACATCAGATGAAAGCAAGTAAAAAAGGTTTGAGATATGCAGCAATCATAATGGCAATAGTAGCTATAGTATTTGGTGCAGGGGCTATGCTCGGCTGTTCAAACGACAGTCTTATAGAAAGCAACGAAAATGAAAGTGCTTATTACGAGACAGATGATTTAACAATGGCAGACGTACAACCATTAGTGCAAACTTCCGAAGCGGAAACAGAAAATACAGGTGGACTTATACGAACAGCAGGATTTCAGATAACAACAGAAGAAGAGGCTATGCGTGATATTGAATTTGGCGAATTTATGCCCACAAACATTCCTAGCGGATTTGTATTTGAAAGTGGAAGCAGATTTGTAGAAGAAGACGGATACACTCTTGTCACAGGGTGGAGTAGAGGGCTAGATACAATTTTGTGGGTAACGAGAACACCTCTTGAAAGCGATTTGAGAAATATTCTTTCTGCAGATGACCGTGAAAAATTCGACGTATCTCTTTTCGAAACACCTTGGGCGGACTCTGTGCCGATAGAAATACATTACTATTTCCAATCGCCTGTATTTTTAGCAGAAGAAATCACACTTGATATTATCGAGGCAAGAACAAGATGGGTTGATTGTGAAAGGGGAACAGTTTCTAGATGGGAAACTTCTGAATTTAGCGTGCTTTTTGGCGATATTATCGTGCAAGTAAGTACAAGTGGCATGTCAGCAGAGCAAGTATGGGAAATGCTTCCGCTATAAAGTTCTTAACAAGACATGCCAATGTCATGTTTTTGTGGTATACTCTTTTTAAGAAACAGGCAATGCAAAGAACAGAACACAGTATACTGTATACACCACACGAGGTGAGTTATGCAAATCAACAGGCTATTTGAAATAGTATATCTTCTAATGGACAAAAAGCGAATGACGGCAAATGAACTAGCTTTGCACTTTGAAGTTTCAAAGCGGACTATTTTGCGTGACATCGATACTCTAACGACTGCCGGTATACCGATATACACGACACAAGGTAAAGGCGGCGGAATCTTTATCCACGACAATTTCGTATTAAATAAGACTTTTATTTCGGAAGACGAGCAAAAGCAGATTTTATTTTCCCTACAAAGCATGTCGGCAACAGAGCTTGTTGAAACCGACAAAGTGCTTAGCAGGCTAAAAAGTTTTTTTGCTGACACCAATAAAGAATGGATTGAAGTTGATTTTTCGCGTTGGGGACATAGCGAAGCAGACAATGCAAAATTTGAAATGCTCAAAAATGCTATCATCAATGAACTTGTGGTGTCGTTTGACTATGTAAGCATATACGGAGAACTCAAAAATTGTGAAGTATATCCGCTCAAATTGTCGTTTAAGTCAAAAGCGTGGTATTTGCATTTGTTTTGCCTAGCTGAAAACGATTATAGAATATTTAAATTTACTCGTATAAGCAACATGAAAGTTTTAGACAAGTCTTTTAATGGCAGTAACTATGAAGCACCAAAGATTGAACAGGCGGAAGAGCCTGTAGGTCCAAACTTTGTTTATTTTACAGTTCGTGTTTCACCACATGGAAAAATCCGTATTTATGATGAATTTGCCGAAAGCGATATAACCGCAAACGAAGATGGGTCGCTTACGCTTAGAATGAGCGAAGGGCAATGGGTATGTGATTATATTCTTTCGTACGGTGTTACGATGGAAGTGCTGGAGCCACAGAGTATTCGTGATGAAATGCTAGAACGTGTCGAAAAAATAAAAAATAAATATTTTTTTAAAACATGACATGCTGTTGTCTCTTTATGCGTGTTATGATATGGATATAGTGCAAATCAACATACAAATTTGTTGAAAATTACTAGGCACGAATTTAAAATTTACAAAGGAGATATTAAATATGCAAGAAAAATTTTGTGAAAGCTGTGGTATGCCGATGGGGGAAACCGACGAGCTGTATGGAACAGAAGCAAACGGAAGCAAAAGTACGGATTATTGCGGACATTGTTATGACAAAGGTGCGTTTGTAGACCCAAACGCTACTCTTGAAGGCATGATAGATTTCGTTTCTGGCATGATGGTAAAAGACTTTGGTTTTTCGCCAGAGGATGCAAAAGAACAGTGCAATCAAGGACTTCCTAACTTGAAACGTTGGAAAAAAGCGTAACAGAAACAAATATCGCTAATAAACAATAGGCGATGTGCGTGATGAGGAGACAGCTAATATGCCCAAACAGGTAATTTCATTTAGCGACTTTTTAAATTTAGCAGAGGCTTCATATGAAGCCCCTATTAATACATTACACAATTACTTGCAAGAAAATGATTGTATTTGGAAAATCAGAGAAGCAGCAAGCGGTTATGTTGTATCTTATATCCATAAGCCCACAAAACGAACAGTTGCGAACTTTCTCTTTAGAAAAAAAGTCTTAATGCTTCGTGTATATGCAGATAATATTCTTTCTTATGAAGACAAGGTGTTAAACTGGCCAAGTTCAATGAAAGATATAATCAGACAAGGCGGTAATTGCAGTAGGTTAAGTGACCCTAACGCTTGTAATTCTCGTTGCCTCAAAGGCTTTGATTTTATGCTAGAGGGCGAACGTCAACAGAAATGTCGTTGTCACATGGCTTTTACATTTCCACTAGAAGAAGAAACAAATCCACATTTGTTAGAAATCATGCAAGATGAAATAAAAGCAAGGCAATAATGAAAAAAGCAATAACTTCCATATAAAAACAAATTTTAAAAGGGGACTTGACATCAAGAGTTAGTCTGTGCTAACATTAATAAGTTAGTGTAGGCTAACTTCTAATATTTTTATAAAATTTGTAAATAGTGCGGAGGGTTTGACTTGTGAAATTAAAAAGTTCTAGTTTCTATATCGCTGTATTGGTGTTTTCTGTTCTATTTCTTATTGTTGGAAACAGAATTGCGTCAGGTGATGGGTTTGGCAATGATGACTTTATCGATCCGCTGTCATATTATTCTGGTGTAGTAACTAATATAATTGAACAAAGTGAAGTTGAAGATATGTGGGGTTCAACGAGTAAGCAAATTATTTTTGAGGCACGTATTACCAGTCGCGAACGACGAGGAGATGTAGTTATCGCTTCTCAGGAAATATTTGACTCAACGTGGGGCAATACAAAAGAAATTGAAGTTGGAGATAGAATAGTTGTCGTTTATGATTCCTTTAATAACAACTATTTTTTTGCAAATTATGTTAGGATAAACTACATTTTAATTTTGGGAGCATTCTTCCTTGCGTTAGTATTATTGTTTGGGCGAAAAAAAGGATTTAATGCAATAGTGGCACTTGGCTTTACGTGCATGGCTGTGTTTTGGATATTTATTCCTGCTTTGCTTACGGGTAAAAACATTTATATCACAACCATAATTGTTTGCACTTTTTCAATTGTATCTACCTTACTTTTGGTTATCGGTAAAAACAAAAAAGCACTGTCTGCTATGCTTGGCTGTTTGGGTGGCGTGCTTTTGGCAGGAATGTTGATGTTCTTTATGGATATTGTTATGGGCTTAACAGGACTTTTAGATTCCGAAACACGTAGCTTGCTGTTTCTTCCTACTGAAAATCCAATTAACTTAAGAGCTATTATTTTTGCAGGAGTTATTATTGGAGCTGTTGGTGCAATAATGGACGTGGCTATGTCCATAGCGTCTTCCTTGTGGGAGGTTAGAGAAGCCGGCGGCACTTCTGACTTTAAAGGCATTATGAAGTCGGGAATTAATATAGGCAGAGATATATTAGGCACAATGCTTAATACCTTGATTCTCGCCTATATCGGCAGTTCATTGTCGTTGATTTTATTGGTTTCGGTTCATGCCACTTCAATGGTTGAATTGTTCAACATGGAACTGATTATTGTTGAATTTTTAAGAGCTTTAGTTGGGGCTTTTGGCATGCTTCTTACGATACCTTTGACTGCCATTATCTGTGCATGGCTTTACTCTAAGCATAATCCAAGCAAAAGAAGTCACATAATGTTAAACGTACTATGAAACGGGAGTTGTTTCAAGTGGCTGTAGTGAATACGAAATCGTAAGTGGACAGTAATGATACTGTTTGTTAAACAGCCTAAGAACTCTTTTTATTGCAAGTTCGCCGTTTTCGTAAGTCGTTAGCGGAAGAAGCAGCACAAATTGTGAAACGCTGTACTGTGCGAAGATGTCGCCGCTTCTTAAAGCTTGATTTATGCAACTTTTAAGTCTGTCCATGAAATTGCTGAGCGTTTTTGCTGTTGGTGTTTCACCATCTGGGGAATTAAGCGAAAACAGGCATAGGTAAACACTTTCGCCAGTTCTTGCCGCCGCTCTGACTTCGAGCCTGTAAATATCTTTGAATACTTCATATTCACAAAAGAACGGACCTCGCCTGAGATTTTCTTCTGCTAAGTTTTCCTTTATTATATTAAGGTCTTCTTCGATTTCTTTATTGGCTTTTATAACGTCTTTGTAAATTCCCAAAAGCTCCTTTGATGGCGAGACACCAAATTCACGATAAAAAAGTGAAGTCATATCGTTGTACTCGGAAAGGGCTTCTTGCGAGTTTCCTGTATTAACAAGACCAAGAATTAAGTTTTGATAAAGATTTTCGTCAAAAGGATCAATGTTTTTTGCTTTACTGCAAATATCAACGATTGTTGCAAAGTCATTTTTCCCTTTTAATATATCAATTGCTTTGTAAACCATGTCAAGATACATAGCACGATAGTGAACATTTTTCTGAACTACCCAAGGTTCAAGAGCGGACTTTTGTAGGAAGTCTCCTTTGTAAAGTTCTATGGCAGAGATATAGCAAGCAAGCTTCTCATCGTCAGAGACGTTTTCTGCATTTGCTTTATCGAACAATTTCTCAAACTCTTCGACATCTATTACACAGTCTATCTCGTTGTTCCATGCGTAGCTGCCTTTTTTGTTTACGATTATGTTATGACCGCCGATATAATCAAGTGCATCAAATTCTCCCCTGATACGGTGCATAAGTGTTTTTAATGCATTTGCAGGGTTTCCGCTTTTTCCCTCAGGATAAATCAGTCCCAAAAGTTCTGCTGGCGTAACTCCGTTATTGCGGAAGACTAGCAGATATTCAAAAATCACCCAAAACTTCTTTGAGCGTACATTGCTTTCGTTGAGAATTTTGTCATTGTATGATAAGGAAACATCGCCAAATAGAGTTATATGAAGTTTTTCTTTACCTTTTAAGTTTTTATTTTTATTTTCCATTACAATCCTAACACCTTCGATTTTTTTAGAATAAGAGTAAGTGATTTCCAAATTGTAACAATTTATTGTTACAATTACACTAAATTGCTATACATATTATTGCATAATGTGTATAATAAGTCTATGGGTTATATTCAATTCACCCAAAATAAAAGGAAAAAGTTTTCTAAAAAAACAAAAGTTACATATTGACAAATTGACTTATATAAGGCATAATATATGTAACGGAGCAAGGAGAGTCAACGATGACAGGAAAAAGATTGGTTTCTGTACTGCTTATTGCGGTACTGATTGTGACGGCCTTTTATGTAAACGGAATTTTTGACAAGTCAAACGTAAACGCCACTCCAGAAACCATAATAACCACTTATAATGAAATAGCAACCACTTCCGATGAAATAATAATCATCGAAGATGAAAATGTGCCACTCGCACAATCGCCTTTGCGTATGCCGGTTGCATCAGGAACAGATGTTAGAAGAAATGCAAATGTCGAGATCGATGTTTCAAACATGAGCGACGGCTATGTTATGGTAAGATACCTTGGCAGGGGCAGTTCAAACCTCAGAGTTTTGATAACAGGGCCAAACAATGTAACATATACCTATAGACTTCGAAATGACGGCAACTTTGAAGTTTTTCCACTTTCAGTTGGAAATGGAAGATATACTGTCGGAGTTTTTAGAAATGTTTCAGGAAATCAGTTTTCAACACTACATTCGATTAATATAAATGTAACGCTTACAGATGAATTTGCTCCATTTTTGAGACCAAATCAATTTGTAAACTTCAACGCAAATACACTCGCTGTAAGACATGCTGCTGAGCTTATACAACCTAACGACACAACACTTCAAAAAGTAGCAAGAATTTACAGCTTTGTAATAAATAATTTTACATATGATGAGCAGCTTGCACGAACAGTCCAGAGCGGATATGTTCCTGATTTAGACAGGGTGTGGCGAGCAAGACAAGGAATATGTTTTGATTATGCGGCGATTACAACCGCAATGCTTAGAAGTCAAGGCATACCAACAAGGCTTGTTATTGGATATGTTGGGGAATTATTCCACGCTTGGATAAGTGTTTGGACAGAAGAATCAGGCTGGGTTGAAGGCGTCATATATTTTGACGGAAGAAGCTGGAGGCTTATGGATCCTACCTTTGCGGCAGGGGCAAATGCAAGTCAAACTATTATGAGATTCATTGGAACTGGCAACAATCATTCGCCTAGATTTTTCCATTGATACCAAGAAATATTCTTGCAAGCAAGTGTGATTTAATGGTATAATCACATAATTCAGTTATAATTTGACAGATTTTCACCTTAAATGGGGAGAATTAACATATTTGCATATTAATTTTTAACACATAAGTGAGGAGCGATTTTATGAAACATAAAGCACTTGGCGCACCATATTTATCAGCGTTTTGTCTAGAAATTTCACTTTTCTTACATTCGGGTATATCAATAAACGATGGACTTAACATGCTCATGGAAGAAGACAATGACAAAGATTCAAAAAGGCTTATGACAGACCTGTTTAACGCAACAGAAAGAGGGCAGCTCTTTTCAGAAGCAATTGAAGAGGCGGGATGTTTTCCAAACTACATGGTAGAAATGATAGTTCTTGCAGAAAAAACAGGAAAACTTGAAAACACCATGCGAAGTCTTTCGGATTACTACGCACGTCAGCATAGACTTACTACAAGTATAAAAAATGCTGTGTTTTATCCAGTTATAATAATTGCGATTATGATGATTGTTATCGCGGTAATAATTGTGCAGGTTCTTCCGATTTTCAGTAGTGTGTTTAACCAAATGGGTACACAGATGTCACCGTTTGCAACAGCTCTTATGGAGTTTGGACAAGTTCTTTCTGGTGCATCTACAGTAATATTTGTAATTATCGGGATTATACTCGCTTTGGCATTACTTTCTTACGCTATTGAATCCGTTCGCACGTCTATAGGCAACGTGTTTAGAAATATCTTTGGCGACAAAGGTGTATTCAAAAGAATAGCGTCAGCGAGATTTGCATTTGCGATGGCGATGGCTGTAGAAAGTGGAATAGATGCAGATGACTCTATTTCGATGGCAGCAAGAGTAACACGCGGTGGCAAGAGCCTTATGCCAAGAGCCGAAAAGTGTAAACAGCTTCTAGCAGAAGGTGCAAAACTAGGTGATGCACTTTCGGAAGCAGGAATTTTCACGTCAAGGAATAACAGACTTCTTACGATTGCTCAGCAAACAGGAACACTTCCAGAAGTTATGAAAACTATAGCAGAGCGAAGCGAAGAAGATATTCGCGATGAGATAGATGCTACGATTTCAAAGATAGAGCCTACGCTCGTTATCCTGACATCTGCAATCGTTGGAGTTATATTATTGTCAGTAATGTTACCTCTAGTAGGTATAATGTCCGCAATAGGTTAATCGTTTGTAAGAATGAGACAGGTTGCGGTATAGGAGGTTATAGTAATGGATAAAAGAAAATACAAATCTTCTTTTGTAGGAAAGATTTTCTCTCGCCTTGGGATTTTGATTATTTTTTCAATGGTGCTGTTCTTTGCTCTTACGGGATTTTCAGATGCACAAAATGCATCCGATGTGGAAGGGCTTCGCATAGCTGAGGAAAGTATTTGGCGAGCAGTTATAAGTTGTTTTGCTGCAGAGGGAAGGTATCCGCCGACTTTTGAATATTTGCAAGAACATTATGGGGTAACCATTAATGAAGATAGATTTATTGTACATTTTAATGTATTTGCAACTAATATCATGCCGGATATCGTAGTTCTGCCAAGGCAAGGCGATGGAATTTGGTGAAGATGATAACATCTTTGGAAGGAAAGATTTATGCTTAAAAGAGGGAGACGCCATACAATTGATGTTGTTTTTGTAATGACGCTGGCTTGTGCATTTGCGGCTTCTATTTTGATGGTTCTAATGCTTGGGGCAAACGTGTATAGCAATATCCAAAAAACAGCAAACGAGCAGTTTAACGAAAGAATAAGCCTTTCTTATATTTCGGCGAAGGTTCGCAGTGTTGATGCAGCAGATGCTGTTAGAGTAGGCGAATTTGAAGGTGTTCCTGCGCTGTTTCTTGATGAGGAATTTTACGGTCATGAATTTAGTACCGTGATATATGTTTATGATGGATGGCTGAGAGAAATTTTTACTGATAGAGAAGCGTTTTCTGATGAAAGCTCTTGGTTAACTCTTGAAACAGGTACGCCATTAATCGAATCAGAACCTTTATACTTTATAATGGTACAGCCAAATCTTTTGGCAATCGGACATATTAATGCAGAAGGTGAGAGCGAAAGAGTGTTTATAGCTTTGCGTTCTGAAATGGGAGGGCATGTTATATGAGAGAGAGAAGTGCACTTTCTGGTTCAGGATTATTTTTAATAGAGCTTCTTTTCGGACTAATGATTTTTGCTGTAACAGCAGCAATTTGTGTGGAAATTTTTGTAGGCTCTCATATGATTTCTAACGACACGAACCGTCTTAATCAAGCGGTTACAAGAGTGCAAAGTGGTGCTGAGCTTTTCCAAGCAACAAATGGAGACTTGGAGGAAGTGGCAACGCTTTTGGATGGAAACTTAGTCGATGCAAACACAGTCTCAGCGTATTTTGATTACGACTGGAACAGAATTGCAAGTGCAGACAGAGATGTCATGCGAGGGTATTATTCAATGTATCTTAGACGTGTAAGCGAAGGAAATGGCTATATTAGCGGTGATGTTGCTATAAGCGACAATTTAGGGAACTTGATATTTGCAGTTCCTATAGCAGTACTGGAGGTGACTCCATGAAACAAAGATCACGAGGAATAGGAATCGGAACAGTTTCACTTGTTATGATATTTGCGGTGTTGTGTCTTACTGTATTTTCAGTACTTACACTTTCTACAGCAAATGCAGAAAAAGCGTTAGCGACAAGGACTGCATCTTTTGTGTCAGGTTATTATGAAGCAGACACGCAGGCAACTATAATTAGAGCAGAAATTTTGGAATCTTTCAGAAACGGTGAGCTTGTAGAACAGGTAAATGGCGTTTCGATAAGATATGAACAAAGTGAAAATGGCATAATTGCCAAATATATTGTAGAGCTCAACGAAATTTTAAATCTGTCAGTTGAACTTAGACTTGCAGACGGTAATGATACTGTTTTAAAATGGAGGACAGAGCACTCTTCGGAATGGGAATATGACCCAAGTATTAACGTTTGGGATGGTTTACTCCCAAATTAGCTTTAGAGTAAAGGTAGGTTAGTTGATTTATGTCAGAAGTGTTAAATTTTTTAAGAAAAGCAGTTGAGCAAGAGGCGTCAGATATTTTTATAGTCGCTGGACTTAAAGTTTCGGCAAAGATAGGTGGTTCAATTCACGCCTTGGACGAAGAAGTTGTCTTGACAGAAAAAGCCAATAAACTTGTAACAGAAATTTATGAACTTGCAGCAAGACCGATGGAGCGGTATCTTGCAGAAGGCGACGATGATTTTTCGCTTTCAATTAAAGGCTTATCGCGATTTAGAATAAGTGCATACAAACAAAGAAATACTCTTGCGATGGTAATAAGAATCGTAAAGTTTGAACTTCCGAACTTCAAGGAGCTTGGAATTCCAGACGAGGTTTTAACTGTTGCTTCAAAGACAAGGGGGCTTGTGCTTGTTACAGGACCTGCGGGAAGCGGTAAGTCTACGACATTAGCATATATAACAGAAACGATAAATGAGTCGAGAAGTGCACATGTAATTACGATAGAAGATCCGATTGAATATTTATATAAAAACAAAAACAGTGTAATAAGTCAGAGAGAAGTAAGCATTGACACAGAAAGCCATCTTACAGCTTTGCGTGCATGTTTGAGGCAGGCTCCAGATGTTATCCTTCTTGGAGAGATGAGAGATTTAGAAACAATAAGAGCGGCGATGACAGCGGCAGAGACGGGACATCTTGTTATTTCGACGCTTCATACAGTTGGGGCAGTTAATACGATTGACCGTATCATTGACGTTTTCCCGCCAGCACAGCAGCAGCAAATAAGAGTACAGCTTTCGATGGTTCTTCAATCTGTAATTTCTCAACAGCTTATTCCGACACTAGACGGTAAGCTTTGTCCGGCGTTTGAGGTTATGCACCTTAACAGTGCTGTGCGAAACATGATAAGAGATTCTAAGATACATCAAATTGATACTGTAATTCAATCATCATCGTCAGAAGGTATGATGGGCATGGATAATTCGGTGTTTGAATTGTACAAGAAAAACATTATCAGCGTTGATATGGCGAAGAAATTCGCATATAATTTAGACCAAATGGAAAGAAAGATTTTTGCAAATAGAGGGTAGGCCATATTTATAGAGGCACAAAGAACAAGGGGGGATAAAAAATGTCAAAGAAAATAAGAACTTTAGCTTTTGTCATAGCACTTGGCGTTTTTTGTGTCAGCGGTTATTTCTTAGTTATGAGTTATTACCACGAATTTGTGGCAAATAGAGCACTTGAAGAAATTCGTCAAGAAACTATAATGGAGATTCCTATTGCAAAAGACCCAAATGATGAAGAGGGTGAAGAAGTAGAGGTTTTTTCAACAATTTTCGTTGATTTTGAGATGCTTCAAGGGATAAATTCAGACATAATTGGGTGGATTCACATTCCAGACGCGTTCGTGTCATATCCTATACTTTTTGGAAATGACAATCAATATTACTTAAATCGTACTTTTGACAGGAGACACAATCCTCTCGGCAGTATATTTATTGATTTTAGAAACAATCCAGAGTTTAGAGACCTCAACACGATAATATATGGACATGATACGAGAAATGATGCGAAATTCGGAAGCCTTAAAAGGTTTTTAGAGCAGGAGTATGCAGAGGCAAATAGATATATTCATATAATCAAACCACATGCAGTATACGTCTATGAAATTTTTGCGATATATGAAACTCTTGCAACGAGTGACACATACACAATACAGTTTCCATCAAGGGAAAGCTGGGAAAATTACATAAGGGATATGGTTGCACAAACTGTATTTGAGATGGCGCCTCCGCCAACGACAGAGAGAATCATCACGTTATCGACATGTGTTCCAAACAGAAGAGAATGGCGACTTGTCATTCAGGCGAAGCTTATAGAAACACATAGTACAGTGGCTGGCGGCAGTGATGAAATCAATGAATACGAGTATGATGAGCAAGATGAATACGAAGAAACTGTTGATGGAGATGGCGTTGTAGGGGCAGCAGTATAGAAAAATAATCGAAATTATTTTAATGCCAGCAGAAGAAAAAAATGTTTTGCTGGCTTTGTTTTATCTAAGGTCTGTGGATTAACCTGTGGACGAATAAGCAAAAAAACATAAATAAACCTTTGCAAGGGTTGCAATTCAAGGGAAATTATGGTAATATAAATAGGTTAAGTAAAGAATTGTGCTTTCATGTCGAAATTGGAATTTATTCCAACATGAGTCAGGTGGTTGAAGTTTAGACAGTTTGGTCTAATGGAGAAAGGACAGCATATGGTTAAGGAAAGAATTTACGATAAAATATTAGCAGCGGGAATTGTCGTTGCTATGGTGTTTAGTGTCGCACAAATTCATATGGTTGTGGCACTGGAAGAAGAAACTGAAAAAGATAAATATACGGCGATATCATTTTTGCCTGAGCACTTTCCAACAGAAGTAGTAGTGCAAGAGGATGAAGAAGATGTCGTGTTTAGCATGTCTGTCACTGTTAAGCTAGAAGAAGCAGATGTTGAAATTCCAGAATTAGAGCTAATTCCTGAGTTGCCGGAATATCCTTATGGAGAGGAAACTCCTTGCGGTGAAGATGCAGATTATGAGGGTTACAACGCTGGAGATATAGCGGGTGACGAGAACTATGGCAATGATGATACAAGTTACGATAGCTCAGATTATGGCGATGTAGGCTATGATGTGGGATATGACAGTTACGCTTCAGATGACGGAGCAGAAGGTGACGTTTCTGGTGGTTACGCAGAGGGTTATGGAGCAGAGAATGGTGCGGATGTTGGAGAAACTGTTACAATAGATGACACTCCAGTTCCTTTAGCTTCTCATATGGCGGTTGAGGCATTACTTCAATCTGCGGAGGGCGTGGTACTTCTGTGGTATCAAGACGATGTACGTCGTACTGACAGGGGATTTGTTTATATTGACATAGGCAGTTTTTATGAATATGCCTACACGACAAACATGGAGCTACGTTTTGATGTTGTTGCTCCTGAAATTGCAGGAACATGGGAGCTTAGGGCGTATGCTTCGGAGGATGTTTTTAGAAGCCCTTATACGCTAAACCTATTTGTTGGTTATATACCTATTATGCCTATTATCGGTCAGGTAAGTTATGTCAACAGTGCAGAGGCGCTTGCGTACGCTTGGGCGTACTCTGGAGATATAAAGATAATACTTACAGATAGTTTTACGATGGCAGAGATGCTTACAATAGACGCAGGTAGGCATGTAATTATAATCGCGGACGGACTAGAGGAGCGTATTTTGACTGCGGCAAATAACCAAGGGCATTTCTTCATTAGAGGAGGTACGCTTACACTAGGTGTTTCTGGGGGCGCTGCAGATGCAAGTAATGACTTTGTACTGCAGGGTCAAAGCTCAAATCAAGCGAGTGGGGCTGTTCAAATGACTGGAACAAGTACGTTTAATATGCGTGGTGGCACGATAGTTTGGCAGTAAACATAATGCTGAGTATAGTCAAAGAATAAAGCAAAAAGAAAGATTTAATAGACTGATTTTTAAACTGGTGGGTGTAAAATTCCCACCAGTTTTGTCAATTTTTTGAGCCTGTGGATTAGTCTGTGGATTAAACCACAAAAAAACATTACAAAACCTTTACAACGCTTGCAATACAAGGGAAGTTATGGTATTATGATAAAGTTAAGTGAGAATATGTTTTTTCATGTTTAAATGGGAATTAATTATAACCATAGAAAACGGTTGAAAATCAAACATTTTTATCAGATGAGAAAGAGTAGACTTATGAAAAGCGGAAGAGTTTACAACAAAATAATAGCAATAACACTTGCAGTTACTATGGTGTTTAGCGGTGTGTCAATTCCTGCAATCGCAGTGACAGACGGATTCACCGACGATAGATATATCGGATTGGGCAATGTTTTTACAAATGATAACGAAGTAGCATCTGATAATGATGACGCTACGGATGATTCTTATGTCACAAACGACGACCTCAACGAAAACGACAACGAACCTACAAATCAAGTTACGGTATCTTTTTCTCCTGAATATTTTCCAGAATTGGCAATTGTTCAAGAAGACGAAGAAGATGTCGTATTTAGCATGCAAGTTACGGCAGCGATAAAAAGTGACGAGTACGAAGACGAGGATGAGCTTCCTCCGACACAACCTGTTATTCCTGACTACCCAGAAGAAGATGAATTAGAGGGCGAGGATGCTCCGTATTATGGCGAACCAGATGATGGCGACTATACTTCTGGTGATGATTCGGAATACGGTGAATCAGGCTACGGTGATTCTGATTATGGCGATGCAGGTCAGGATGATTCAGGTCAAGGCGATGGAGAAGGTGATACCGCTTCTGGCGATGATGTAGGAAGTGATGATGCGCCAAGCGATGGCGGCTTAACTGATGATGGCAACGCAGGCGATGATGCTGGAGTAGGCGACATTACGATAGATGACGGTGCAGTTCCATTAGCTTCTGCTGCAGTGATTATGGCATTACTTCAGTCTACAGATGGAGTAGTCCTTTTATGGTACCAGAACGGTGAACGTCGTTTTGACAAAGGTTTTGAATATATCGATATAGAAAATTTTTTAGATTCAGCCTACACAACAATGGTGGAGCTGAATTTTGACGTTATTACACCAGAAATTGCAGGGGTATGGGATCTAAGAGCTTATGTTAATGAAAACGTAATTCAAAGTCCATACACGTTAAACATACATGTTGGTTATATACCAATAATGCCAACTAGTGGCATCGTGGATAGTGCACAGTCTCTTATAGATGCTTGGAATCAAACTGGTGACATCGAAATAGTTCTTGGTGGCAGTTTTGAGATGGCAGGGTCTCTAACAGTAGCTACTGGCAGACATGTAACGATAATTTCAAACGGACTTGGCACGCATACTGTGACTTCAGCGAACAACCAAAGACATTTCGTTATCAATGGTGGTACGCTTACTTTAGGTGTAGCAGGTGACGTAGAAGATTCTGGCAATGACTTTGTTTTGCAAGGACAAGGAACAGTGCCGACAAACAATGTAGTTGGCGGAAATTCAGGTGGTGGAAGTATTGCTTTAGGAAATGCTGGAACATTAAACATGTATGGAGGGACAATACGAGGAGCTAGAAACAGCTTAGGGCAAGGTGGCGGAGCTATTCATCTGATTGGTGGAAGTAGCTTTTTCATGCACGGTGGAATTCTTGAAGACAACGAGACTATTACCACTAGTTCAGGTGGTGGTGGTGCTGTTAATCTAGCGGCGGGAACTACGTTCCACATGAATGGCGGTATTATCAGAAACAATATTGCAAGCACAAATGGTGGAGCTATAGCAACTCCAACGAGCACTACTGGCGGTGCAACTATTAATATTTATGGCGGTGAAATTTACAACAATATAGCAAGTATTGCTACGACCGGACAAACCGGAGGCGGAGGTATATTTATACAAGGAGTAGGTGCTACGATGACTATGCGTGGCGGTACTATACATAACAATACAGCAATTCACGGAGGCGGAGTAAGACTTAACCCTCAGGCAGGTGCAACAGTAACATTCCATATGTACGGGGGAACGATTAGGAACAACACAGCTTTAGCAACCGGCGGAGCAGGTGGTGGAGGTGGTATACATCTTGGACATCAAAACACTATATTCAATATGCATGGCGGTTCAATTATAAATCACAACATTGCAGGTAGTGGAGCTGGTATTGCAAGCACAAACTCAACATCTTCAGGCACAACAATCAACTTGTTTGGCGGAAACATTTCTGGAAACACAACAGGAACTTTGGGTGGCGGAGTGTTCTTGCAAGGATTTAACAGCACATTAACCATGAGTGGCACTGCTACGATTAGCAATAATACTGCAACGACAAATGGCGGCGGTATAGCAAGTGGTTTGGAATCGGGCATTAATGTAAATATACAGGGTGGTGAGATTTACAGCAATACATCAAATGCTACTGGTGCGGTAAATGGCGGTGGAGGTATATTTTTCCAAGCTGCTGGCGGTACACTTATCTTACAAAACGATGCTACGATACGCAATAACACAGCACTTCACGGTGGTGGCGTACGAGTTAATGGAGCAAATACAACTTTTGACATGCGTGGCGGAACTATCAGAAACAACACAGCTACAGCAGTCGGAACCGGCGGTGGAGCAGGTGTACACATGGGTGTTAGCACTATACTCGACATGTCTGGCGGTTCAATTATAAATAACACTACATCTGGAAGTGGTGGAGGTGTAGCAAATACTGATAATAATGCTGCAGGTTCAACTATTATCTTGTCTGGTGGCGAGATTTCCGGCAACATATCAGGAAACGATTCTACTGCTTTTGGTGGCGGTGGCGGTCTGATTGTGCAGGGTGTAAATAGCTCGCTAACTATAAGTGGCGATGCTACCATAAGCGGCAACACAGCTATTCGTGGCGGTGGTATAAGGCTTAACGCACATGCAAACGGAACATTAACATTCAACATGGCAGGTGGCGAGATTTCTGACAACACAGCTACAAATACAGGAACAGCCGGCGGTGCTATGCATATGGGAACCCATTCCATATTCAACATGAGCGGTGGTTCAATTAGAAATAATACTACACTGGGTGACGGTGGAGGGATTGCAAATGCAGTACACGCTACTTTAGGTGCAACTATTCACCTATCTGGCGGAGAAATTTATAACAATACAGCAAATCTAACAGGTGGACTAGGCGGCGGTGGTATGCTTTTGCAGGCGGCAGATTCTTTAACTATCAGTGACACTGCTAGTATTCGCAACAATAGAGCTTCACACGGTGGAGGAATAAGGATTAATAGTGCAGGTAGAACTGTTACCATGACAGGCGGAGAGATTGTAGGAAACACGTCAACTGCGACAAGTGGCACTGGGCTTAGTGGCGGTGGTATATTAATGTTTGCTGCAAACAGCACTCTAAACATGAGTGGTACTGCGGCTATCCGCAATAATAACGCTGTCAATGGAGCAGGCGTAGTATTTAATGCTGCAAATGCAGTTCTTGACATGTCTGGCGATAGTGAAATTTCCGGCAACATAGCAACGAGTGCAAACGCTCAACAAGGCGGCGGAGGTGTACTTCTTCGTGGTGCAGACAGTACGATAACCATGAGTGGTAATTCAGGAATACGTGGCAACAGATCGTTAAACGGTGGAGGTATACATATTAATAACGATAGTGTTAACTCGACAATTGAAATGCTTGAAAACAGTGAAATTTCCGGTAACACAGCAACGAGCACTGCTACTCTTGGTGGTGGCGGCGGCGTCATGATGCAAGCGGAGAACACGGTTCTTACTATGCGAGACACGTCAGGAATTCGCGGAAATACAGCCGTTCGTGGTGGTGGAGTAAGACTTAATCCTATACTTACAGGCGGAATACCAACAGGACTTCCGATTACTATCGATATGTATGGTGGTGAAATTTCTGGCAATATAGGAACAAATAGAGGTACGTCAGGTGGCGGTGTACATTTACATGTAAATGCCATACTTAACATGCATCTTGGAAGTTCGATTAATAATAACATTACTCCAGAGGGTAATGGTGCAGGTGTTTCGAGTTCGTCAAATGCACACGCAGGTGTAACTATCAATATGTATGGCGGTGAAATTAGAGCAAATAGAGCATACGGACCGCTTGGAGGCGGTGGCGTTGTTTTGCAAGGTGGAACAAGTGTCCTTAACATGTATACAGGTTCTATAATACAAGATAATGCCGCTATTAGAGGCGGTGGTATCCGCGTAAATACTGATTCAAATACACAACCTGTTTATCCCGCACTTGGAACTATCATAAACATGACAGGTGGAATAGTAGAAGGCAACACTGCTTGGTCTCCAGAAACAGGCGGAGGCGGTATAAATCTACATTTGGATTCCACACTGAACATTAGCAATGGATCAATAATTCGCAACAACCATACTGACGGTAATGGTGGAGCTATAGCAAGTTCATCGACAACTGTCGCAGCAGGTAGAGGTGTTGTAATTAACTTTGAAAATGGGCAAATAGATGGCAATACGGCTGCAGGAAATCGAGGCGGCGGCGGTATATATTTGCAGGGTCGCTCATATTTAAATATGGAAAACGGTGCAGTTATTAGTAACAACCGTGCAATTCATGGCGGCGGAGTACGTATCCACCAACTTGTAACTTTTAATATGATTGGTGGAGATATTCGCTACAATACTACAAGTTTTGAGATTAATGGACTTACACGTAGCGGTCGAGGCGGTGGCGTTTTCGTTATAAACACTGATGGCTTTAACTTCAGCGGTGGAATGATTAGAAATAACACAGCTGGCACACATGGCGGAGGAATAACCGTCGAGGGTGGTAGCAATTTAACTATACAAAGTGGTGCAAGCGTAACAGGAAACACAGCAGGTACTAACGCTGGAGGTATTCATATGCCTACCGGTATTCTAACGATGGAGTCAGGTTCAACAGTAAGTGGCAATACAGCAGGCAACGCCGGCGGGGGTATATGGCTTGGTGCAGGTACAGCAACTTCAGGAGCAAGACTAATAATGAACCTTGGCGTGATAATCAGCAACAACATAGCAACACGCGGAGATGGTGGAGGAATTTTCACCAGTTCGTTTGCATATGAATGGTATTTATCTGGTTCGCATGTATATCCTAACCTTTTGCCGAGAAATGAAGCGGCTTGGACAGGAACTGTTTTTGGAAATGCAGTATTAAATCCAGATGTTATATCATCGGCGTTTCCTCCGCACAATGCTGATATTCTTCCATTTGGACACTTACTTACTAATCACCAAATCAACTGGAGATACCCTGTTCCAATGTTTGACATTATCTTTGACTTGGCAGGTGGCAGTGTGGGCGGAAGTTTTGCAGACATAGAACACGAAATCCCATTATTTATGGAAATTGGAACTCATAACGTTCCAGAGCCTGTAAGAGCAGACGCTCGTTTTGTAGGTTGGAGATACGTTGTTTTTAACGACTATGGGCAATACGTTAGAAGCCAAGCAGTTGGAACACCTAACTTAACATATGAAGATGTAGCGTCAATCATTGTTCAAGAGCATATTACATTTACAGCACAGTGGATAGACAATCCAGAAAGAGTTACATTTGTATTTGATGATGGAACAGGTGAAGGCGAGCTAGAATACGAAGAAGTATTCGTTGAACGTGGAACCCAGATAAATGTATCAGATGTGCCTGTTCGTGAACGTCCAGGGGTTACTCTAAGAGGGTGGCAGCTTGACGGAGAAGGACTTACTCTTACACCAGCACAAATCGCACAAATGCCTATAAATGGCGAAACAAGATTTGTAGCTGTGTGGAGTGTGAGATACAACATAACATTTAACCTTGCTGGTGGTACAGAAGGTGCATCAGGAAATACAGATCCACAAGTAGTATATTATGGCGATAGAGTAGCTGAGCCTACACCTCCACCAACTAGAGAGGGCTTTGATTTTGATGGTTGGTATACGATTGATGGAGATAAGTGGAATTTCACATCGCCAGCAACTAGTCATATGGAACTAACTGCTAGGTGGACGGCATATCTTACAATTCGTTTTGAAATCGGTGCTGGCGGAGTGGCGGCAGGTCAGTTCCAAGAATTTTCAGTGTCACGAAACGCGACATTCCCGACCCCAACGATAAGCACAACACCACTTGCGGCATATGATTCACTGGGCTGGAGCCCAAGTTTACCTGCAACAGTGACGGCAGGCGGAACTTTTGTATATCAGTTTGAGAGGGTATATTATACGATTCGCTTTGAAATTGGAACAGGTGGAGTAGCGGCAGGTACTTATAGAGAGATTACAGTACCACGTGGCAGTCCGTTCCCTGAAGTTCCTGCAGACATGGTATTTAACAATCTGCCAGCGTACGATCCAGTAGGCTGGAATCCAGCAATTGACACATGGCCAGCAACAGTTGACGGAGCCATGACGATAGTGTTTGAGTACAGTTTGGTAACATTTGATGTAAGGCTAGAAGTCGGTACTGGTGGAGTTAACGCAGGCGACTATGTAGAATTTACAGTCCGCCGTGGCGATGCAATACCGGCACATGGTCTAAATCTAACGCCACTGACAGCATACGATGTAGTTGGGTGGACACCAAGTCTTCCAACAGCAGTAACAGCAGACGGAACGTTCACATACCTATTCGATTTAGTGACATTTGATGTAAGGCTAGAAGTCGGAACTGGCGGAGTTAATGCAGGCGATTATGTTGAGTTTACGGTAAGGCGTGGCGATGCTATACCAGCGCATGGCTTAAATCTAACACCATTAACAGCATATGACCCAGTTGGCTGGACACCAGCACTTCCAACAGCAGTAACAGCTGATGGAACGTTTGTATATGAGTTTAACGTAGTGACGTTCGACGTT
>Ga0123355_10001657_pt1 | contig 30975 bp, 23 predicted proteins | sample TergutEmb28metaG_3_FD_89872 | JGI IMG/M metagenome (GOLD analysis project Ga0123355, IMG submission 89872) | Embiratermes neotenicus P1 segment gut microbial communities from Petit-Saut dam, French Guiana - Emb289 P1 | ecosystem: Host-associated > Arthropoda: Insects > Digestive system > Gut ... | reverse complement strand
GACGCTTGTGAGTGCGGTAATGAACCTTCGGGTTCCGTGAAATGCGGGGAATTTCCTGACTAGCTGCAAACCAGTTAGCTTCTCAAGAAGGACTCTGCACCATGGAGTAAGTAAGTAAGTCTACTATATGTGGAATCCACATCCTTGAAGGCCTACTAAGGCTGAAACATGTCAGACAAGAAGAGAACAAGGGATATGCAGCTCTTGGTTCATGGTGATATATATATATATACTGTATATATAGACCTATGTATTAATTAGTACAGAGTAAAAAGACGCAACATTTTAAAACTGTACATTACTTTCAGTTTTATTACATAAATGTCTCAGCTCCTAACCGAACAAAACTTAGACCCATGAGGCTATTCATAATACTTCACGCTCAGGTCTAATTACTTGATAAACGGTGAAAAATCACATTAAAACAACTGCGTGTTAACTATTCCGTAATGTGCAATAAACACACAAGTCACAATATGCAACCCTTTGTAAGAAATGACGTAGATTAAACTTACATTTTACACACAGCACTAACACAAGGAATGCTACAATGTACTTTAACGCCATCCCTAAAGGATTATAATTTTAATGAAAAAGAAATACATGAACTCCACCCCTACAACTCTACTTTTCGAGCGCTCAAACAACCGTCCTTTCCGAATGTTCCGTTACTACCGTGCTGCCATACGCAGATCATCCGTGTCACTAACACGCCCATTGCCATTGATGACATCGCCCGCTCAATTTGTGATACATGCAGATGATCTCTGATACATACGGCCTGATGCAGAAAACTGAAGTGACTAATTTCTGTGATACAAACACCATGGAGCATACCGACCATCACGGTTCATCTTCTGTCCACGTCTGTCGCGATAAATTAAGCAATTCGCAAAACATCACGGAAACATAAACTGCCATGCGAAAAATACTTGGCCATTCTTGTAAGCTCCGTGATTGAGAAGCACAGTTTCTTTTGCAACAGCACGAACAATTATCCTGTGGGCGAAAAAACGCACCTATTCGAAGCTGATTTTGATGGGGAGCACTATTTAATGCACGAAATTGGAATGTAAAATATTTGCCAGACCCACAAGAGAGAACTACATTCAACGTTGAATTAGACAGCTCAGTAAACAACCTATTATTAGATCGCACCAGTAGCAACTTCATTGCTGCTCAGCAAGACACTTGTGAATCACAGTAAATTAATGAATGTTAAATTGTTTGGGAAGATATACATTCATGAAGGGCTATATTATACGATTTTCTCAACCCTCCTGTTACTTTTTTCATTTGTACCTATAAACAACAAAATCCCATCAAATTTTATTTATATTACACTGTCATGAAATTGCATGTTCCATCTTTGTGTTTAGCACATTACATTGTCTTAAATCATTCTCATTTTAAGTTGTATCATATGCTTTATTATCCTTTACTGTTTTTGTGGATAGTGTGTTTTTCTATTGACATGTTCTGTATCCAACATACTACTTTTTTTATGGAATCTTTAATACAATACAATACTTTACATCAGTCCAAAACGCACGTAGCAGCAGAAACAAGTCTAATAAGACGGAAGTTGTAAGAATTATTACCAGGGTTAAATTTTAATTACTATTGCCCATATATTACTTGGAAGTAACTGATGCCCATTTCATTATCTGAAATAAAACATTAATACAATTTGTGCAGAGTGGACACAATCAAAGCAGTATTACACTATCCCACTATATCACATAATTTCTTTAGCACTGTGGCAGGTACCAGTATGTATAAATAGTTCTTAACAATGTCTGTCAAGGTAACAGTTACTGATGAAAGGCCATCTTCATGAAAACTTAATAGTACTTTACCCCCAGTGGGAACAGCATTTACAACAGAAGATTTTTCATATTCGATGGAGCAGACGACAAGTAGCTGAATATTGTTTCAGGTTGCTGACCTAAAAACTTCCCATATTTCCAAGGGTTATGGAAGGTACTCCAGAAACTATCTACATGTCGATTAAAAATGGTAGATTTTTCATATTCGATTGAGTTAAGGAAAAGTAACTGGATATTCTTCTGGGTTGCTGAACAAAAAATTTTCTTTCTGGGAAGATTTATGAAAGTTTCTGCAGAAAAAGCCAAACTGTTAATTACAAATGTCTGTGTTTCGCATAACTCCATGACAAAATAGCAAATAGGAACCTCAAAACCATGGATCATCTACATGAAACTTAGGTCCAAACCATGGTTACATACGTATATATATATATATGTTAACTTAGGTCGGCAAAAAACCCTTGAATATGGCCGTCAGGTCTTGCATTCTCTGCATTTGAAATGTGTGTAGGTGACAGACTATGTAAGAAATGATATAAGCAGTATATGTGGTACAAATGTGTGATATAGTGAAAAGTGCTTTGATATTAATTCCATGACACATGTACCCATTCTGACTTTGAACATGTGAAGTATGCCTGCTTATAGTTGTAATTATTCAGTTTCGGATTAAAAACACCCTTTACATGAAACAAGTTACCGTAATTGTGGACAGTACCTGTTTTGTCACTTGTCTATCAGTTCAAGGCTTATTCGCTACAAGCCTGAAAATTACACAAAACTGCCACCAACCTTCTGCTGTGCAAATCATGGTTTACTGGACAAAGGAAAAAGCTTTAAAACTTTCTCACAATTTTTAAATATATAAGATAAAGGGAAATTGTACACATGCCATGAAAGCATATGGGGGGAATGGGCACACAACTCCACTCATTCTTAACCTTAGCACTAGATGGAGGTGAAGATCAAATACGATACAGGACACGAAGCACCTTGCAAAAATTAACGAGATCGTCATAGGCACATCCTGCAGGTGCTGCAATTTAACAATGTGGATGACTGTCTTACTGCCAATCAAACATGCCAGAACACAACACAAAGTCATCCTTGTTCTAAAAACACACCTGGAATAGCACACTTGTGAAAGGAAAATCCCTACAAAACTGGGAATGCTAGCCAGTATGTCATGTGACATCTATTGCCCCTCCAGTTACCAGATGTCTCACCCATGCCCTCATATTAATCACAGGGTGCACAGGTGTCATCATCATAATGAGTATCATCCCTTCTCTTTTCCAGTCAGAGTTAATTTTTTTATAAACACACGGTCACGTACGTAGATTGTAACTGAGATAAAAATAGCAAAAAATTGCTATTTAAAATTAAATGCAAATAGTAAAATAAAGTCAGTAATAAGACTCTGCACATATTGGAGGATATGGGGGAACAGCATGAGCACCTAACATTTCTGAACAGGGAGAAGAATAAGTGTTATGTTACAGTAACACCATTAGTGTAGAGTATGAGCAGTAGATCAAGTGAGTACACCAATGTGAATAGGTATGTATAATTTTTTAGACAAGACTTTCTCATTGTGGATTCAATATACATATATATAGGTTATGTTTAGACTGTGTTTCCACATCCTTCTTTTCCTTTATATATGTATATTTAAAACACAACAAGGATGTCTTGTCTAAAAATTATAAGTACCTATGTACATAGGTATGCTCACTTGTAGTTGTGTTTAGACTATGATTCTGCATCTTTTTCTTCTATATTTGCCAATAGGTATATATTTAAGGAATCTGTGCTCCATAAGAACCTAGTGTTACACAACAGTGATACATGTAAACCACAACCTAATAAATACATTTCACTTCACAAAGATGGTTATAATTCTTGCAACAAATTTTCTCTTCATTCTTTCTTTCTGTTAACCCTTTGCTTCCAATATCATGCAGTATGTGACATTGTAGGACACGTAGGACCAATGAAGAGGTTAAATTAAACATGAGAGAGGATAAACCTTAGGTATGTTTAAAGATTTATAAGGTTTTGAAAGAAATTAAATATATATGCTCTTTTGTATGAAATATTACGTACTCAATTTCATTCTACGATTAAAGATGTTCCTATTCAAGTAACTAGAAGTTAAGGAGCCAATACACCTCCATAAGCAAAACCACTTCTACAACCAACATATTCTCAACTGCAACACTATGGCAATCTCACAAAACTATCAACAGGTGACAAATTCCAAGAATTACAACAGCACTGTGTCCGCAAGATCCATCTGTCTGAAGTAATTTGCAACCAGGCAGATTATGAGGGTCAGTGGTGCCATGGATGGATGGTCAATAGATGTCTGCAAAAGAACATAAAGCATCCATCCTTTTTAAAGTAATATTTCAATACAACAAAAAGTTTTCATGACAGTTAAGAATTCATGATCTATCACACCAATGACAAAAATTATGGCGCTAAAATGATATTTAAAGTGCCTCTAGAAACATCTTAAACTCTCCATTTATATTTCCTTTTGTTTACATTAGTTTCACTTACTAGCAATGCTCTAAGCCTGGAACATTCTCGTGCTAGCGTACGAAGTAAGCTGCATGCTTCAGGAAGAAGTGGCAGCTCGAGACAAGCAAGTAATGAATATAACCATCGACCTTGTTGCATGGATAAATCTGACTTCGTCTCCAACCACTCAACATGATATTCAAGAACTTGATGTATTAGTGGCTGAAATGAAAAGGTCTGCTTGTAAATACATTCAGGGTTCAATAAATTCATACACTATGGCATACTTCACCAGAACTTTCAACAGTTTGTATTCTGTATTCTTGAATTCAGGAAAGTTCCTGAAAAACTGATGTTTAACATATGTACACGCTTCTTAATGAATGCAATGTGGAATCAACAATACAAATGTGCTCTTAAGCAAAGGGGAGAAATATTTATTTTCAAAAGCTATGCACACAAACTCTATCAATTAGCTTTGTTTCTATATACATGATTTGATTTCTATAGATATGTTCACATTTACTCTGCCTGATCACATTAACCATTAGGGTGCAATAAACATAAAATATATTACGGATATGTATGCAGTTACAATAAAATTATGCATACCTGATTCATTGACAGAAGAATACTTAACAATGGCAGAACGCCACCACTGGAAGCTCCTCTTTCCACAGGTTCATTATCATTTCCGAAACACAGGAAGTACCATCCCGCTTCATCTCTTCTTCCTGGCTGATAAAGCCACATGAGCCCAATTGCCTTTATTTAGGGAACTTGTACAGGGTGAGCAAAAAGTCCCATGCATATGTTACAAGTACAATACAGGTTGGAATGGAAGTCACAGTGAAGGAATGTAAAGTACTACACCAAGAGTGAAGAATTGGTGGGAATTGGGACTATGCTCAAGAAATCATGTATGCCACCTAAAGTGTTTTCTGTAGAGGACTTCCGCATTTCCAGCACAGTCCAACACTCTTCCTGCACAGGTGCACAGGAACTTTTTGCTCCTCCTGGATATTTGTTATAAATTAAAAAGAACCCTTTATATTATTAGGATGAGACTGGTCACACAAGCGATAATGTATGCACTGAAAATTTTAAGCTGGGAAACCCCATGGGAAAAAGGGACACTTTAAAGGCCTAAGCACAGACTGCAGCATAATTAACTGTTCAAGAAATAGGGTATGAAAATATGGACTAGAATGAACCTGAATCAGGGCGAAGTCCACTGACAGGCTTTTTTAAAAGTGGTAATGGACTCTTGGGTTCCATAAAAACAAGGATTTTTTTTAAACTGTCAAACAACTATTAACTTTTCAGATGAAACACTGCACCATACAGTTATGTAAATATGAATATTACAAAATGAGATTAAACTTTACCAGAAAATGCACAATTACCAAATTCCAGAAGGATGACATAACTGATCACACCAACTGAACATCAACTTTCACTTAATCACTTGAGAGAAAATCTTGATTAATTTGGTATCTTACAATAAGAAGGAGTTCAAAATAAGGCATTTTTAAATATGTGTAATCTATTCTTTTGACCACCTGGAAAACTCATGCACTGAGAAGCATTATACTTCAACTTCCAAAAATCAGTGATATAATAATTAATTCCAGAAATGTCATTTATAAAGCGTAGTCTATAATGCAACACAATATTTCAAGGGATGCTTGTTGTTTCGGCAGCGCTTGACATGTCATTGCATTTTCTCAGTGAGATCAACACACATAATTTTGTGTTCAACAACAAACACTGTAAAGAAGTGTGAAAAGAATTAAATACATGGGATGCAGCATAACAGTATAGTGGGACAATTTCAAAAGTGGACATTAACAGGCAAACTTACACTCAGACCTCTGTCTGATTTGCAGACAGAACCTCCCATGACACATTCTTTTCCAGGCCACACATGAAGAACACCTTTGGGTATGTTTATTAAATTATAAACTGTCTGAAATTCACTTAATACAGTAATTATGATCTCAATAGAATGAAAATGTCTGAAATTCTAACCTTGAAATAGGTTTAGGACTTGTACCTACCACACTTGACAATTTTCAGGTATTTATTTATAAAACAATTTTGAGTATCTTATGACAGTAAATTCATGTGGAAACAAATAAGACAAAGCTTAAAAAAATGAAATCAACATACCAATGACCCAGAGGGCTTAAAGATGCTTAAGGACCTGCACCTTGCCAAGTTCTGGCGTACTGAAGAAAAATCAGCAACTTGACACTGCTGCCATTCAATGGATGGTATAACCAATGGTGGGACTTTCGTGGACTGAAAATTTAAAAATAATGAACAATCCACAAGTTTAGTGTAGAAGAGTCTGTGTTGTTAAAAGTGTCAGACAATTACATGCAACTAAATAATTTGCTGCGACAAAGTGATTCAGTTTTTCAATAACTTACAACGTCTATATTCACAGTCTTCTCCCTGAACCGAGACTTATCCACACTGGCAACCAAAACATTTTTACATTTGGAAGCCTCCAAACTGGAAATGAAAAAATCCTTCCTTAGATAATGTATACACAAACTACTGAAGGGACCTAATTTCAGAAGCCATTTGAGAATTACTAGTCTGAATTTGAACCATAATTGCTGGTCCTTATTTATGCTATGGCAATCTACCTCAGTTTCAGGTGAATGAGCGACAACTGGTTCCATCTTGTCTCTGTTGATTCACTATGCATAGAATCACATCTTCCATTTAATGCCAAACAATATGTAGGAAATCGAACTGTTACCACTGTACCAGGTCCAGTGTCTTGACTGAAGTTGCTAAGCCTTCCTGGCAGGTGTTGCTCAAATGATGATTTGGGTGACTACACCATGTAGGATAATAAGTGTGTTATGACATTTCAAAGAACATGCTGCCTCAGTCTTCAGGATGGTTTAATTTAGTTCAGGTTAATGCTCAAGTGACATGGAGAAGAAAATGTACTGATTACACAAAAAGGGTGCAAAAACAGTGGTCAATTGGAGCTATGGAAAATGGAAAAGAAGCATATTTTCTACTGAGACAAACTGCCCTTTTCAGGATCACAAGTGGTGAAAAATGTGAAAGAAGCGCAACATTAAACGTATATGATTTCTCTTTTGGCTACAGTGGTTGGGAGGTGGAAGGTGGAGAGTAACAAGCCTTTTCATGTTCATGTGGGCACTGGTATTAAAACTGTGGTGCCAGAATTAAATACCTGGTGGAATGTGCAGTAGACCAGAATTTCAACATGGGCTGTATAAGAACAGATATAATTACATAACATTAAGTATTCTGAGTAACACACTGCACATTACACACACACACACACATGCAGTTTGGTGCCAAAGGGTTACAATTAATTAATGCCCATTTCTTGGAGAATGTCTTCTGCTTCCTTCACTATAAGAAGTGGGTGAGATTCTCCCATGACCTGGTCTGGGAGAAACCTTCCTTCCGGTCAGAGTGGTTACGGTGCAACTCTGTTGCTCCCTTTAGGAGATAGTTCATGAACCCAGACTTTCTGCCTGGGTCACTAGTGTTGTTGAGCAGAATCCAATGGCCAAAGTCAATGCTGTGTTCTGCTGCTGTCCACGTTTCTGGTTGGTACAGCTGGATATGCTGTGGTGTTCTTCAGTCCTGGTCTTGTTGGAGCAAATGGTCAGTCCAACACACATCTTTCCACATGTGCAGGGGAGGCAATATATATCTGATGTCTGCAGGTATAGGTCATTGAATGGAACGAAGCACACTGGAGACTCCCCCTGGGAAAATCTTGCTGTGGTCTCATTTTTGGCTGAGATGGGTTAATAACATATGGATATGTTTGGACTTGTATCTGTAGTTTTGGCAGGTTGTACAGAGTATGTTTCAGGAGGCTACTGGCTGCAGATGATTAAGGCTCTGTGTGTTAAGGTGGACAGCACAGCATACTTGCTGGTTGTGTTATCTTGCACTTAAATAAAGATTTGTGTGGGCCAGTTTCCTGTATACTTTGAGGCCTCAAGGGCTACCAGATCTTCAGTAAATTTGAATGTCCAAGAAAGGCAGATCTATGTCTGTGACTCTCCATGCTAAACTGTGCAATGTGCTACCTTGTTTATACAGTACAGTCTTTCTGTCCTGTGGGACCAGATTATGACAGTGTCATTCACATAATGGAACAAGCAGAAGGGACAGTCATGTAGGCAGCCTCACTCATAGTTTCATCCTGGAAGTCCTCCAAAAACTAGCTAGCTACCATAGGGGTCAGAAGTAAACCATGGCACCACTGTCTGTTCATTTATAACAGCGGCTGTTCAAACAGAAACATGAAGCAGGATATGGTAAGAAGTCTAACATTGTCTTTAGTAAACTGTTGATTCAGAAGCTTCACATTCTTGAGAAAAGAGACGTCAGTGCTGCCAAAGATGTCTTCAGATGTTACCAAGAGTGTATTGAAAATTTAGATTAATTCTATTCTAGTATCTTGAAGCAACTTCAGTTTTATGTAATACTCACACAACTCTCTGGATATACTCTTCTCCAGTAGCTGGTGGGATCATGGGATCAAAATCTTCATTGAGTTCTCCCACAACAAAAGCCAGTTCAGAAAAATCTCCATTTCCAGACATGACTTTGCCAAAATTGTCATGATAATCTAACCTATACGAATTAATGTAAAATAAATTAGAAATTAGCATCACACTCACAACTAAGGTACTGCATATTAATAATAAAAACGTGGACACAAACTAAAACTTTATCTATGCTGACTGCTTAGGTGCCTTCACATTTATATTTCACATCGTTGCTGTGAGATTGACAGATGAGGTTTACAATTACAATAATTATTATATATAATGACCAAGAGTGCATGATACGAAGTGACAGTTATTTTAAGGTACTATCCAATGCCATATGTCTCAAAACATTAAGAAAACCAAGTTTTTCCCACATTGTGCCAAATGAGTCCATCCAACTTCAAAGTGCACAACAAGCCCTGAAAATAGCAGGAACTTAAATTTTAATTGAATGGCAAGTCATGGCAGTCAGTTACATAATGGTAGCAGCAGGCAGGTCATGAAGATCCACTAGCTAGTAGTTAATGTGTGCTAAATAACTAGGTACAATTTTCTTCTTGCTAACTATATCTGGTGGGCTGTCTTACAATGACACCAACAGGACATCCAGGGCCATAAGTAAAACAAGAACAGTTTAGAGGGAAAATTGAGACCATGGTGCCGGGCTAATTTATAAAACTGGGATCCACACCATTTACCAACCCCTCTACAAGTACACTAGTGATAAAAAAATGCGGGGGAATAACCATTTATTTGCTTTTCTTTCTACCCCATGATCTGCCAACACTTAACACAACATATTCTCAGCGCACAACCTAACCAAACTTCTTTCCTTCTACCACACGTCATGTGCATATAACAACAGTACACATTAAAACTGGATACATATAAGACACTATAACATATATATTACTCCGTGTATTGTAAAGTTCTGCTGCTCACATGCTACTTCATTTAAGCCTGCTAAAATATCAAATTCAGTCACTTTCAAACATCGCACGCCTCATTAGCACCTATTACTTGGTTCCTAACCACAGATTACTACTGTTCCTAACCATGGATTAAGGTAGGTTTCTACCACGGACCATCAAGGTCCATACCACAAATGATGCAGGAGATGTCATAACTGAACTGTGGTTCACACTATATCCACCAGATGGCACTTTTGGGAATTACATCGAAAGACTGATCATATGTAGTCCGAGTGTGGGATCTTCAGACATGACCAAAGGATGAGTAACCAATCAGTTTGAGCGAATCAGAGAACAGTATTAGACAATTAGGCATTTGTTTAGTCTGGAAATTTTGATGGAGTGTATAGTCCAGCCATTTTGTTTTAGATTCTGGGCTACAAATCGTTTTATTTTCTGTTTAATTTGTTATAAGTTTCTTTTTGATGCATTGGACTTAAAATTATGGACGTAACAAGCTTATTAGAGTCGTTCAAAGTAAAGGTAAGATTATTCGGATAATCTCTGGATGTTACTCAATGATAAATGTAGAGTAATTGATCAGTTATTCCAGGTAACCAACAGCTGATTGGGTAAACAAGGTGCAGTCCATTTGCAGATAAGTAAGGAGTGTGTTCACCGGTCTTGATATCAGCTGCAGTGTGTGTAACATATTAGAAAGATCTTAAAAATATTATTTCAGATTGAAGATGCCGTTACCATGGTTCATGCTATGGATGCTGAGGATAAACTTAAAGCTGTCCACTACTGGAACATTATATCAGAAAGATTACAAGATATTGTTAACCACTCTGTGGAAGACATCAGTGCACTCACATTTCAGATGGAAGGAGAAAAAGTATAACACCTTATGATATATTGTGCATGTCACTGTAGGATCATAATATGTTTAGAAACATCAGATTATAACGTTCCATTGAGAAACAGATTATCAATATATAAAAAGCCTACTGATTTGGCAGTGACAAAAGCTGTATGTGCTCTTTGCCGTCTATGTTGCTTGTTTGAGTGTTAATTCTGTTTCCTCATACACTACTTAGATTGTGTAAGAAAGATAGAAAAACCAACTACACATAGAGGGGTTCATAACAGGTAGTTGAGTCTAATAATTCATTGATCATATTGGTGCTGTTAACAAAGATTAAATATTTACATTTTAGCTGCAATCTGGTCACTTTCCGTAATGTGTGTTGATTTTCCTTAATGATTGGATACATATACATTTTTACATTTTAGCTGCAATCTGGTCACTTTCCGTAATGTGTGTTGATTTTCCTTAATGAATGGATACGTGGATAATAATATGAGTTTATTACTGTATCCTGGTATGGTGGCAATTTAATTTTTTTTTCCTGCATGTGAATCATACTTTCATAATTGGCTTTACTGCTGTGGCAAAGTTTAATCAGAAAGTTTAATAGGAAAGCCATGTCTAACCATTTGTATTTATATTTGTCTCCGTGTTTTCTCTTCCAAACAGTTTAATGAATTTAAGTGTATGTGTTTGAAAAGTGTTTCGTTCTACAAAAAGTTCATGACACAATACATATCTCTTTCAAATATATAATACTTACATGAAATATAAATAATTGTGTTATATATTTGAGAATGCTATGTAGGACTATATAATATGATGCTAAGTAATTTTCATTGATAGAATTTGAAACAACAACAGGCTGAATTGCAAGAAAAAAGGCTCACAGGGATACCAATAAATGAATCCAAATATTTTGAGTTAAAGAAGTGTTACATATGTAATTTGTTACAGATCTAAAAAAATATGGAAATTATAGCTTTTTTATGGTTGTAGAACATACGTACATGCATATACATGTACATATACATATTCATTCACAGATCCATCATCTGCACAAGTGAGATTTAATGTTGAAGCATCATTTTATAAATAGAAATTTAATTGAACTGTTGGATGACAAAGAATAATAGATGAAACAGATTCCATTGAGGTTGTAAGATGAACCTTCACCACAATTTCTGTTCAGTCATCAGAACATTCATCATCATACTTCTAAGAATTTCTGAGTGTGCTATGTAAACCAGAAATAATCAGAATTGTTAAATCAAAAGTTATTTAGTCGTGAACATGTGGGATAATTTACAGAAGGCTATTGGTTTATGTCAGAATGTAGCTGAAACATGTTATAAGAATATTTGCTCGTGTCTTACTCTACTAACTGTTATTACTGAGTGACCTCACTGGAATTTTATAACACAGAGTGGATAAAGTAGGATCATTTATGGAAATTGTTTATGTGAGGACTGTGAAAAGTGTTTTATAATCTCAGGGTGGCATAAACGTTTATTGTGCTTTGGTCAAAAATGTGTAAAACCTATACCATTTTGTAAGATCAAAGAGGAGGTAGTATGTGTTGCTTCTCTGATCCTGTCAGTGATCATTTTATGTCATGTTTTGAAGGATCTTACACATTCAGTTCTTGATGTATATGTACTGTATATGACACTTCAGTGTTGAATCAGCTCAGGATTTTTAATTATTGGTTTTAGTTTGTGTGAAACTGAGTGGTACTGAATGTGTGATATCTTTTATCCTGAAGTTCACCTTAGTGGGCAAGTGGTTAGCACGCTAGATTTATATTCATAGTGTTCTGAATTAAATCATATAGAAATACACATGAGACAAATAAACCTATAATAAGAACCATTGTCCTAAATATGGCATATTCAACTCTCAACATGTATTTATCTTTGGCGGTAGATAAGTCCATTTTTATCTTGTAGTAATAGCTATGATGAATTGACATGTTGTGATAATGCATAGCATTTACTTGACTTCGGCATGTTAGCACAGAACAAGCAGTAACGGAATTAGTCTAACAAGCATAACATTTTTTAAAATGACAATTTCTGATGTAATCATGTTGCCTTTTATTTCTGTCATAAAGCTTCCAGATTATATAGATGCCTCACAGTTGGTATCCTTGGGCATGGCTCCAACATTCATGACAAGATATATATCTGATAGTGAGGGCACTACTTCACCAAGTGGACGACGTGGTAGAACATTCAAACATGGTACTTCTTTTTTAATAAAAATGTATGTAGTACTTTGTGGTATATAAGCAAAGGCAGTAAGATGGAATATTTATTAGTAAAAGGGACCTGACTGTCATGCATTTAGTTTATTAGAAGTTATATAAACATTAACAATTGGACGCATACCAATCTAGGGAATACAGCCATCATACGGTGTGTATGACTTTGCATCCATTTACTGCATAATTTTGTGCTCACATCTGTGCAAGTGAACTTGCCTTTCTTATTAATTCATTTATTTTAAACTTATTTTACATTTGTCATTTAAATTTTTGGCAGATTAATTATGTTTTTATTAAATACAGGTAAGTACATAATTTAGATTAGAGATCATAAAGGTGTATGTTAGTAATGTATAAAGAAAAGAGATCAAAGTCTTCTCTTTTAGGCTGAAGTTGTCTAGTTTATGATGCCATGTAGCTAAGTAAATGGTTGCCAATTTTAAAATGAAATGTTGGTAACCACCTATGAAACTATTCCAGTCTATTCTTCTGCACTTCTAACATAATTGAAACATGAAATCTCAAAATAGGTTTAGTGAAATCCCATTTTTGTTAATTTGTATGCATGCAAAAGGTACAGAAATTCTGGTTTGGCTACAAGCAAATATAAATTGAAATTTCATTATTTGATTGTGTTGCTTGATGTCTCAAAATACTAGTTATTACAATTGGAACAGGAAATTATGCTTTTATTTGGTTTTTTTTAAATTGTAACTGTGTAGTGACAACTGAAAATTCTTTGGGACTCAGTAATCTAAGATAATACCTGATATCACTGGACCATTGATGGAACACTACAATCATATTCTTGTCATCTGGGTTTTATTTGCCATGGGGAAATATGTAACTAGTATGTGATTTCTGGTACTAGTCTTAGATCCCTGTCAATTGAAAGGGTATGGTAGTTGTATCAGGGTATGTATGAGAGAAGGTTGTAAAATAAATATGTGTGAAGCAACACAGTGCCTATGTTCAAAGAGAAGTGATTAATGGATCTTGTATTGAGTAATGTTCATTATTGCAGTCTGATATTCATGAGTTGTGGTGTATTGTGTTCATTTTCCAAAATTATTTCAGTTAATGGACATCTGATTGTTACGGACACCATACCAAACTTGGATCTGTTACAAAGCAATGAAATGCAGCAGGTGACATTGGAAGTTCCAGCAGGGGTAAATGCCCGGCAGTTGACATTGGAGGAAGTGGATATGGGGGCGGAGGAGACAGTGGATGAGTGTATCAACAGAGCAAATCAAGACACCAACCCTGGACAGGAAACTGAAGGCTCAGCATCAAACACTACTCCTCCGGAAATGCAAGTTGAAGAGGTATATAGAAAGGGGTATAGAGTTTTATTATAATCCTAATGCCAGTTAAATTATAGTGAATTGCTGAGGTCCATTGAAATTGTAATAAAAACAAAAAGTTTACCTCAGTTGCAAAGTTGATTACATTTGCAATTGAATTAATTTTGGGCATTCAACATGTGTATTGTAATGTCTTTTGAGGCTAACCAATGTCTATTACCTGCTGATTAAAAACAGTTTTCTAGTGAACTTGAGCCATATCTGAGTAAAACTAATTTAACTAACTGGTGAAATGAAATTTGTTTAAATGTGGTCTACCATCCAGCAGCAGAACAGTGTAGGAAACTGTATAAGGATATCTGTAGTGGGATGCAGAAAATAATTTTTTTATTTTCTTTATTGAAAAATTGTGTGGGTTGGAGACACCAGAATATTGGTGGCTAAAGAGTGCAAGGTAATGTATATAATAAATTCAAAACAGAGCTTGAATCATCAAACCTCCACATTCTCAAAATTCAACATAATAAAATCTCCTCAAAACTTTACATCTTATTCTATGCTTCCAGCTAGGGAATCATATTATGTGGTTAGAAATATTGTTGGCTTTCATAATTTTGTGTCTCGGTCCTTGTACTTAAAGTCTTGATTCCTGTCCTGTTTCTTTTTTAACATCATGGTGGTATTTCAGTTGAATTACATTGCAGATGACTGAAGAAAATGTTGATGATGGCAACACTGTGCATCTGATGATAACAACAAACTCACAACCTGCACTATCCAAGGAACCTGCATTGCAGTCTGTTGTACAACGAAGGGGACGTCGAGGAAAGAAGAAGGAGGGGGAAAATGGAAGAGAGACAGATACAGATGATACTCCTTATGAGTGCGAGTACTGTCAGAGAACATTTAACACCCCCTCACAATTAACAGGTTAGAAGCTTTCGTTTCTCTTTTGTGTCCAGGAACAAAGATCGATTACGGTTGTGCAGTTTTCATATGGGTAGGACTGCAGACTGAATACGCTGGGTGGAATAACATGACTTATTCTAGGTTAGCCCACTGTATCCAAAGCATCATAATCAAGTTATTAATTACTTGTGTATTTTATATGTAACTATACTTTCCTGTTTGTTTTTGACAGTTGTATAGGGTTGTATGTGTGTTGCAATTATGTTTTCATAGTGTGCCTTTAATTTTGTCATTTTTGGATTTGTATCTGTTAAGTTTTCTGTACTATGATATGACTGTGTGTGCAGCTCACTCTTGGACACATACCAAGCCTTATACCTGCACTGACTGCCAGGCTCGGTTCTCCACTAAGGGAAATCTTATTGGTAAGGGTCACATATAATGTTTCAATATGTAAATTTAAATTGTATATGTTATTTAACATTATGTAATTCTTATTGGCCACTTCCTGTTTGCACTTATAGTTCTGTGATCCATCAGAATATTTTCCCTCAGTCTTCATAATTTTACTCTTAAATCCTTGTTGCTTCCTAAATATGTTAGCCATCATATAAAAATATGTACAGTATATGTTTAGCCCCTTTTCCATTATGACACTTCCATCTGAAACTTTGAGCAGTGTTTCTCATAAGTATGCCTCATTAGTTTGTCATTCAGAATTTAGAAATTTCATACACTTTTTATATAGTATCATATAATGAGAAGATTCTATAACAGATGTATTCTTTAGTTACATTTAGTGTGCCATTTTAAATTCTCTGACATTAGGTTTGTTGAAATGAAGATACTGTAGTTTTCTCTTCTCCATAACCATCCAGACCAGCTCTGGAGCCCACCCAGCCTCCTATTTAATGGGTAACGGTATTATTTCCCAGGGTTATAGTGGCCAGGCCATGAATTTTATCTCTGATCTCCACTATTGCAAATGTTAAGAATAAGTGGACCTATATCTATACTTCCTCTCTGTGCTTTCATCATGTGGAGAGGGAAAACTTTACCTCTTTTCCCTTTTCTGGAATGTAAGATGACTGTGTATGAGATGAACTCCCTTCATAATCTTTAATTTTCATGACTGTCCCTGTACTGTACATGTATAATTTTGTGCATGATGCTATGATTACCACACTCCCCTCCCTTGCTATTTTTCAGATGATGAGTTAGGACAAAATTCTCATTTTCTGCTATGGCATTATTATTAGATTATCTGTGTCTCAAAACTCTCCTAGTTACCTCTATAATGACACTCAAAGTTATTTATCTACCTTTATTTTGGAGACACATTTATGGTTACCAATTTTATACTTTACCCTGACACTTTAAAGAATGTCCATTTTTAATATTTGAATGTAATTTATTCTGAAATGAACTGTGAGTTCATTTTAAAAACATTTATTGATGTGACATTATCTCTTTTAGGAGACTAGTAGCTAATATCCACCTTATTCTAAAAATTTTAATATCAGGCGAAGACATCCTATAGAATAAGTTTGTTTCCATAATTTTTAGTACATCGACGTCGACACAGTGGTGAAAGGCCTTATGCCTGTCCGAGTTGTGATGCCAGCTTCAGCACAAAAGGAAATTTAAAACGACATGTCAAATCCCACAGTGGTGAAAAGCCTTGGCAGTGCACTCAATGTGGATCTCGTTTCACAGAAAAGAAGTCTCTTAAAGTACATATGCGGCGTCACACTGGAGAGAGACCATATCAGTAAGTTGAAGTACCTTAATTGAGGTAAATTCTCCTGTCTGTAGCATTGACAGAGTTTATTACTTTCTAACCAGTTTGATTGTTTCTTCACAGTTGTGTAGGAGGGAACAGGAGGCATCAATACCAACTTTAACAGCAACTGAGCATTAGGCTGGAATCAGTGGTTACAGGTTTTATCTATACAAGATTCTGGGGCCACTTGATAATTGAGTAGTTCAGTGGGTCAAAATTTTTTATGTAAACACTTTGTTGTTATTAGTTGGTATTTCCACCCTGAATGTGGATGGGGTAGCTCAGTTGGTATAGTGACTGACTATGGGCTGGATGGTTCGGGATTGAATCCCGGTGGGGATGAGATTTTCCGTCCGTCCGGACTGGCCCTGGTGTCCACCCAGCCTCCTGTAAAATGGGTACCAGGTCTTTCTCAGGGGTAAAGTGTGGCTGGGGCATGCTGCTGACTGCTCACCCCCTTCTAATGCTGCGGTCATGGAAGAGTAGAGCTATACCTCTACCCACCTTCTGGGCCACACCGGGCCTGTAACGGGACCACTTTACCTTTACCTTTTATTTCCACCATGAGTATTGAAAGGTATCCAGAGATGGACAGCTACAGTGAAACACAATGTTTCAGTTTTTATACTATTTAATAATTTTTTTGTTCATGAAATTTGCACCATAAAATTCAGGAGGCATGAAGTAATTGTTATGTGCAAAGTATGTCTAATTATCTACACCCATCAGTATATTACTGTTACTTATAAGGCCACTAAATAGGTAAAGATGACTGTTATCTTATATGATTGGTAAGCAATTTTTGGTATAAATTTGGCACTGAATAAGTTTCCCATCCCTGCTGTACAATTACAGATTCAGGATGCTTATATTAAACAACCTGAATGTTGCAGTATAGCAGCTAGCCTACCTATTTTGTATTTGGGACACCCTATTTTTTTGTCTGAGCCTCAAAATTGTCTTCTTTACATTCCTTCCAGGAAATTACTTAAAACAGATATTGTTTCTTGCCAATTGTATCCCACTTCATCATTTGTATTTATCTTCTTCTTAAAGCATGTAACTTGTTTAATTCATAAGGCATCATTAAATAAACAATGAAATAAATAAATGTGTGAAGTCAGTGAAACTAAAATCTCACTCTTCCTGTTTTCTGACCTAAATTTTATTTGGATTTCTCAAATCTCCCTTGCATGAAGATAACTTCTGGGGTGTGATAACATGCAGTTTAATAGACATATGCTGATGTCATAGAGGAACCTGCTGCCAAGTGTGTGCCTTCCACACTACATAACTTTGCATCCGAGAAGTTGGTTACTTCCATAGTCATGAGATTGACAATTGCAGATCTCACGTCTCATATGCATAACACATCCCATCTTCCTTTATTTGTTTTTCCTATTAATATTTGTTACATTGAATGTTGCAGATGTTCTGTATGCCATAAGGCATTTTCACAAACCAGCATTCTCCAGTCTCACATGGCAATGCATCTGAACCAACGGGCTCACTTGTGCAACCAGTGTGGAAAATCATTCAGACAGAAATCTCAGCTACGACTGCATGAGCAGCGACATGCCGGATTACGGAAGTACCAATGCACACTTTGTCAATTTAAATTCCTTACAAAAGGTGATAAACATATCTTTTTAAAGAATCTATTGAATCTCTCAGCTGTTACATAGTAATAGAGCAAGTTGACTTCAAAAATGTACATTGTATGTGAATAGGTGATATGGAACGTCACAAGAGGGTACACACAGGTGAACGCCCATTTGTGTGTGAGGAATGTGGAAAAACTTTCACTCGGCAGCAGTCTCTGAATGAACACATGAACCGGCACTGGGGTCTGAAACCCTATCAGTGCAAGTACTGCAGGAAAGGTAATGATATACAAAAAAAATGCTGTATTATCTGTTTGTGTGCCACACATTCATCTTATTGTACATATCAGATAGTATAGACTAAAAAACAACCATTTTACATGTAATACAGCAATGACATATGAAGCTTAAAGATTATTGTCTTGGGATGTGACAGCTTGTATTGTGGTGGAAATTACCAACATTTGGACGAACCTGCTGCCTCCATCTTCAGAATGACTACACAGTGTTCTAAAAGGCTTCCTAGATACTGCCATTAAAACCTCTTATCTCACTCTATGAACCATATTTTAACCATAATCCCTCAACAACCGTGGGGGTAAGGGGGAGTGACCATGGCATTTTGGACAAAACTGTGTTGCCTGGACTTCTTATGGGAAAAACAGGTTTAGGTGAATGCAGTTGCTTATGAACCCCTCAGTGTTTAAAATACCTGTATTTTTGGACATTAAATGTTCATGCAGTGTTCTGGTAGCTGAAGCTGTCAGCTTCTGAAGTGGTTGAGTGAGAAACCACCCATGTTATTTCACAAGTATTTAAAATTTTCTGTTTGGCAGATGCTTTTCCCCATATATTTGTTATCTACCACATATAGTCAAAACTGCACTGGGCAAGGGGTTACTGTACTTAATACACACCTGTGAATTGTAAGTTACCCTCCACCAAACTCATCACAGGTTTGTACTAGCCATGGGTAATTGAAATTTGATTCTCTGTTGATTTTGAGGCGAACAGTTATTATACGGTTGTTGACAAATGAGTAGTTTATGATTCGAGAAGTCCATTTATGGTCTATTATTAAAGCTACGCCTGATTGAGCTTGTGTCTTTTGGGAAACTCCACTGTAAGCATTGTATAGTTACCTAACATTTTGGTTCCTTTTAGTTTTTTCTTTGTTTCAGATATAACTTCTATATTTATAACTTTGATTTTTATTTCCTCTACCAGTTCAGATTCGTTGTTTCCAGTAGATCTAACATTCCATTCGGCTACATTTAGTGTTTCATGTACTCTGAGTCATTTTTCCTTTTTCGTGCCAGGTCTTTTGTCATTTGATCCACTGATATCCAAGGCTATGCATCTTTGCTTATGAGTACGTTGTTTTCCTTCGAGGGTTACCAACCCATCTGCAAAACCCCCATTCTTGGAGGACCAGTTTGTCTCTCTTATTCTGGCCTCTATCTTACAGCCTGTCTGGTTTGGGAGGCCCTACCAGGAACAGAAAGTTCCCGCCGGCATAGCCCGTAAGGTCATTGAGGCCTGCAAGCCCCCCCACCATGACTAGGTGGAGACAATCAGGGAAGCCAAATCATAATGTGCAGTATATTGTTTGACTATTACTCTAAGGTGTTTGGGTTTCTCTTGCTGCAGAAATGAGCTTCTAATTTCCTGAATAGCCCTTCCTCATTTTAGTACTCTGATGAAATATCAACTCATCAGACAGAAGTCTCCAGGAAATATTTACAAATATATTTTATTTTTGCAGATCTGCATTGCTCATTTTGAAATTTCAGGTGGCATGATATGAGGGAACAGTACTTTATCTGCGATCCTGTAGTGTGAAACTGAAAATTTCATTTCCTGTAGTGATTTCTTGAGGGAATGATTTACACATTCAGTCTCTCTTTATGGTTTTGCTCACATTGATGGTCATTCTGAATGTGGCCTGCCTGTAATTGTGTCAGGTTCAGGCAGCTTCTTGTTCATGTATAATAACTTTTTCTTGGGCGATGAAACATTCGTGACTGAACTTTCATAGGATGTATTATCATTTTGCCAGTATGTCACCCTTAATTGGCCCACATTCTCATCAGTATTCTTCCCTCCAAAGTGTTGGTGCACTGATCAGCAGTTGCTTACATGATCAGTTCAGACAGCTAAAACAGACCATAACTGACTGACTTTGGACACTAAACATGTAGGAGGTAACAGAAATTTTTGGCCTTCCGGTCAAATAATGGTCTAAATATCTAAAGAAGTACATCTGAACATGTTTACAATATAATAATTGATACTCTTGGATGTTATTAAAATTGAAATAATTGTAATTGTCCTCATTGTGTATTCAGAATTAAAATTTGTATACAAGGGCATATGAAGTTGTCAGGCTTGTCCATGTTTCAGTGACCTGGGGTTTGTAAAATGACTCCATGTTTGTATTTGTGAGAGATGCAGAGAATACCATACCAGCATCTCTGTCTGCACAGACCTTCTTCATAATAATATGACATTGATAACTACTGTTTTGAAGAGGACAATATAAATCTTAATTATGATATTCACTAGGTTTCGTGGAGATGTCAGCTTGCTACAAACACATTAAGACACATGAAAGATCAAAATCTGAGTCTGAGAATTCAAAGTCAGAAGTCAGCACAGACTTACAAGATGGTGGAAATGGGATTGGTCCATCTGCAGCAGACTCAGGTCAGAAGACAAAACATTTTGTAGGTACAGACACACACATACACTTGAAAGGTATTTCAGTTCCTCAGGATCTGGTATTTGTCAAATTTTGTACAAGTCTGGATTGAGTACGTGCTTAATTGTGTATATATATATATATATATATATGTAAGAATGAATGAATGTATGCACGTACATTAACACATGTACACACACACTATATACTTGTCAATAATTTTAAACATAAGGAATAAACATTTGTGGTTTATAAAATGTATTCATTTAAATAAAAATGATGACAAATTATTTCATTTACCTTAATCGTGGTGTTAGTCTTGTTGACTGAAGGTGACATTTTTGTGTGGTGGTGATAAAACTGAAACTTAAAATGTTATTCTTATAAGGAAAAATTTGGCACATGTAATATTTTTATTTTTATTCTTTCTTATTTTTTTTTAACTACGTAAGTCTGAAATTGTGTCGCTTGATAATTGCGTAAGTAGTTATGTGTCTGTATATTAACATAAACTGAAGTTGTACATTGGTAGGTTACTGCGAGGGTCTTTGTGATTCTTGGGTCCAGTACTAACAGAAATCTTGCGGGTAGTTTCAATTGACTCTACTCAACATGGAAGGTAATTTTCGATGGTTTGAGATGATTGGTAAAATTTAATATACCTTGTTTAATTCATATGAAATTGTAAGTATTATATCCAGATGGAGAACAGATTTTAAGGAAGAATCTAGCAATTGAGCATGAATACCCAATCCCATCACTGGACTTGATTTGCACTGCTTCCTTATATTTCCCATTATTCCAGCCAGCTTTTCCATGCAACACATCTTAATGCTGTCATTCCATCTCCTCTGTCTTTCATGTGGCTATATTCCAGTAAGTCCTCCAATCAGTATGCTGTTTTTATTCCTTTCTTGCTACATATTGATCGTATTATGACCTGTAACAAAGCTAGGTGTTCCGTATAAGTCACTGATTCTAGCTGAAAAGGAATTTTTGCCATTTCTTTCCTCTGCAGAATCACTAGTTGATAAGATCATCTGTATGGACATTCCTAATATGTTTTATAGACCTCTACATGAAAGTTAAGAGTCTTGGTGCCTATTAATGCCATGCAAGCATTCACTTCAAGGGACTGAAAGAAATAGAACCAACAAAAAAACTGGCAAGCTTAGTTGAACTTGAACAGAATGGTTGTTTGTTATTTCCTGTCCTTATTTTATGTTTGACATTGTTCATTTCAGGCAAATTTACATTATTAGTCCAAGGTGCTAGCCCAGATCTGGAAGTTGAACAGGAACGTATGTTGTCGAACAGAGAAGGACCTCCAGACAGTGCTGGCATAACGACAGTTGTAATTCAGAGACTACCAAAGGATGCAGTGACATTGTACAATTCCAAAAGTGTGTCAGTACCAACTGGTCCAGACATTCAGCATTCATGTGACAACAAAAATGAACTTTTGAAAACAAGGACTGGAGTAGAACCTGTAACAAAAGTTACATCTGAGCATCATGATAATCAAAACATTGATTTCACTGCAATGAATCTCTTAGCATCTGCATCTACATTTCAGCAAGGGAATTTCTAATCATCAGAAGAGAGGTAGAGTAAAAGCTGGTTTATCTGCCAATGGTTGTTCTGGAAAGCTCTACAAACCATAAATCTGCCAATGGTTGTTCTGGAAAGCTCTACAAACCATAAATCTACAGAGGCCAGTTAAATTTCACTATACCATACACTGGCAGCACCCAGCACCATTTCTTAGAGTTCAGAATGCAAATGTAATCAAGAAAGAGTCTTTACTGGGTAGATTTGTGTAAGCAAACAATAAGATAGAAACAGCAAAATGTGTGTCTTATTGTCATGTCGATATTTTTAGATTTTGTATACACCATGTTCTGTAATTATTGATGAAATGGAATAAAAAGTGCGGCAGGGAAAATGGGACAGGTTATCAAGTGACAAGTTAAATGTCTAGTTCTGTCCATGAGGTTGCCATTTACACCAAGATACACATAGGTGTTACGCTGTAACATCTGAAAAACTGTGATATCTGGCAACACTTTGGTCCCAGAGGTGCCTGATAAACCAGCTTATACTTTAGTTTTTTAAATTTTGTAATACGTTTCAGTTAAATATGGAATTATTTTCTTCATAGCATATCACAGATTCAGTGTACAAGAGTAGTACAGTGGACCCTTACTCAATACAGGACCTAGGTTCCTTGAGAATGATGTTAATAACTCTGCATTTGAGAAGTTCAGTACTAAGGGTTAAATAAGGGTATGTGCACATGCCCCTGTAAAGTTTGCCATTAAGGCACAGATGCATGATTACACATGCAGAAGAATACACCACTGTATACAGGCAGGTCTCGTTTTACGTGATTTCTTTTTGTGCAGGTTCACTTTCACACAACTGGAAAATTTACACCACTTTTTGAATATATGTGATAATTTTTAGTTTAACAAGATTTGGCATGAACGGTCTGTGGCTGTACTGATTTTTTATAGGAGGCTAGCAGAAAATGATCTCATGTTCACACCACCAGTCACATGTATGGGTTATATTGGTGATATAATTACACAACTCATTTAGTTTTCTCATCAGCAGCATTGTGTTCCCATCATGAGTGAGAAATGTGAATCTACATCACCTAGTGCAATCCAAGTGAAAAGTCACCGAAAGACAATCGGTATTGAAGAGTAATTATATGTAATAAGGTGACTTGAAAAAGATGAATTATTTGTTGATGTATGCTGTAATGTTAGACTTGCTCATAGTAGCGTATACAGTTTGTGATAATGCTGAGAATTAAAGAAAGTGCTAAATGTTTAGATAGCATAAATACCAACATTCTGAAACAGGGACTGTTTATTTGTGTAGCAAGACTACCTGAGTCCTATCGGAATAAACCATACCAAAAGTATGGATTTGAGTCTGGCATTTTTATGGCATTAGGAATCAATAAATAAACAATTAATTGTGAAATGTATGCATACTGTACAGGAATATACAGTACATATATACCCAGAGATTCGTGTGTCTACTAGCGGAGTAGCTATACACTCTACAGGGTGAGGTTGTTAATCCCCTAACCCCAGGCATTACACTGTTTTAAATGGGAATTTTGTGTTCAATTTGCATGATATCGATTTTAGTGATGTTTTTCAGGAATGTAACCCTGGCGTGAAACGAGACATGCCAGTAGTGTATATGGAAAGAAGAAAAGGTAAATAGAGTATATCAACCCTTTAGGGCTGGAGGTAAATGCCCAGTGTGCTGTGCAAAAGACCAGGATTTAAATGGACCACCCATTCCTTTGTGTGTTATTTTCTGATGACTGTGGTTATCATTTGGCTTTCTCGGAATTCCACTTTATTGTGGCAGTAGTTGTCCATTAGCGGCAAAGGGTTAAATTTTACATTTAACTTTAAATTATGTGCCTATGGATGATAATAATAATGAATACTTCTGTTGATTGCTTTTGTGGTATATTTCATGATGCTGTCAGTATCTAGGAATATATTGAATTCATTAGTGTGCTGATTAATGAATGGAAAGGATATGGAAGGAAGTGTTTGTGGCATTATCTTGGAAGGACTGCAGAAGAGCACGAAGAAACTCAATCAGCATGTTTGGTGTGCTAGATGATATTCCAACCAGGTACCTCAACAAGATGAATCTGGAGTGTTACCAATACACTGTCCTTTTCAGTCCCTCTGTTAATGTTATTTATGCTGCTAGAAGCTAAGGGTTTAATTTAGGCCCATGAATTAATAGGATCATCAAGAAATGTGTGAACATGTAAAGATTTAGAGCTTGTTGGGCGTGAATTCGCGTGTTCCACATTTAGCAAATAATTTGTTCATTTTAAATGTAATATTAAGTTCACCATAACTAAGTACACCATAATTACAAGCTTCTGCTACAGTGTAGATAAGAACTGTGCTCTGTTGGGTTATTATGCAGTGAGTAGTGGTAATTTCTTTCCGATGTTTCAGGACAACCTATCTGTCCCAACTTCGAGGTTTCTCCGTTGATGGGACTGATAGGTTGTCCTTGAACGTCAGTAAGAAATTACCTTTACTTGCTGTGTAATAGCCCAGAGGAGTGCAGTTCTCAAATGTACCATAAATTTGTTGGCACAAATATAATTTTATGCTTATTTTTATTATGTTGTTATATGTTTGTATACCATAGTCATCTCATGACATACCACCTTCAAAAATTGTACATTTCATAATCCACAGTGCCACTAGCACTGGATTGACCTGGCACCTGAGTTATTACAGTTTGTAGGTAACTATTTACATATTTCTGTATACCTAAGCATACCTGCATTGATCAGGAGTTTACTGTGATCAGATTACGGCCTGTGGACCATCAATTGTAATGATAATGGTCTCTCAAGTGAAAGGGTTTCACTGTACTAGTCCAAATATATATTTACAGAACAGAAAACTTGTGATATTAATAGAGATCACTCTCCCCCCTCTCCTCTCCGACTTAGCTAATTCAAACAAATGTGGCTTTTTTACAGTGCAGTTTAAAAATATCATGCAATTTGTTATGTACATTGCAGATGCAGCTAGTAAGTGCAATATAAATTATGAACCAGCTTACCCATAGTGCATTGCTATTCTTGAACAGAAGGACTTAAAACAACAATGTGGTGATGGCTCAGCTGAGGAGACTTCTGTGGCAAGTAAATGATGACTTGGTCATGTCAGGAGGTGATCTAAATTGCATAACCTTGGAATAAGTAAACATTTGGTCAGTGCAGACATGGAGATAGTGGAAAAATAATCTCAGAGAATTATGTGAAGTTGTTATTGTGGAGAATCTTCCAGCAAATTTATTTTTTAAAGTGACTGAAACAGGGGTCTTCTGGAAGCAGATGCCATCTGCTGCATTTGTTTTCAGATAGGAGAAAAGTCCCTTGGGATTTAGATCTACTAAGGATCACCTGAGCAGCAACACCGCTGGGGACTGTAGCTTAAAACTCTTTATAGATGTAGTTCATCATTCAACTGTGCCTCATACTGTGTGGGGATATAGAAAGACTGATTTATCTGCTGTGTGATGTAGGAACTGGGGAACATGGATGATGCAAGATTCATACATAGATTGGTGGTGAAGTTTACACATAATGTATGCCATCTTTAATATTCAGCGAAACTGGGATGGTTTGTTCCAAGCTTGTGTGAACAGTGATGGTAACTGTGAGCAGATACCCTTCAAGAATTTGTAGCTTCAGTATGGAGCTGCCCATTTCTTTGGAGAAATGAACTGTTGCACTAAAAGCATGGATTAAGGCCAGTCATTTCAGAACACAAGAATGGAGCTATGGTACAGGCAGTTAAGCAGTGCACTGTAACCATTTTCATGATGCGTTGCTTTTAAAGTTTATTTAATTTATTTTGAATAAAACTTTACTAACATTTATTTAATTTTGAAATGTGCTACTGTTTGTGCTGTTATTTGTGTTTCACAAGTTAAAATTGTTTTGTTACTAAGACATCTCATTACTCAGTTATTATAAGACTACTCAGTCAGACCCAACGAGTTGTCCATGAATGGCACTGAAATATCACAACTAAATTTTTATTGCTTTCAGAATTTTTTATTCATTATGACATATTTTGACTTACCTGGCCATCTTCATGTAATACATAATATATAAAAAACACTTGGGAGGATATTAGCAGCATTCCTCCCAAGTTATAATAACACAATGGGATGTTTTTGAAAATTATTTGGGTACCTTGGGGTTTCTTGTGGTTGGGGCCTAGGCCCTATTACATTAGAATACATTTTATAATAGTCTCTGTGAACTTTAAATTTTCCTTATATGGATTTTCGAGGAATACATCCTCTGCATTAAGTCTGGGTCACCTGTACCGTAATTCACTTTGCTTCAGCAGCTGGAAAGTGTATTAACAATAGATGCCACACATTACTCTCATTTTAGTAATGTATGTAGCAGACTGTGTGTATATTTTTCATAATTTATGACTATTGTCAGAGGTATAAGCTTGAAGGGGAGTCAGGATAATGCAGTTGATACAGTGAGTAGGCTACGTGCTGGATGACCAAGGGATTGTGGTTCAACTCCTGCAAAGGGCAGGCCAGCTATGGCACCCACCCAACCTCTTGTGCAGTTGGTATTGGGGGCTGTCTCCCTGGGGATGAAGCAGCCAGGGTGTGAAACTGACCATTCACTTCCATGTAGGGTAAAGGGTAAGAACATGTAGAACTACAGCACCATGCCCCCCCCCCATTCCTTCCTGATGCAGTGCTTAATTATGAATAGGACCAACTGTACCTTTATAAGACTGAAAATACCATGTAGGCAAATTAATCACTGTGAAATAAATTTGGTAATTAAATAAGATGTTTTTCTTCTGAAGACTTTTAGGAAGTTACTATTACATGGACAATGGAATCCTCTGTTGCTTATTAATAAAGAAGTTCTTTCAAGGTCTAAAAAGACAGGTAATAAACGTGTAGCTAAACATAATATTGAGACTCTTTCACATAACCAATGTTGCCATGCAAAAGCAGTAATTGCATATTATGAGAGTGTGTCTGTAGCCTTTGTTGTCCAGCATACAGTGCACATAGACCATGCTATATTGTCATCTGTGGCCTGTCCAGCTATGTCATATTTTTCCACATTATCTTATAAACGGCATGATTTTCGGAAAAAATGTATTGAGTGTAAAGTGTGTGCTGATTTTCTGTAAAACTTGTCTTTAATTTCTCATTTTAAGAGGAATTCAGAGAGATATTATCATAAATGTAAAACACTCATTATTATTATTAGATTTTAATCAAACATGATTATTTTGGCAGATTTTAAAAAAATACTCAAATATCAAATTTCATGAAAGTTTGTCCAGTGGGAGCACAAATGGTCCATGACAATGGACAGACAGACATGGTCACTTTTCACAATTCTTCAAATCCACCCAAAAAGTACTAAAATAGTGAAGAATATTGTCATCTGGTATATGACACCATGTAACTTGGTAGATATTGTCAACATTTCAGAGGAAATTACTGCCTCCATTTTGAAAGCAGAACAGTAAGCTGCATAAAGAAGACAGGGTCCTTATAGGGATAAGAGGAAAGGACATGGATCTGCAAATAAGGCAGTGGGAAACAGTGAGAAAAACATGTGTCTGAGAAGGAATAGGGGTGATAAACGTAGGGGTGTCACATCCAAGAAGACAGTGTTCCTAATAGACACCACCATAAAAACCTCAAATCTCACACAGCGAAACTAGTGTTTGTCCTCAACTTGTACATCAAACTCCCTATTCTCAAGACCTGACGCCCTACCCACATCAAATATCAGGTTCCACTAGCTGTGAAAATGGGCTATTCTAAATGTGTTTCATATGGTGTAAGTCTGAAAGTTGGTTTTACCTGAATTATACATTTGTGTATAAAGCAAGCACCTATAAAACAGTTTTGAAGAACATGATGTGGACAATAAAGCATGAATTGTGCTAAAATTGTGGCATGTACTTACTCCAGGATATCATTCCAAGTTAAAAGTAAGAGCCTGTGAATTTTTATTATGATGTATTAAACCAAAATCAAATAATTTTAAGGTGGTGACTGCTGTCGTCTAGGATGTGACACCGTATAATCTGGTAAAATTTACCAATGTAATCGTCAAACTTGGTAATGGAGGCAGCAGGATCCTCTGAAACATTGGCACACTTCTACCAGACTATGTGGCATTACATCAACAAAGACAAGACTGTTTATAGTCACCTTTGTGAGAACCTGAAACCTCACAATTTAGAGGTGAAGTATCCATTTTAATAACAAATTAAATAACAGTATCAGACTACACAAGATAGTTTTATTAAATTTTATTTCCATGTTGTTTGCTACAAGACTTTGAGGTGTTCAGGGCCAGGAACCCATACTGTGACTGTACTTCCTGGGCCAGCCATTCGTCCATGAAAACCAGATTTTTAATTTATTGAATTCAGAATGGAAGTAAAAAAACAAGAAACTAACAGTCAACACATTACATATATATATTTAAATCCTTCCAATCTTCAACAAGCCAAACATTAAGTTAAACTGTATTTGAATGACATCAGTAGAAGAACATAACATTTATGGTCACAGTGGCAACAGCCCATTAGAATGAACTTCAGTCTCCTTGAAATGAGCCATTCTCTATGTTTAACTTATATGCTTGATTTCAATTGTTCTTATGTCAGTTGACTGTAATGCACTTTCAACTTAGTGCATTCTATCTTGCTTTTATTCACCATCTTCAATGCAGTGAAAAAACTGTTATTCTGTAGACCTATAACAATTCACCCATCAGTGAACCATATTTAATCATAAGAAGTATAGTCTGTTTATATTATTTTACAAAGAATACATGAGCATAATACTGAGATTAACGATTTACCCTAACTTACATAATGTGTAAGCATGTGTCCATTGCACTTTTGTTGTTCTCCATCAGGTTTGGAAGGCTGTACATTTATGAAATGGGAAAAGATACAGAATATGAGAAGAATATTTTAAACATGTCATACAATTACAATGCTGCCAAATAAAACTGATTTCTATTGTTTCATGTTTGACTTTTTTTTTTTTTACTTCAATAGCAACTGAGTTGCCATGAATTTTGAGTTTAAAAGTATAAATGATGTGAAATTGAATGGCACATGGTCACATACATTTGTGGGGCTGGAGGGGAAATGGGTTAGTATGCTCTGGCAAACTGACCACAAAGAATGCTGTCTAGTGACTATGATGCCATGTAATCCAGTAGAAATTTACCTCTACTCTTTATAGTCAGTATTATGGGAAACACATATACTGTATTTATCACACATATATATATTGCCACCAATAATCTTAAAATGTGGAAAATAATACAAAATCTGGTTATTGATATGTCAGGAAACAATTTATATTTATTCTAGGAAACAAATGAAAAATACACCTTGTGTTGACAAAATGCAGTGTTTTAAAGCAACAATTTGAAATGTGAATTTTACTTAAATAATATGTAAAAACTCAGGTCCTGCCTCACAGTATATATATTGCATCTCCATCATAAAGAACAACCAATTAATGCTGTTTAGGGAGATACAGTAAAGGTTGCAATATCTGGCACCTCCAAGATCAGCAGGTTGCTGGATATCATAATTTTCTGGCTCTGGGTACTTTAGTGCACCCAGCTACCTTATACGCAGACCTAACCATGTAATGTCACCTGATATCCTGTCCTTTTTTCTCTGATGCAATTTCTATTCCATTCTCATCACTATATACACAATACAGTGTGTATATAATCTAAAATACCCAACAAGACATAAATATGTTACTCTTTTAATCATCACTTACACAACACAGCTGCCAGTTGATGGAACAGTGGGCCTCTTAGTCAATTTCCAGTTAACAGAGCTTTCTGGATTATCCAGTGTCAGACATCTTACCTTTAACTGTAATTGCTGTTTGTGTGAATCATATGAAACACACAAATACATTGCATGGACAAAATGCAGTGTGAAAAGTTTGTATCATATGTAATTTATTCCTTTTTGGGTAATTCCCCGGCGTCTGAGATTTAATTGCCGACGTTTCGGAACTCACTATCGGTTCCATCTTCATAGGCAGGTGAATACTTCATTCACCTGCCTATGAAGAT
>Ga0123355_10001656_pt1 | contig 30995 bp, 23 predicted proteins | sample TergutEmb28metaG_3_FD_89872 | JGI IMG/M metagenome (GOLD analysis project Ga0123355, IMG submission 89872) | Embiratermes neotenicus P1 segment gut microbial communities from Petit-Saut dam, French Guiana - Emb289 P1 | ecosystem: Host-associated > Arthropoda: Insects > Digestive system > Gut ... | reverse complement strand
TATAGTATATGAAGCAACTTTAAATGGCAGGACAGTAATATTTTATATTCTGCTGGAATTGCAAAGCAACGTTGATTACAGGATGCCTTACAGGTTATTGCTTTACATTGTAGAAATTCTAAGGCATTATTACAATCATGCAGATGTAAACGAACGTGACAATAAGGATTTTAAGTTTCCGGTAGTATTCCCCATCATATTCTTTAGCGGTAAAGATACATGGACAGTACCTATTAGCATCAAAGATATGTTTTCCAACTATGAAGCATTTGGGGATTATGTGCTAAATTTCAATTATATGTTAATTAATGCCAAAGGCTATGATGATAACACACTAAAGAATTTTTCATCCAAGTTATTAGGCAAGTAGAGATAGTAAAAAATTATCTTTACTTGCCTAGCTTTGTAATTTGATGTTATGTTTATAATGTTAATTAGTTTTTATTTGTAGTATTATGGTGTATCATAGATAGAGCATTTATTGCTTTGGAGGTTTATCTTTACCTAAATTAGGTAGCTTTTCTTTCATCTTTTTGTCGTTATCTTGCTTTCCTTTTGGTTCTCCGTCTTGAACAGGCTTTAAATGGCAACTTAAAGGCAATAACTTTTGAACTTCATCTTGGATTATTGAGAAGGCTACATCTCCATTATTACTAATTAAACTATCAATACGTGAAACAATACACGCTGATTTAGGGTTACTTTTTATTTCTTCAAACATTTCATCCAAGCTATAAGGAACAGATGTATGCAGTTCTTCGCTGTTATCTAAATCTGTTTCTAATTTTGCTTTAAGAATAGACTCCATAGAGCTATGATAAATATGCGCCGTTACATACTTTAAAAGATAATCTACAATTTCCGATTCCAGCCCATCAAAACAATAGCCACACAAGGCATCAATTTTTCTTGAATGTTTATCTGTTGTTCCAGTTTCAAGAAACTTATATAAAAATATGTCTTTTGCAATACGCCTAACAAACAAATGATCTTTATTTAGAAGATTATCTCGACTTTTTTCAAATTCACTATAATCGCGTAAAATTATTTCCGAATTCAATTTCAAACCATTACATGTATAAATCCATCTATAATCACGGGATAAGGTGCGTGAAAAGAGTATAAAGTTTGCTTGTAGCATGGTTTCACCTCCAAAAATGCTAAAAAATCATGCATCATTTTTTCTCTTTTACAATTGCTTCAAGAGCCGGACGATGTTTTTCAAGCTTTTTTATATCATCCCTACTATATAATATTACTTTCTTCATATCAAAAATATACTCTCGCTTTGGACTACCACACAAAATATCAATAAAATTTTTTAATCCATTGAAATTTTCTTCTAAATTCTTGACTTCTTGTTCAATTTTGTTAGCACTTGTATTTTTATTGTTTATTTCACTTTCGAGGCATTTAAGCAAAGCTAATGCAAATGTTGATGCTACATTAATCGGTTGTAAATCGTTATGGCTCAAGATTTTGTGCTCAAACGTCCAATATCCTAACTCTTCAATATATTCACACTCGGTTTTTACATTTCCATAATTACAGGCACCAACTTCTACTATTGGGCTATTGTAACTTTCGCTGGTTTCCGATCCCATAAAATTTGAGTACAATTTTTTCACTCTCATCCTAAGATTTTCTAAATCTTTCGAGGAAATTGTACTTGAATCTATTTTTGATAAAACAAAAATGACATCAATATGCCTTTTTGCCTTTATATAAGATAACAGCTCAGATATTGCATCTGCGCCAACATAATCACGAGCAATGAAGTCGTTTTTGATAGCATTAAGTGCAGCAGCATCTACAAAAACAAGAATTACGTCGCTAAACATCAGTGTCGCAAGAATTTCGCTACTTCCCTCTTTTTTTATACCCTCTGCCAATTCTGTAATTGCTTCACCACGATAGTCTATCCAGTCAATATCAAGAAGTCGTTCGTCCCAGTGTCTAAATTCAAGTTGCATTAATGCACTTGTGCCGGTTCCCCCCGGCCACTTGCCGCGTCTATACAAATCATTAGTGGCATTAAATGTTTTATTTATGAACACGCCATTTTCATACTTTGATGATCTGTTTGCAAGCCTGTACCCATTTACATTATCTTTGAAAAACAGATTTTGCATAGCCCCCATAAAAGTAGTTTTACCACTTCCGGATGTACCCAGCATAGTTATCTTCATTTTCTTCTTTATCCTCTCTTTTTCTCTAGCTGAAGTTTATTATATTCACTAATACTTATAAATCCTGTAATTATAGTTGTTAACATTGATGTGATGCTTAAAATTGTCAATAATACGCTTGGTGCAAAAACAATGATACAAACTATCCCAACCAGCAATGTAATTAAAGATAGTAACATGATTGTTACTATAATTCTCAATATATTTTCTCTATCTTTCCATTGAGGCTTTGATTCCTCTTGATTTTCAAAAAGATCATTCTTTTTTATTGAACTCATAAGTATACTGTCACCTCATATCCTTCCCCTACTTTTTCTGATTTCGTGCTTGTTCTTTCCTTACAGCTACCTAATTTGAGATGCATTTAAGTTAATATTATATCGAACTATAAGAGTTTTTGTCAAATTTATTCTAATTAATCTATTTGCAACAAAAAAAGAGACCATTTTGCAATGATCTCTTTTAAATATTCATTAATTCACATTATCTGGTAATATACACTGCTCTGTTAACTGCATCCCAATCGACACTAGCACCTAGGTTTTGGGCTATATATGCTACCGGGACAAAGGTTCTGCCATCTAAAATATTAGGCATTCCCATGTTATTTGGAAGTGGAGTATCTGCTTGCAATGATAAGGTGATACCATCTCTTGTAATGACTACTGTGCGGGTTTCGGCAACCCAGCTTACTTCCGCACCCAAGCTTTCCGCAACTACTGCTAAAGGAACCATAGTACGGTTATATACTGTATCAATAAATGGTGCAACATCATTTACAAAGATATTTCCGTTTATAGTGTATTGGAGGTTGCCAATTTGCAAACGTATTAAAGTTGGTGGCAACGTAACAGGAAGGTCAATCTCAGGCTCTTCCGCCAGAGGTTCCGGGTCTGACGGTGGTGCTACAAGCGGAGTATCGCCAAACCTTGCTTCTAAGGTGACATCTTCTTCTGAACGGAAGATGTAGGTTTCATTTAAAGATACACGTTCAAGCCCATTGTACCAGCCATGGAAATATTGACCGTCATTTGGTATAGCGGTTACACGCACAGGTGTTCCAAGGAGAACCAAGTCACGAACATATTGAGAAGCATTTGCTGTCCATGTGCCGCGTGTACTTGTTGTGTTTTCCGGCAAAGAAGGCCCACCAAAGCTTGAATGATTAGAGAAGGTGGTTCCGCCGCTGCCTACAACGCCTTCTTCCTGCCCTACGTGTACAGTTGCCATACCCCAAACTTCCAGGATAGCATCGCCACCTTCTGCGGCTTCTACTTCAATCCGTGCGGCAATATCTGTACCTCTATCCATTTGTACATTACGATATTCAAGTTGCGCCGCCCATATATCCCAATAGGTTAATGGATCACCGTTATTATCACGTGCCCAGTGACGCGGGCCATAGCTGAAAAATGGATTATTTGCAAAGTAGCCAAAGTCGATAACTTCAAAACCTAATGCATTACCTTGAATATTCCCGGGAGCTGCCCAACGCTGGCTACCATCACCGCCATAGCCATTGAACAAGTTGTGCGCCATACCCACACGATAAACGCCATTTGGGTTAATCGGCTGCATTGTAGCACTCAAATACCATGTACCATCATGGAAAAACGCACCGGCTATTGTCTGGCCTTGCATGGTACCCCAGTTTGGAAGCCCTCTGTATGCATGTCCTGTAGGCCAGCGACCCCAAGGTGTACCGGCAGGAGGTGCCAGATTATGCCCCGGTAAGTTAAGCAATTCAATTACATCATGACCACGCATTTCAAACAGTGGAATATAACGCTCAAAAGTAAGTGCATCTTTTAAATCCATATAGGTAACTGTGTCGTTTGGTGTCCACTGCAAACGATTGTCGTCTTGCCCACGCCAGCCTGATTGAGCAAAGGTGATGATCGTACCGTCAAATTGTCTGCCTGTTGTATAAGATACATCTCTTGCATGAACGCGATCAATATAATCAACTGCCAGGTTAACAAGAAACTGGTTTCTGGTATGTTGATTTCTACCATAAAGCCCACGAGTACCAAGAGGCACATCCCATGCGGCATTACGCACTTGTACATATCCCCAACGAGAAACAGGGGCATCAGTATGACTTTCATAGTTAATTACAAGGTTTAGTTCGTCTCTTGTCCATGTAGCACCGGTTCCCCAAACCCATGAAAATACTTCAGGATCAGGGTTAGCTCTGCGTATATCCATTCCATCAGGCGCACCATGCGTATATGAACGCAATCCAACCAATTCGCCATCATAAAAATCAAACTGAACTGCACCAAATCCACGGCCATGATGCCCACCACAAGCAATAGCTGTACCTAAGAATCCGGTTGCGGTGTTTGCACCACGCACAAATGCATTGTAGGTATGGCTGTGTCCTGAAAGCCATGCATCAAAGTGAGCATTGCCACGGCTATTAAGCGTGTCTATTATTACATTGGTAGGTGCAAGATTAGAATCATTTGCACCACCGGCAGTATGAGTTAAAGCCACAACTGCTGATACCCCATAATGATCACGTAATCGGTTGATCATTGCTTCCAACCATTCATATCTTGCTGCATCTTCGGCAGGGGTTGTACCTGAAGCACCGGGAGTTCTAAAGTGTAAGCCTTGGCGGTCATTTGCGCCAACCAAAGTATTCATACCCGGGCCTGTTAAACCAATAACGCCGATTCGTACGCCATATTCTGCATGAAAATCATCAATAATAGCATAAGGCTGTACCCAATCCGGGTGTTGACCGGCACGATAATGATACGGTGCATATACCAGGTCAGCAGCCAGAAGAGTAATACCGGGGTTTACCTGTGCCAAGTGATGAGTAGAGGGTAGAACATTCCTATCAAATAATGGGTTTGGTCTGTTGATGTCTTGTATAAGACTTGTTCTTGCCGCTTGATTTGTTTCAGCTAAGCTTTGGGTAAACAGTCGGTTGTGAAAGCTAAACTCATGGTTGCCCAAAGAAGAGTAGCGGGCACCGATGCGATTAAGCACCCGTAAAGACGGCTCACCACCTAAAAGGTTAGAAATTGATTGTCCAAAATAATTATCACCGGATAACATAACTATGGGTCTGTGCCCGGTGTTATTTCTATATGATTCAAACTGATTTTCAATATAAGTGACAAAGCGCGGTGCGCCCGGGTCAGAAGCGGATTGCTCGCTTGTTAAAAACCCGTGAAAGTCTCCAATATTAAATATTGTAGCAGTTAGCCCAACAGCAGGAGCTTCCGGCGATGCTTCGTTTTCATTGTTTTCATCATTGTCATTATTTTCATTGTTATCATCGTTATATTCTTCATTTTCGGATTCTTCTTCGTTGATATCATCATTGTCATTTTCATCATTATAATTATCGTTATCATTTTCTTCTGTTGTTTCTGTTTCAAGTTCTTGTTCATTTTCATCTTCTGGTTCTTCTATGTCGTTTTCTTCTGTATAAGTTTCTTCTGAAATTTCTTCTGTGTCATCATCTTCTTGATAGTATTCTTCTGTTGGTTCTTCATCATTTTGTTGGGAATGACTTTCGTCAGACGCAGTATATGCCCCATTTTCGATAACAGTTTCGGTATTTTCCGCAGCAATTACAGAAGCGGGAGAAATGGATAATGCCATAACCAAGGCTAATACCAAGGCTAAAACTCGCCTGCTTATAAAAACATTTTTCATTTACACTTTCCCTTCTTTTTGCATATAGCAATTCCGATTGACATTAACACGTTTATGTGTTGATGCAAGCGGAAATTGCGCCCCTTTCACCGACACGAAGCACGCTGGTGCAAAGTGGAGGTGTTATACGATTACTAAGTTATATTGGTATTCGTATGTTGCTAACACTAATAATTTAGATGTCAATCACCACCATTCTATCGCTAAACATAACAAGCTTTCGTCAGTATAAATCTAATTTAGATCAATATCAATAACAGCTTTTTTCTTTTTATAAAACATTTTGCTAAATTTAGATAATTTTCGTTAATGTACAATCATCTCAAATTGATAACTGTTCAAAAAAAGGGTAATTTTGCGCAAAATTCGCTTTTTTAATTAGCCAAAATATGTTACAGTGTACTAAGGTGAATATGGCTGAAAAATTAAACCTGTGCGATAACCAAAAGGAAGATCAGGTTATCACGCAGGTTTATTATGGCCAAACATATCAAAGGAGGATCAAAATATTATGGTGCAGGCTAAGAAGCATACATCAAAGTCAAGGTTTATACCTATTATTTTAACTATTGCAGTGGCCATTGCCACTGCTACTACTGTAACGATAATTTCAACACCATTAACTATTGCCATCGTTAACGGCATCGTTTGTATTATCGCTATCAGTATTTTGTATCTAACAATTAACAAAGTTATGTTAAATGATGGATTGGTGTCTACAGATCATGATATAACAGATGCCGGAGACAGTGTCACTGCTTTGATTGATGAGATTTATCATGTAGAAAAAGAAATCCAATCAAATAATTGGTATGCTCGCATGGAGGCAAACAAGTCAACTGCGGCAACTAATGATGTAATAAATGGCATCAACCGAATAATGGATACTATTTTTGGATTTATTGACAATATGCCTTGCGCAACTACAGTGTTTGATAATCAAGCGCGCATTACATATGTAAACAAATCTTGTAGAGAGCAGGGTTTTGATCCAAACGTTGTTTTAGGTAAAACTGCTTATGATTTATCTCCAAATGATATCTCTGCAAAATTGCTTGAAAATATAATGTATGTGGTAGAAAAAGAAGAAAACCATCAATTTCAATCAATATTTACTTCCCCTTCAGGCGAAGTACTTGTTGAAGAGTATCTGGCTAACCCGCTGAGGGATGCATTAGGAAAAGTAGTTGGTGTAGTGGTAGCCAATTATGATAACAGTGATGCAGTTATCAACAAAAAAATTAATGCTTATCAGGAGCTGGAATCAGATGATATTGCTAAAAACCTTCTCAATGGACTGGGCAATGGTCTACTACAATTTATATACGAACCTAAGCCTTGTGACGAAAATACGGCTTCTGCATTCGCTTCTTATAAGCAGATAAGCGATACAACAAAACATGCAATAACATTCATAAAAGGATATGTGGATGAAATATCTCATCTTTTGCAGGAATTTTCTAACAACAACTTCGATGTGACAATTAAACAGAATTACATAGGTGATTTTGGTACCATTAAGCAATCCATGGAAGGTATGATAAGTTCCATAGAGTTAGTAGTTTCTGAAATACAAGCAGCTACAGCAGAGGTAGAGGCAGGATCAGAAGAAATTGCCCAAGCTACGCAAGAATTGATGTCCGGCTTTGAAGAACAATCCGCTGCTATGAGCGAAGTAACGGAAGCAGTTCACCGCTTATTTGAAAAGACACAAAAAAATACAAATGATGCTGCGTCTGCAAGTGATCTTTCTGAAAAGGTACAAGAAGTTGCCAATATTGGGGCAAAGCATATGGAAGATATGTCTGAGGCAATGCAGGAAATCAAGCTATCTTCACAAGAAATTGCCAAAGTTGTAAGTATTATTGAAAGTATTGCTTTTCAAACTAACCTTTTAGCATTAAATGCATCTGTAGAGGCCGCCAGGGCAGGAGAGCACGGAAAAGGTTTTGGAGTAGTAGCAGAAGAAGTACGCAATTTAGCAAACCGAAGCACCGAAGCCGCAAAGAACACTGCGGAGATGCTTTCTAAATCTTTAAACCGAGTAGACATAGGTGTGGATATGTCAGTAAAAACATCCCAAGTACTACTTAACATTGTTGATATGACAGCCAATGTGGCGAATGTAATATCCAACATATCCCATGAATCCAATGAGCAATCTCATGAATTTGATAGAATACAAAAAAGTATAGATGTCATTCATCATAGTGCAATGGATAATACAATTGCGCTACAAAACAATGCATCCGTTAGCGAAGAACTCTCCGGCCAAGCCGGTATGCTAAGGGTTTTAGTGGAAAGGTTTAGGCTGTGTAAAGGATAAAAACAACAAATTGTGCAATGAATGAAAGAAAAGTAGAAAGGGGAGCAATTATGCATTACAAATTTCCTTATCAAGTTAAAGATGATTTTATAAAGGATATCATACGTATAGAATCATCATCTTTTGATCCCGAAGTCCTATGTACGCTAAGCGGTAAACGGGCCAGATATAATATTAATCAAGAAAGCCTGGTACTGGCTTACGATAATTTAAAACTTGTAGGGTATTTAGAATTTTTTCCTATTACTCATAAGCTAGCTGAAAGAATAGAAAATGAAGATAAAGTATTTATTGATGACAACCTTCCAATAATGGGAATTTTGCCTTCATGTCCTAATGATAGCGACTTTTATATGCTACTTTCTTCTGTTGCTGTTTTACCGGAATATAGGGGAAGAGGTATTACCAAAGAACTTGTAAAAAAATTTTATGATTTTATATCGGATAAAATGCGAAGCGGATGTCTTATAAAAAAATACTATGCGTATGCTTTTACTGATCATGGTATACAATTCCTTGATGTTATGGGTTTAACTGAAATAAAAAAGATCATACTCCCTGAAACAAACTCATATATAAAGCTTTATAGTAGTTAAAATTTGAAGCAGCATGTCTCATAAAGCAAAAGCGAGCCAATCCCAAAGGATCAGCTCGCTTTTGTTTTGTGTACATGTTTCTAAAAAAATCACTTTTGTGATTTTACTCCAAACAGCTCTAAGTCAGTTCTGCTAACCGGATGAACAGATGCCATCTCGTCACACTCTTTAGGCTTATTAATATATTCATGCCACCAACAAAGACAACATTCCAAACCGATGTCTCTTTGTTTTGTATTGAGCTTTTCAAAAATAACATAATAAAGTTCACCGTCACAAATAGGACAATCTTTTTCTGAATACAATCTAATCATATCCCATATTGTATTGTTAATTATCATTAGCAATGCATCTAATGTTTCCGGTTTTCTAGTGAAAATTCTTTTTTGCTCTAGTTTAAGTGATATTTCTGATTCCTTTGAAAGATATTTCTCGAAATCAATATTCAGTATAGCATCAAGTCCATTACGTTGAACTAAATCATTGCCTATTTCGTTATAATACTTCTTTACCCAGCCAGTTAATGCATTGTAGTAATTTAAATGGCTTTTAAAAATATGTGGCTCATGCAGAAGGTTTGTGAAATTTTTCCAAATGCAATCATCCGGATTTCTTTTATGTTCTGCCAAGAATGCTGTTTTCCTTTCTGGGGTTATAGTAAATTTTATAGAATTATAACGTTAGCTGTTTTCTTGCTTGTTTCTTAATATTCTGTCTAAGGCTACTCCTTTAGCTAGTCCCATGGCAGCACCAATTCCGGAACCACCTGCCAGCCCACCAATTGCTGCTCCCATAGCCCCAGTAGGTACCGGTGTAGGCGTTGGTGTAGGTACTGGTGTAGGCGTTGGTGTAGGTACTGGCGTAGGCGTTGGTGTAGGTACTGGCGTAGGCGTTGGTGTAGGCGTTGGTGTAGGTACTGGCGTAGGCGTTGGTGTAGGTACTGGCGTAGGCGTTGGTGTAGGTGCTGGCGTAGGCGTTGGTGTAGGTACTGGCGTAGGCGTTGGTGTAGGCTCCGGCGTAGGCGTTGGTGTAGGTACTGGCGTAGGTGTGGCGTAGGCGTTGGTGTAGGCTCCGGCGTAGGCGTAGGCGTTGGTGCAGGCGTAGGCGTAGGCGTTGGTGTAGGTGCAGGCGTAGGCGTTGGTGTAGGTGCAGGCGTAGGCGTTGGTGTAGGCTCCGGCGTAGGCGTTGGTGTAGGTACTGGTGTAGGCGTTGGTGTAGGTACTGGTGTAGGCTCCGGTGTAGGTGTTGGCGTAGGCGTTGGTGTAGGTGCTGGCGTAGGTGCTGGCGTAGGTACTGGTGTTGGTTCATTTGTGTCATTAGTTTCATTTCCGCCATTTCTCCGATTCCAAAATCCTCTGGCAGTATTTTTTATCCCTCCTAAGATGCTGGTGGTTACCTGTCCTTTTCTACCTAATCCCTCTCCCATAGTTGCACCGGTTGCTGCACCATCTATAAAATCACTTATTCCTTGACCAACAGGTCCACTACTAGGACCACCTATTGCACCATTATTGAGGGCACCTGCCGCCTTTCCGAATAGAGCACCGCCAATAATGGTTTTTTTGCTTCCAAATGCTGAACCAAATTCGGCAAATCTTGCTGCTTCACTTACAACACCTGCTCCTCTTCTTACAATGTTATTTTCGGCTCTTTCTTCTACAATTCCTGCTGTTTCGCGAACACCACCGAGTGCTCCACCTATGGCTCCACCTTTTAAACCTCCCTTTGCAGCACCTTTAGTACCACCTACTATAGCACCTCCAACGCCCCCAACTACTTTTCCTATACCACCACCAATTGCAGCACCTTTTGTAGCACCTTTTGCAGCTCCCGCAGCTCCACCTGTTACTGCACCTCCTACTGCACCTCCTACCCCTCCTATCAAACCGCCTACAGCTGCACCAACTTTTTTACCACCAACAAATCCTGCTGCTGCTCCTTTGGGTCCTCCAACCAAAAATCCACCAATTCCTCCTATCGCACCACCAACCCATCTTCCTATCCTGCTTCCCTTGGCAGCACCAGTTACTGCTCCCTTAGCACCACCACCTATCGCCCCTACAGTCCCCCCAATTACTCCCCCAATTCCTCCACCTATACCAGCCCCTTTTATGCCACCTGCTGCCGCCCCTTTTACTGCTCCTGCTTTGCCACCTACTATGGCTCCTCCAACACCATATCCAAGTGCTCCACTTTGAATGCCTTCTGCCGCACCACAAATGATTCTCTGTCCATCGCCAGGTCTAAAAGGGTTTCTAAAAAATCCTTGCATGGCAGATCCCACAGCACCAGCATTGCCAATTGACACAGGTGCAACTCCACTAAGCTCTCCGCTGGCGAAAGCTTCTCCGGCACGATCACTGCTTGCCTCATTACTTGGGTCAAAATGTATATTTGTACCTTCTACATTAGGCTTAATTTTTCCCTGAGCCTGTTCACGCACATGGTTCAATTCGTGACCAAGTATCTTTAGACCGTCTTTAGTATTAGGCTTGTACTCTCCGGGCGCAAAGCGAATCGAATTGCCTTGAGCTGTTGCCTTTGCTCCCATTTTTGAAACTTCCGGGGATTCTTGCAAAGAAAGTTTACTTGGATCTATACCAAAACTGTCTTGAATGTTATCATACAAGTTTCCTGATATATTCAGTGTTTTGCTGGAACTTCCCAGATCACCTTTACCAATTTTATGGGAAATAGGTCGCTTATCACGGAATCCTTTTCCCTGTACAGGTGGTTCAGATCGAAATGATTCCTCTGGTCTAAATCCAAATTCTTCAGCTAAATCAATATCATCATGTTCAGAACCATAATTTAAAGCTAGTGGATTGAGCTGATATTCATTTGTTTCGGAAAATAAACGACTACTTTCGCTTTCATCCCTCTTTTTAATAGATTCAAATTCATACATAGTCTGCTCCTTCTATCCCTAAGATAACATTTTCTAAGATCAACTATTTAATTTGTTATATACTTTAATTGCATGTTGTAAAGTTGGAGATTTTTTTTCTACATCCGCATATCTGGCCCAAGCTACACAATTATACTCTCTGCAAAGCCGCGGCCTATTCTCATATATACCACATCTTATTTTTTCTCCCTCTCTTATGTTGTGCATACAATAACCTAAATTAAGAGCACCATTGCTTGGATCTTTGGGATCTCTTGTTATGTTCAAGCCACGCGCTTTTAAGTACTCATAAAACCGATCATCAAGCGTTACAGGTAAGTACAGATTGCAGCATTCGGCACAGTGCTGGCATAGTTCTTCTGTAATATCTGAATAATCAAGTTTCATCTTTTGGTTTTTATTGTTTTTTTCATGCAAACCTTCTTCATGCAATAAAATTTGATATTCATCATCTTCCGTGGTTTGATAACCTACATAAAGAACATTTCCTATGTCTTCATCATTAAATAAAACATTGTGATCATTACTAATTTTCCCTTCCGGGTAATAACAGGCAACATAGTCATACATTTTTTCAGAATCAACATGAATCTGTAATCTACCGAAGATCATCAATGGCTTTGTACCATCAATAAGAGTTACTATAGTTCCTAAAGGATAAAATTTTTTCATTTTTGACTCTCCTTACGGTTATATTTTAAACTATTGGTACAACATAAACATTTTCACAGTAAAAGCAAGTTCTTATTGTATTGTATTATGCATTTTAATAAAATGCATAATTTGGAATTTCTTGAACACACTTGACAATGAGTTTATGAATAAGTATCATCTGTGAGTAAATGCAAGAATTTAAGAGTGGATGTGAATATTATAAATACTACAAAAATTGAAAAAACATCAACCTATTCACCGGGACAAACTGTTTTTGTGTATAGAAATGACAGATACTACTATCCTGCTATTATAAATGATGTTTTTGATAAACGAATAAGAGTTACCTTTTTGAAAGGGGGTTCAGCGAAAGTATCGAAAAAACATATTATAGAGTTAGATGAAGCACTCAAGACTATGAGGTTTGAACGCACTTGGGACTCTAAATATTTTAAAGTTTATTCAAATGTAGTTATAGCAAATTGTAAACCTTTAACTGTTAGTTATGGTTCTGTTTTTTCTGAAGATGTTGAATTAAGGCATCTTCGCTGTTCTAAACCTGAAGAAACAACTTATAATTATTCAGGTCGCAGTGTGGATGTTTTTTTTAGGACTATATTTGGAATTATTGGCGGAGCTTTTGGAGGATTTATTGGAGGTGCAGTTGGCGTATTAGCAGGGCTTTGGGATGACATTAACAACATCATGCAAGCAGAAGTCTTACTTTACGGATACAGTAATATACTTTGGATTAACGGAGACAATGGTATAATTATGGGAATTATACCAGGTGCTATTGCAGGAATTAGCGGAGTAGGTTTTGGACATTTCAGATGGCAACTTTGGATTCCTTTTGTGTGTGGAGCAATGGGCGGATTTATAACCGGAGCTATATATGGTGACTCTTATCTTGCGATAATACTGGGATTAAGCTGCGCTTTTGGTGCAAGTGGCGGTGCTTATTTAGGTCTCCATATTTCAAAAAACACTTTCAAATAAAAACAAAAGCGAGCCAATCCCAAAGGATTAGCTCGCTTTTACTTTACATCGTGGCTATATCAAAAATAATCGAAATTTACTCTCCGGCCATAAGTCTTTCTTGAGCCTCTATCATTTTCTTAACCATATAGCCCCCAACGGAACCATTCTGATAAGATGTTAAATCACCGTTATACCCCTTGGACAATGGAACGCCAATTTCATTAGCTACCTCAAACTTAAACTGCTCTAATGCGGCCCTTGCCTCAGGAACAGCACCTCTGTTCCTTGACATGATTAATTACCTCCCCCACTTTACGTAACATTCATGAAAAAGCTGATTCTTTTCCCTGATTGCTACGAGATTATTATGTGCGGAAATTCAAATTACATACTGGTAAAGTTATTCATGTCTATAGTGGAAATTTGTAAATTTTTACTATTTTGTTTTTTTAAATAAAGTCTTAATAGCCCAAAGTGCTATTAAAATAGGGACAAGATTACGAAGTACACGAAGTATCCCGGGCAAAACAAGTCCAATTACCTGAACAGAAGCTAAAATAATAATTATTCCGGCAAATAGCATACGATTACGCCTAAAGAAATTTATAATATCATCCAAATCATCAGTAATTACTTCACCGGCATTTAAGCGGGAACGTAGCTTAAACCCGTCAAACGCACTTGCTGTCCATATTATTGGAATGGCAAATAAAAATAACGCACCTATGTGTCCAAAAGCTCCCCCGGAAAAATGTATCCCCATATAGATTGTTCCAAAAAATGCTCCCATGGCCACTAATCCGCGCTTAATGAAACCCATGTACATATAATTTAAACCCGGCAATGGTATAACTGCTGTAAATAGGAACAATAACCCCCAACTAATATATCTTGATACATGCTTTCTTTCATCCCAACGGGAAGAAGTAGCAGTTGAAGATGTGCCGGATCCTTTGGCAACATCTGTAGCCTGTTGGGCTGCACAATCCGGACAAAACATCCGTCCACTTCTTTCAAAAGTACACTTTTCGCACAGCCAACAGCCACATTGATTACAGGTATTTACACCATTTTCTGTAGGGTGTATTTTGCATTGCATGATTTGTACTCCTTTCTGATTTACCTTTGAAAACATATACGGAAGGAAAATCAAAAAAGTTTACTACATTTTCTTAGGTGCAGATATTCCCAAAAGCTTTAATCCATTTTCAAGCACTATACTAACGGCAGATACTAAAACCAATCGTTTAGCTTGGTTTTCGTCACCGGTTAAAACTTTGTGTGCGTTGTAAAATTTGTTAAATGCTTGAGCCAACGCTATCAAAAAACGAGATAAAATAAATGGCTCATATTTATCTGCGGACTCGGCAATACGGTCAGGAAAATTGTAAAGCAAACGAAGCACTTCAAAGGATTCGTCATTAGCTAAGACTTCCCAATCTGTAGCTTGACTTAATTGAGTCTGAGTCGATGATGGATCATAGCCGGCCTTCTCCATAATACTGCATGTTCTGGCGTGTGTATATTGAACATAAGGGCCTGTTTCACCTTCAAAGTTAAGCATTCGCTCCCACGAAAAAACCACATCTTTAATACGGCTGTTATATAATTGATTAAATATAACTGCACCAATACCAACCTGCTCTGCAACTTCTTCTTTATTTTCCAGATTAGGGCTTTTTTCGCGGATGATGTCTAAAGTCTTTGCTACCGATTCATCAAGCAAATCTTTTAATTTTATAACTTGTCCCTTACGAGTGGACATCTTTCCGCTATCAAAAATAAATAATCCATATGGGACATGCTCCATATTTTTTGCCCAAGGATACTCCATCAATTCCAGTACTTTAAAAAATTGGGCAAAGTGAAGTTTTTGCTCATTTGCAGTTACATATAAGCTTTTGTCAAAGCGATAAGTAGCATAACGATCCATCGCGGCGGTTATATCTCGTGTAGCATATAAAGTACCACCATCTCTACGCAAAATTAAACAAGGAGGCATTTTATGTTCTTCTAAATCAACTACTTGTGCCCCATTACTTTCTATCAATAATCCGCTTTTACGTATTTCTTCTACTGCCGCTTCCATTTTATCGTTGTAGTAGCTTTCGCCACGATAAGATTCAAAGTTTATGCCCAAACGATCATATATTTTTTGATATTCTCGCATACTTATGCTGCACAGCCATCGCCAAATAGCTAGACCTTCTTCATTACCATTTTCCATTTTAACAACCCAGTTGCGGGCTTCTTCTTCTAAAGATGGGTCTTTATCCGCCTCCTCATGAAAGCGAACGTATATCCGGGTTAAGGCTTCTATACCTGTTTCTTCAATTTCTTCTTTATTACCCCATTTAAGATAAGCTGTAAGAAGTTTGCCAAAAGATGTTCCCCAATCTCCTAAATAATTGATTCCTATTGTTTCGTAGCCCTGATAATTAAAAATATTATACAAGGCACGTCCAATTACAGTTGTGCCCAAATGTCCCACATGGAACTGCTTGGCAATATTAGGCGAAGAATAATCAATAAGAACAACCTTGCCATCTCCTATTCCACTACGTCCATAATTTTGGTTTTGATTATGAACATTTTCAAGAACGCGAGATGCAAAACTTGGCTTGTCCAAGTAAAAATTAACATAGCCCCCGGCGGATTCTACAGATTGAAGCCATGCAGGCAAAGGTTTTTCCATGATACTTGCTGCAAGTTCTGCTGCTATGGCAGGCGGGGCTTTTCGCATAGCTTTTGCCAGTCTAAAGCATGGGTATGCAAAATGCCCCATTTGAGAATTTGGGGGCTGCTCAATAGAATTTATTATGTCCACATGTGGTATGTCTGCTAAATGTGGCGATAACTGTATTGCTAAAGCTTGTTTGTATTCCAAAATTTAGTCCTCCTCTGTTATTCCTTCAAAAACATCTGCCAGTGTAACATGGCAGTCCTCAAGAACATGTACTTTTATAGTATCAGCATCGCCATAAGTACGTGGTGCGCCATATTTTCCATCTTCCAGCGTAAACACGTCTATAGTTTTGTGTACCGGGTCAGCAATCCAGTATTCTTTTACTCCAAACCGTTGATATAATTGAAATTTTTCAGTTTTATCTTTTTTCCCGGTAGAAGGTGAAAGAACTTCTATTATCAGGTCCGGTGCTCCCTGATAATGATTTTTATTTATTCTTGAAGTATCACATACTACAAATAAATCCGGCTGTACTCGAATGTCTTCTTCGTTTTCCATCTTAAATTTCACGTCAAAAGGACTTAGAAGCAACCGACACTTTTTACCCTTTAAATAGCTTCGGAACTGCCCTGCCATTTCAAGTACAATCATTTGATGGTTTGCTGAAGGCGATGCCATAGCATAAGCTACACCGTAGATTAGTTCCCAACGGTTCTTTTTTTTCCATTCATCAAGGTCTTTATTAGTGTAGAACACACCTGCCGATTGCCAGGAAACCGGTTTGCCGTTCCAATCATAAAATATACCATTTATTAACTCGTGTGGGACATCATCTCCCCAGGTTAAGGATTCTTCATAAGTATAAATTTTATCTTTTTCCGGGATTCCCATAGTTTACCCTCACCTATACATTGATGGCACAAAAAGCCTTATAGCTTCTTTTTTGCATTCAATATTAAGAGGCATATCAGGTCCGTTTTCTCCGTCAACGTCTGTATCAATATTTTGTCCATTAATATGTTCTATTAAAATCTCCTTTTCTCGCAAAAATAACACCCGGCGGTCATTTAAATAATCGCCGGATAAAACTTTTAAAAATAAGGCCGCAATATCTATCATAGATCCGGCTTTAAACCCGATAAAATCCAACATGCCGTCATCTATCTTGGCAGTAGTGGATAATCTATCAAAGCCACCTGCACCACTGCCATTTAAAATTAAAAACAAGAAAAATTCATCTGTTAATGTCTGTGTTGGTGTGGATATACGCAGAGGGCTAGGCATAAAGTTTGGCAGTTGCCCTATCCCTTTTAGGTAATATGCCATCTTTCCCAAAGCATCTTTAAAATGGGTATCCACCTGCTGAGAAACATTTGCCAAAAATCCTGCACCACATACATTAATAAAGTATTTGTTGTTGACAAGCCCTAGATCTGCCTTCATTATCCGTCCTTGCACAATTTCTTCTGCGGCAATTTTAGGTTCCTTAGGCATCTTTAAATAAGAGGCAAAGTCATTGGCTGTACCTGCCGGGATAATCCCCAATGGGATATCTTTTTTATGGCGCATTAGCGCGTTAATCACTAGATTAATTGTGCCGTCTCCACCTGCTGCTACTAAAAGTTTTTCATCCATGGTGGCAATGGATTGATCCAAAACTTCCAGTGAGGTTGCCCGCAGCAAATGAGTTTCGTAACCTGCGGTTTGAAAAACGTCAACACAATCGTCTATAGCATTTTTAAAATGCTTGTCCGTGACAGTAGACCTTCCAGAAACTGGATTGTAAATGAGTTTTAAAGTATCCATACTACATCATCATACCTATTCCATTAAAATTTTGCAAGGTGTAGCGATTTTCAAAAGGAAAAATTTACAAAAGTACTTATTTCCCCCATTAAGTATTGAAATACAAATTGCAATAGCAAGTACAAGCTGCCTATTATACAAGCGATATTTAAAATTTGCACATGCTTAGGTTTTTCTTTAGGGTCAATAAATAGTTCTAATACTGTTTGCAATAACGCTATAAAAAATAGTTGTCCTATTAAAATGGTAAATTCACGCATATCTACCTCCGCTGCATCATTAGGCAAGCCTAGTGGGTTTGTATATGTATATGATGCATGGAACAAAAAAATATTACCTTAAAATGTTCTTAATGTATTTTAAATCCATAAATTGCAAATACTTTTATTGCAGTCAATACATCGTGCAAAAATGGCTCAAAGCTTATTATGATAATCTTTGTTGATCGCCAACCGGTCTCATTTTGTTACCGGTTGGGTGTTGTTTGCTGGCTAACTAAGTGGCCATTAATGGCGATTATATGCAGGGTAACAGGATTGTAGGAGGTAATAAATATGATATGTGAGTTATCAACATTTTACCAAACCGGTCGCTTAACCGCAGGTCTGATTGGCGATTATTATGAATTTGGTGTTTGGCAGGGAAATAGCTTTGCCCAAGCCTTTCATATGATATCTAAGGCAGACCAATTAGCCTTCGATATATGGAAAATAGAAAAACCTCAATTTCATATGTTTGCTTTTGACTCATTTGAAGGATTACCAAATATTGAGGGAGTAGACATAGGAGGGCCTTTTAGCAAAGGTGACTATAGCTGTTCTTTAGAAAATTTCAACAAGAATATAAAAGAGTGGGGCGTAGATCTTAAAAGAGTTGTTTGCACAAAGGGATGGTATTCAGAAACGCTTAACTTAGAAACAAAAAATTCCTTAAAACTTACTAAAGCAAGGATAATTCATATTGATTGTGACTTGTATGATTCTACAAAAACAGTTTTAGAATTTTGCACAAACTTAATACAAGATGGGACGGTCATAGTGTTTGATGATTGGTTTCAGTTTAGAGGGCATCCCTTTAAAGGAGAACAGCTTGCTTTTAGCGAGTGGCAAGAAAATAATCCGAAATTTATTGCTACCGAATACATGAGAGAATTTCCATGGAAAAACAGCTTCATAATTAATGAGATTCTTTAGAAAAACAACTTCATAACTATTATTGTGCAATTTTGGAGTAAAAACATACAATACCTATACTTGAGCTATTTCAAAAGGAAATTCAGTTGGGAGTGTGACTCACCAACTGATCTTACAAGCCTCTGAATGCCTTTAAAATGGCACTTAGAAAATTCCGACTTGCAAATTGCACATTTATAGTTCATAACATTAGTGAATCCTTTAGATATAGCAATAATACGATGTTGTACATGTTATTAAATGAAAACGGGAGTGTTGTTTAGGTGTCTAATAAAATTGGCTATTTGGGTTTTTCTAATGAATTTCCGGATGAATTAGATGAAAGGTTTGTTTGGGTAGGTTATAACACAGGTAATTTGATTTTTGATTATACACTTAAACAAATAATAGATGCAGAGTTAATACCTATGAATCAAATACGCAAGTTTAATGCCGATGATTACAAGACTTTTATTACTACTGCATTTATTTGGATACAGCCAAATGAGCCTAAATTAATAGCCTGGTATAAATCAATTTTATCATACGTAAAAGATAAGCCACTAATTCCCATTAGTGTTGGTTTGCAATCACCTACATTTTCTTCTGATTTTAAAATACATGAGGACACTGTAAAAATACTTACCGAGATGGCAGAGCGATGCGTATTAGGCGTGCGCGGGTATTATTCAGCAGAAATTTTGAACAAACATGGTATCAAAAATATAAAAGTAGTTGGCTGTCCATCATTATATTTAAATCTTGATCCTAATTCTAACTTTAGCATCAAAAATATTAAAAATCCTAGTAAGAGTTGTTCTAATTTTAGGGCATTTCATGGTAAATTAAGGGATCATGAGAAAAATTTTTTAAAATATTGTGCAGATAAAGATTTTTCTTTTGTTGAGCAAAATCAAATAACATTAACAAAAAATTGTGCGCCAAATGACTATCCTAAATTAAAAAAATGGATGGAAGATAAATCTAAAATATTTTTCTGTGCAGAAGAATGGATTGATTTTATGCGGTCTTTTGATTTTAATATAGGTTATAGGTTTCATGCAAATGTTGCGGCTATACTTGCAGGTGTCCCTTCATTATTTTTAGCTATCGATTCTCGCGTTACTGAAATGTGCGAGTTTTTTAAACTGCCAACGATAAAACCGGAAGCGTTTGATCCACAAAAAGATTTGGAATATTATTCAGAATTGGCTGACTATACACAATTTAATTCTAATTTTTCTAAGCTGATTGAAAATTTCAAAGATTTTTGCAACGACAACCATATCACCTTAAAAGGTAAATAATAATTTTGATACAATAAAAAAATCTATCACTTATGCGGAGTGATAGATTTATTAACACCGGTTGGTAGTAAAATTCGGTATCAACTGGATATACATACCGATTTTGCTATACAACATAATTTGCTTTGTAAAAATTTTCAATTTAATCTTTCCAAAATTGAAGCTTGAATTTAAATAGAAAAAACAGAAAAAAGGGGTTGACAACTCCCCGTTTAACATGTTAGCATGAACAACTGCCTTGAAAAATTCCTAGTAACACTTCAAATAATCAATTTATCTGATATTTTTACGTTATTTAACTCAGTTTAGCAAATTTTTTAAAATAATTCAATAACAAAAATGTGTAAGGGGTTGTTTCGGATTGGAAAAAAGCAGGATTAGGCTTTTGCCAAATACCGGCGCAGCAGATTTGCCTGCTGTGGGTGCTGCCGGTACCAAACGCTATAGCTATTCTCGCATTGCTGAAGTGCTGGATATGCCCAGCCTTATTGAAGTGCAAAAAGATAGTTACCAATGGTTCCTAAAGGAAGGGCTTAAAGAGGTCTTTGAGGACATTTCCCCCATCACCGACTATAGCGGCAATCTGGTGTTGGAGTTTATTGACTTCTCATTAGATTCAGAGTCCAAGTACACTATTGATGCTTGTAAAGAACGTGATGTTACCTATGCTGCCCCTTTGCGTGTTAAATGTCGGTTACGCAACAAAGAGGTAGACGAGATTAAAGAGCAGGAAATTTTTATGGGAGATTTCCCGTTGATGACAGATAACGGCACATTTATTATTAATGGTGCCGAGCGTGTTATCGTTAGCCAATTGATGCGAAGCCCCGGCATTTATTATAGTATTGACCATGATAAAGTAGGTAAAATACTTGTTAACTCTACAATAATACCTAACCGTGGTGCCTGGCTGGAATTTGAAACAGACTCTAATGATATTTTTTATGTAAGAGTAGATCGTACTCGTAAGGTACCTATTACTGTGCTTATCCGCTCGCTAGGTGTTGGCAGCGATGACGAAATTATTGAAATGTTTGGCGAAGAGCCTAAAATAATTGCTTCTATTGAAAAAGACATCTCAAAGACCCATGAAGAGGGTCTTCTTGAAATGTACAAACGTATTCGCCCCGGTGAGCCTCCTACTGTAGAATCTGCGGATGGCTTGTTGCGCAGCATGTTTTTTGACCCTAAAAGATATGACCTTGCAAAGGTTGGTCGTTATACATTCAACAAAAAACTAGCGTTTAAAAGTCGTGTAAGCGGCTTTACTTTGGATGCTAACGCCGTTGATCCATCTACCGGAGAAGTTTTAGCTGAAGCCGGCACTGTTCTAACTCCGGAACTTGCTGATGCTATCCAAAATGCAGGTTGCGCTTCAGTAGTTATTAAATGCGAAAACCGTGGCATTAAAGTTTTAAGTAATATGATGGTAAATGCAGATGCTTTCTTAGAGGCTCATGGGTTGACTGCCGGGCAATTTAATATCAAAGAGCGGGTTTACTTTCCTGTACTTGCTTCTTTGCTTGAAAATGCATCAGATACCCGTGAACTGGAACGTGCAATCCGTAATAACATGAACAAGTTAATACCTAAACATGTTACCTTTGAAGATATTATGGCCTCTATCAATTATGCAATGCAAGTAGAATATGGAATTGGCCATAAAGATGATATAGACCATCTTGGCAACAGGCGCATTCGTGCAGTGGGAGAATTGCTTCAAAACCATTTCCGCATTGGATTGACCAGAATGGAACGTGTGGTTAGAGAGCGTATGACTGTTCAAGATATGGATATTGTTACTCCACAAGCTTTGATAAACATTAGACCTGTTACTGCTGCTTTAAAAGAATTCTTTGGAAGCTCGCAATTGTCTCAGTTTATGGGTCAAACCAATCCTTTGGATGAGCTATCTCATAAGCGTAAGCTGTCAGCATTAGGGCCGGGTGGTCTTTCTCGTGACCGTGCAGGTGTTGAAGTTAGGGATGTGCATAGCTCTCATTATGGGCGAATGTGTCCAATTGAAACTCCTGAAGGGCCTAACATTGGTCTTATCAACTCTTTAGCCACCTATGCCCGTATAAATGAATATGGCTTTATTGAGGCTCCTTATCGAAAACTTGATAAATCAGGGGACGTTCCGCGTGTTACCAATGAGTTTGTGTATGTTACAGGCGACGAAGAAGAAAAATACACTATAGCTCAAGCTAATGAACCTTTAAATGATGACGGAACTTTTATAAATCGCAAAATTTCCGGTCGCTTTGGTGAAGATATTTTGGAAGTGGATGCAAACCGCATAGATTTAATGGACGTATCTCCAAAGCAGATTGTATCTGTAGCTACAGCACTTATTCCATTTATTGAAAACGATGATGTTACCAGAGCCTTGATGGGTTCTAACATGCAACGTCAGGCGGTTCCGCTCATTACCAGTGACTCACCAATTATTGGTACAGGAATGGAATATAAAGCAGCAAATGATTCCGGTGTAGTAATAATGTCAAAACGCTCCGGCGTAGTAGAAACAGTTTCGGCTGATCAAATAACTGTCCGTTGCCCGGATGGAAGTAAAGACGCATATCGTCTAACTAAATTTTTGCGTTCTAACCAAGGTACATGTATTAATCAGCGTCCAATAGTAGAAAAAGGCCAGCAAGTACTGGAACATGAAGTTATTGCAGATGGCCCCTCTACAGAAAATGGTGAGCTTGCACTTGGTAAAAATCCACTTATCGGATTTATGCCTTGGGAAGGCTATAACTTTGAGGATGCGATTCTTTTAAGTGAAACTTTGGTGCAAGACGACGTATACACTTCTGTTCATATAGAAGAATACGAAGCTGAATCCCGTGATACAAAATTAGGCCCGGAAGAAATTACTCGCGATATCCCTAATGTAGGCGATGACGCGCTAAAAGACCTTAACGAAGAAGGGATTATTCGCATAGGTGCTGAAGTATCTCCAAATGATATCTTGGTAGGTAAAGTAACTCCAAAAGGGGAAACAGAACTTACCGCAGAAGAACGTCTTTTGCGAGCTATCTTTGGCGAAAAAGCTCGTGAAGTTAGAGATACATCTTTGCGTGTTCCCCATGGTGAAAGCGGCATTATTGTTGATGTTAAAGTTTTCTCCAGAGATCGCGGAGACGAGCTTCCTCCGGGTGTTAATCAATTGGTGCGTGTGTATATTGCGCAAAAACGTAAAATTTCTGTTGGTGATAAAATGGCTGGACGCCATGGTAATAAAGGTGTTATATCGCGGGTGTTGCCTGTTGAAGATATGCCGTTTTTACCAAATGGCCGTCCGTTGGATATTGTTTTAAACCCCCTTGGGGTGCCTTCCCGTATGAATATAGGCCAGGTATTGGAAGTTCACTTGGGTCTTGCAGCTAAAGTATTGGGCTGGAAGGTAGCAACACCTGTTTTTGATGGTGCTAACGAAATTGATATTATGGATACCCTTGAATTAGCTAACGATTATGTTAACAAAGAATGGACAGAATTTTCAGATAAATGGGAAGAGATTTTAGAGCCTGATATCTATGAGGCACTTTATAAAAATCGTAATCAGCGAGACGAGTGGAAGGGTGTTCCAATTACTCGTGACGGCAAAATCCCATTAAGGGATGGCCGCACAGGGGAATATTTTGATAACCCGGTTACTGTAGGCTACATGCATTACTTGAAATTGCACCATCTTGTAGATGATAAAATTCATGCCCGTTCTACAGGCCCTTATTCTTTGGTTACTCAACAACCTTTGGGCGGTAAAGCTCAGTTTGGTGGTCAGCGTTTTGGAGAGATGGAGGTTTGGGCTTTAGAGGCTTATGGTGCTTCTTATACCTTGCAAGAAATATTGACTGTAAAGTCTGATGATATTGTAGGCCGCGTTAAAACCTATGAGGCCATTGTAAAGGGCGAAAATATTCCGGAGCCTGGCGTCCCCGAATCCTTTAAGGTTCTTCTAAAGGAATTGCAAGCACTTTCCTTAGATGTAAAAGTTCTTATGGCTGACGAAACAGAAGTAGAAATGAGAGAATCAATTGAAGAACTGGAGGAACCAAGCGTAAACATGGAAGGAAAAGAAGGCGAAGAAAACCGTAGTTATGTACGTAAGCCTCTTCCTGACCCCGACCCGGTAATAGAAGATTTATCTGAAGAAGAACCCGAACCAGAAGATATGGAATTAGATGAAAGTGCGATAGTAGATGTTTTAGATGAAGATATAACAGACGAAATGTTGGAAGTCTCCGCAGTTGATGCTGTGTTGGACATGGGAGTTTTGGCGGCATCAAGTAAAGTAGATGACTTGGATGACGACAATGACAGCGATGATGATTTTGATTTATATGAGCAGGATTAGTATAACTAAATAAAGGGGTGCAGGTAACGTGGAACAAGCCATTGCATTTGACTCCATCAGGATAGGGTTAGCGTCACCGGAAAAAATTAGAGAATGGTCGCGTGGTGAGGTCAAAAAGCCTGAAACTATAAACTACAGGACATTAAAACCCGAGCGTGACGGATTGTTTTGCGAGCGCATTTTTGGCCCTAACAGGGACTGGGAATGCCATTGTGGAAAGTATAAACGCATACGTTACAAGGGTGTTGTTTGCGATCGTTGCGGCGTAGAGGTAACAAAAAACAAAGTGCGTAGGGAGAGAATGGGGCATATCGAACTTGCTGCCCCGGTATCTCATATTTGGTATTTTAGAGGCATACCAAGCCGCATGGGATTAATTTTAGGTATGTCCCCCAGATCATTGGAAAAAGTTTTGTACTTTGCTTCTTATGTATTGCTTGACCCGGGAACCACAGGCATGGCTCAAAAAATTCTTTTGTCAGAAAAAGAATATCGTGAAGCTTTAGAAAAGTTTGGCGACACTTTTGTAGTAGGTATGGGCGCAGAATCTATAAAACAGCTTTTGCTTGAAATTGATCTTGAAAAAGAATCAGAAGAATTAAAAAATGCCCTTAAAACAGCTACCGGACAAAAAAGAATACGCTACATTAAAAAGCTTGAGGTAATAGAATCCTTCCGTTTATCCGGCAACAGACCCGAGTGGATGATAATGGATACAATTCCTGTTATTCCGCCGGACTTGCGGCCAATGGTTCAATTGGATGGTGGTCGCTTTGCAACAAGTGATTTGAATGACCTATACCGCAGAGTTATAAATAGAAACAATCGCTTAAAACGATTGTTGGATTTAGGTGCGCCGGATATCATTGTTCGTAATGAAAAGCGTATGTTACAAGAGGCTGTGGACGCATTAATTGATAATGGACGCCGTGGACGCCCTGTAACAGGTCCCGGTAATCGTCCCCTTAAATCTCTGTCTGATTTGCTGAAAGGCAAGCAAGGTCGTTTCCGCCAAAACTTGCTAGGTAAGCGGGTAGACTATTCCGGTCGTTCGGTTATCGTTGTAGGGCCTACGCTAAAAATATATCAATGTGGTTTGCCTCGTGAAATGGCTATTGAACTGTTTAAGCCATTTGTAATGAAGAAACTGGTTCAAGGTGGGCACGCTCACAATATTAAATCTGCAAAACGGATGGTGGAAAGACTCCAATCGGAAGTTTGGGACGCACTTGAAGATGTTATAAAAGAACACCCCGTAATGCTTAACCGTGCTCCTACTTTGCACCGTCTTGGCATTCAAGCTTTTGAGCCTGTGCTGGTAGAAGGCCGTGCTTTAAAGCTGCATCCTTTAGTTTGTGCTGCTTATAATGCCGACTTTGACGGTGATCAAATGGCGGTGCATGTACCTTTATCTGTAGAAGCCCAAGCAGAATGTAGATTTTTGCTTTTGGCTCCAAACAACCTGTTAAAACCTTCGGATGGTGCTCCTATAACTGTGCCAACTAAAGACATGGTACTTGGCATTTATTATATGACATTGGAAAAGGAAGGCGAGTTAGGCGAAGGCAACGCTTATATAAGCGAAGATGAAGCAGAACTTGCTTATGAAAACGGTCATATAACTCTTCATGCTAAAATTAAAATTAGGCGTACATTTGAAGATGAAGAAGGTGTATTACATTCAAAACTGGTAGATATCACATTGGGGCGAGCTATGTTAAACCAAGCTATCCCACAAGATATTGGGTTTGTGGACAGAAGTGTTTTTGAAAATAAATTTTTGTACGAAATAAACACCTTAGTAGACAATAAAATGCTGGGTCGTATTGTTAATCGTTGCATAAACAAATATGGATCTACAGATACGGCTAAGGTGCTTGATAGAATAAAAGATTTGGGCTTCCATTTTGCAACAAGAGGATCCCTTACTGTGTCTGTTTCTGATATGGAAATACCTGCAACTAAGTATGAAGTATTGGCATCAGCAGAAAATACTGTGGAAAATGTCCAAAAAATGTTCCGCCGTGGACTCATGACAGATGAGGAGCGACACAGCAAAGTAATTGATGCTTGGAGCGAAGCCAATCGTCAAATTACCATAGACCTTATGGAAGGGCTAGGCCGATACAATAATATATTTATGATGATCGACTCCGGTGCCAGAGGTTCCAGAGATCAAATGAAACAGCTTGCGGGTATGCGTGGCCTTACGGTTAATCCTTCCGGGAAGGTTTTGGAGGTTCCGATTAAGTCCAATTATCGTGAGGGCTTAACAGTACTTGAATACTTTATATCAGGCCACAGTGCAAGAAAGGGTCTGACAGATACTGCTTTGCGTACGGCAGACTCCGGTTATTTAACACGGCGTTTGGTAGACGTAAGTCAAGATATTATTATACGTGAATGGGATTGTAAGCAAGGTAGCAATAAACCGGAAAATAAAGATGGCGAAAGTAATGCACCGGTTAAACTTTCAGCATCAGAAATTCCCGGCATGGTAGTATCAGCATTTATGGATGGTAGCGAGATGATAGAATCCTTAACGGATCGCATTCGTGGTCGCTGGGCTATAGAAGATATAGTGCATCCTGAGACGGGACAATTGATTGCAAAAGCAGATACTCTAATTACTCCTGATCAAGCAGAAGCCATAGAAGCCGCAGGCATTGACAAAGTATTAATCCGTACTATTTTGACATGCCGCTCAAGAATCGGGCTATGTTCTAAATGCTATGGCGCAAACATGGCCTCGGGTCGTGAAGTGCGTATTGGCGAATCCGTAGGAATTATAGCAGCTCAATCCATTGGTGAACCCGGAACCCAGCTTACAATGCGTACCTTCCACTTGGGCGGTATTGCAAGTAACGAGGACATTACCCAAGGTTTGCCGCGTGTAGAAGAATTGTTTGAAGCGCGTAAACCTAAAGGGCTTGCAATAATAGCAGAATTTGGTGGTCAAGTAGCTGTAAACGACACCAAAAAGAAGCGCGAAGTTGTAGTAACAAACCAAGAAACTAACGAGCATAAAGAATATCTGATACCCTACGGCTCCCGTATTAAAGTGCAATCAGGTGATTTAATACAAGCCGGTGACGAATTAACCGAAGGTAGCGTTTACCCTCACGATATCCTAAAAATAAAAGGATTGAGGGGCGTACAAGATTATCTCCTTCAAGAGGTGCAGCGAGTATACCGACTTCAAGGCGTGGACATCAACGACAAGCATATTGAAGTTATAGTTCGTCAGATGCTAAAGCGTATTAAAATAGAAGAAAACGGCAATACAGAATTTTTGCCGGGTAGCTTAGTTGACTGGCTGGAATTTGAAGAGCTGAACGAATCGATGCTAGACCAGGGCTTAAAACCTGCCGAAGGTTCGAGAGTGCTACTTGGTATCACAAAAGCATCTTTGGCAACAGATTCCTTCCTATCGGCAGCCTCTTTCCAAGAAACTACAAGAGTGTTGACAGAAGCATCTATCAGAGGCAAGGTTGACCCACTTATTGGACTTAAAGAAAATGTTATTATTGGTAAGCTGATACCTGCCGGAACGGGTATGCAAACTTACAGAAGTATTGAAGTTGCTTCGGCTGTGGAATTAGAAGAAGATGAAGCCTTTGATATTAGCGATTTCAAGAAAGTGGAAAGAGCGAAATCAAAAAAAGAAAAAGAAATAATAGATGACGATGATGAAATATAGTTGAATACAGCTTCTAAAAAAGGGATCTTATTTCGTGCTAATGTTAGGCGAAGTAAGATCTTTTTTGTATGGACAAGTCTATTGACATCTGCAATTTGTTAATATATATATTGAATATAGATAATTGAATTCACTATAGCAATTTGCTATATCCCTAGGAGGGACTTATTTTGCAAACAAAAATTGTAGCCCATCGCGGCGCATCTGCTTATCGGGCAGAGAATACCTTGCCGGCTTTTGAATTAGCAATTCAGCAAAAGGCAGAAGGTTTGGAACTGGACGTGCATCTTACAAAAGATCATCAGGTAATTGTTGCTCATGACCTAGAGCTGGAAAGAGTATCTGACGGAACAGGGCGCATTTGCGACTATACGTTGGAAGAGCTTCGCAAATTTAATTTTAACACAGCTTTCCCGGAATATGGTTTTTGCCCTGCCCCCACTTTAGCAGAAGTGTATGCTTTAGTGGCAGATACACAGCTTACGGTAAACGTAGAGTTAAAAACGACTGACGAGCTTTATCCTGAAATGCCGGAGAAACTTCTAAACCTAGAGCGTGAATATTCTATGGAAAAACGAGTCATTTATTCATCATTTAACCATTACTCATTAATAGCTATACGGCAACTTAACCCGCAAGCTGAAATTGGCCTATTGTATGCTATGGGCTTAGTAGATCCTTGGGTATATGCAAAGCATCTGTCTGCGACAGCACTGCATCCACATTATCGTATTGCGGCGGCTTTGCCTGAAACTGTGGCTCGCTGTCATGAGCATGATATAGCTGTAAATGTCTGGACAGTAGATGAACCAAAGGTCATTGGCTACATGCTTAATTTAGGAGTGGACACAATTATAACCAATAAACCCGATGTAGCCATAGCTGTACGGGAATCACTGTGATAGTTCAAGGAGACACACATGAGCGATAAAGTAATAAAAGATAAACTAAATATAAAGGCAACCATTTTGCTATCGTTTGGTTTTTTCGGCTCCAGCCTTATATGGCAGGTATATTCAAATTTTGTTCCGCCGCTACTGGAGTCAAGGTTTGGTTTTTCAACATTTGTAATCGGTTTAATTATGGCCGTTGATAGTTTTTTAGGGGTAATTGTTCAGCCCTTATTTGGAAAGCTAAGCGATAAAACCCGTACTCGTTTTGGGCGGCGGCTTCCTTACTTATTTATATGTATGCCATTGTGCGCAATACTATTTATTCTTATACCACACATGCCCTCGGTTGTAAGTATGATGGCTGTAATTATCGTTTTTACCTTTCTTATGGGAGTTTGGCGCACCCCGGCTGTATCTCTTATGCCGGACATGACACCCGGCCCGCTACAAAGTCAAGCCAATGGTATTGTTAATCTGGTAGGTGCTGTGGGCGCAATCATTGCCCTTGCCGGAGGCGGTTTAATGTACAGCCTTGGAGGAAGTCCGTTGCCATTTTTGATGGGTGGCCTTTTGCTACTTGCTTCAATGGGAGTAGTGGCTCTCTTTGTGCGTGAACCTGAAATCCCATATGCTAATATAAAGGCCAAAGATAAAAGTGTGTCTATCAAAAATATGGAGCCTCGCGAAAGAAAGAGCTTTTTCTTACTGCTTTTTGCTATTTTCTTTTGGTTTGCCGGCTATAACGCCATTGATACATTTTTTTCGCTTTATGTAATCCACACCTTGGGACGTGATGCCGGTCTTGCCGGGTTGATGCTTTCATTATTTGCTGTTACGCTGGTGGCATTTTCGATCCCTGCCGGTATAATTGGTGCTAAGGTAGGGCGGCGCAAAACCATCATTATAGGATTATGCGGCATTACAATTTTGTTTGTTCCTATGCTGCTTTTTGCGCATGTAGGGCTTACAATGGGTTTATTGATGGCAGCAGGAATTTGTTGGGCTTGCGTTAATATTAACTCCTTGCCCATGATTACGCGAATATCCGGGCCAATGCGTATAGGTACATTTATTGGATACTATTATTTGTTCTCCTTTAGTGCCCAAATTATTACCCCGCCACTGCTTGGCTTTATACGTGATATTGTAGGATATTATGAAGTGCTGTTTATATATGCCATTGTAGGCTTTTCGATAGCAATTATATTTATGCTATTTGTAAAACATGGAGAAATCAACAGCCCTCATTCTGAACCGTCGTTAGCTGTAGATGATACGCAATCGGTAACAAACATAGACCAATAAAACCATCCCTTTAAGCAACAAATTATAAAAATTTACAAAAAAATGAAATAATAGCTTGAACTATTTATAGGAAAGTGTTAGAATGTTTTTGAAATGAAAACTTAGAAAAAGGCTTGCCCTTTGGTGCAACGTCCGCGACACTTTTAGGCGAGTGTCACGGAGGCTGTAGGTGATAGCTCATATCACTCACAGGCACAAGTTTAGCTTGCCGCTGCAACGCTGTTAGTATACTATAAATCGGCTTTGTTTTCAACTCTGTATGGCTGGCAACTTACGGTGATGTTAATAGGTTTGTTTGTGTATTGCTACAGATTTGTATGTGGTTATTCCCATAGATTTATTCTAAAGCTGAATTTATGCGCGTGAGTGATTATGACGAACTTTGTCATTGTCCCTACGCGCTTTTATTATTTGTTGGATTTTCGTTT